>Ga0123340_1000503_pt1 | contig 26363 bp, 8 predicted proteins | sample SirMexnodulemix_FD_89961 | JGI IMG/M metagenome (GOLD analysis project Ga0123340, IMG submission 89961) | Root nodule microbial communities of legume samples collected from Mexico - Siratro Mexico nodule mix | ecosystem: Host-associated > Plants > Roots > Nodule | place: Mexico: Nepantla...
CTAAGGAAGTACTACCCTGAGGAAAAGGGACCAATAACTGATATTGATCCAATTGGGAATTCACCAGTTATTGTTGGGAAGGTACCTGTCAATTAGTTTTCTGTGATACTAATGAATACTCTTAATTTGGTGCCACATTATAAATTTGTGTGGATGAATGTTAGGAATTCCTTAAGAAGATTGCTCCCACTTGGATGAATGTTTCCCTGGCAATGAAAAAGGATCCTGAAACTGATAAAGCTTTTGGATGGGTGCTTGAAATGTAATTTTATTGTTTTCTTTCTCTTATTCATTCATGTTATCCTCTTCTAAACTCACAATAACTTGACCTGTTATGTTTTTATCTTGTATCGTTGAATTAGGTATGGTTATGCTGTCGCATCTGCTCTTCATGGTGTTCGTAACATATTACACAAGGACTTCATGATTCAGGTTCAATAAGGTTCTTTCTTTAATTTTTTTTCTACGACCAGTATTCATAAGCAAATTATACAAGGACCTTCGATGTCTGTTCATTACTTCTTGTAGCTTAGAAAAATGAGTTATATTTGAGAATGTCCATTATCGTACACTAGTGCTAGATCCCAAGTAAAACACGAGTCTTGTGTAGCCATTTAAATGATCAATGATAGGAGTCTGTCAGAATAAATTTTCTAACTATCATGGATAGGAAAAGCAAAATAAAATAAATCAAACTTATTGAACGCGATAAATTCAATTTAAGCACCTCAACTTCTTGATAAGAACTTGAATACCTAAAGAGTGTGGTATTTTTCTTGGAAAGATCTTAACACGAAAGCACAATTCATAGAAAGCTGTCTATTCTCAAATTGCTAACATTTGTTTGTTTATTATGCGTTTCAGCCTCCATGGGACAAAGAAATTGGCAAAGCATACATAATTCACTATACATATGGTTGTGACTATGACATGAAGGTACTGTGCTGGGATTGAGCTCTACAAATTTCTATTGAAAAGTACAGATTAATTTCTATTTTATTGCTTAGAATTGAGTAATTGTGTGTGATGTTATATATTTAGGGTAAGTTGACGTATGGAAAGATTGGAGAGTGGAGGTTTGATAAAAGATCTTATGATAAAGTTGCCCCACCGAAAAATCTGACAATGCCTCCCCCTGGTGTTCCAGAAAGTGTGGTATGTAATTTCACCTCTTTGAAACATTTTCTTTTAGCGATTATCTGGAGAACTTTAACATTCAGCTATAAACCTTAACAGGTGACTCTGGTAAAAATGGTGAACGAAGCCACAGCAAGTATTCCAAATTGGGAGTCGTAGGGGCTACAAGTGGTTACCAATTACAATCGTTGAAGATCGCATTGTACGTGCCACTGCTTGTGTATTTATCTAATCTTTCGTACATAGTCGGGCTGTGCGACAAGCCTGGGAAATTGTCACGTGTGCATTCACAGAATGCTTGCGTTCAGCTGCTACTATACTATTTGTTTATTATGAAAACTTTCTTCACCTTAATTTCATTAATCTTGAACGCGTCTAATTATTGAAGATGAGAAAAACCAGTTGAAGATCAAAAAATTAAGATAACCATGGGAAGCCCATTTACAAAAAATCATGGAGCAAAACTTTCGCAGCTCCATGTATAGATCACGTAGCAAACTCTTGCTAATTATATGCAAATTACAAACGGCACCTTCGTTACATAGCAGCGACTTGTATTTTCGGACGTCATGAACACTACCATGTAGCCCACAATTGCAAGGTGATCAGTTCATATAGCGCCTGCAATTTTTTGAATTGCAGTAACATGGAATCTTTCCTTCGTCCTCGTGGTTAAAGTGGTAATCATACGTGATCTCTTCACCAGGAAATATATCCCTCTCTGCAAAGAAGACAACCTTCAAAACCAAAAGCCAACATGCTTTTTATCAGTGCAGTAAAAATGATGAAAGCTGAAACCAGAATTAAAGGTACAAATGCATCTAAATAAAGAAGCTATCAAAACCATTTAATCCTCACGTTTATATATTTGCCAACAAATCCAGATCAAGTAACCTCTGCTATAGTCACGAATCATGAATGAAACAATTCCAATGTATCGTCGCAATCAAGTAGTGCCAATTTTTCTAAACCATAACCTATTGAAATCGAGAAAACTGAATAAAATGTTTGCAATTTACCTTCTTTTCATGCCTTACAGTAATCACTTTTGCCACGCAATTCGGCTGTTCATAATAAACAAATATTCGTTAGAACGAATTGAAGAACAAATGGAACAGAGCAATTGCTAAAACAAATCACATTAATTGAAACTTCCAAGAATCATAAGACACAAATTATATCAAGGATAGACCAATGAAATATTCATGAGTGAGCATTTTGAGTGCTAGTGACTTGGTTTCTTATTAAATAGTAAGCAAATCAAACTGATATTTTGCAGTTTGGTTTACAACAATTTTTACGACTTTTGTCAATTAAAAATTGTTCATTTTTTAAAAAAAAAAATTATAAAACACTTATAGAAAATATCGTTAAACATTATTTTACAAAAGAAATTGTATGAAAAATTGTGAAATAACGACATACAACAAAATTTTATATGATTATATATTCATAATTTTAGCTTTAGCTTTCTGTAATATTTATAAATAAATTAGATAATATAGTTAAAAATTACAATAAAAAATTATTATCTCGTTTTAATGAATTCAATTACATTATAAGTAAAATTCAATTTCTTAGTCGTTAATTAACTCTATATATATAATTTTATATTTAAATACAATAAGCAATTTTATTTAATTTTATTCTAGAATTTATCCAGAACCACACCGTTTAATATAGGAAAATACAAATCCAAAAAATGAGTTACTTTCAACACCTGGTTTTTGGAATTTTGGATTGATTCAATTTTGAATAACCTTGCTTCCAAGAGTATGGAGTGAAATTAAATGCAGCAGGCATTGGCGTAAAGATTGACTAGGAAAAGGTTATTGTTTGTACAATCACTGTGGCTTTTTCGGACATAATCATCAATACTCAGCGTTCTTAACATACATATTTGAGGACACGAGCCGAAACAACTTCATAACCAGTATTGAGTCTCAATAAGCCAACAATCATAAGCGTTGACGAAAGCATATTCATGAATGCACACTAAAATCGACAAAACTAAAAACAAGATGAACAATAAATGAAGAGTCAAACTTAAAGTAAACATACCAGGCACGAGTGGTTAACAAACCGAGCAATCCCCCCTTTCCTTGTGGCATCAATAATATGCTCTTTGTCTATCCTGAAGAAGTAGCAGGCACTCTTGTACTGAAGTTTCTTTCCAGATTGATAATCCTTCTCTCTTTTATCAGCCACCCGCAATCCCACAATTTCACCAATATATTCAACCACCTAGAGAAGCACAAGAAACGCTTCATATTTGCAATCATAGTGTAGAGGCATATGACACTTGTAAACCAGTATCATACCACTTCGCCCCGGGAAATGAATCGAGAAGTGTAAAGACCAAGTGCATGTATACGAGACTTATATACAACGAGGTGTTTCCAACCCTTTGCTTGTTTGTACCGAGCGTATTCCTTCTGTAGACAATAGGAAATAAGAAAGTAAGGACAATAGGCTGAAGATTACCATAAAAATTAGAAACCCAATTTAAAAATACATGTTTTCCTAGGCATAAAGTTTATGATCTGCTAATGTAAGATGCCTAAAATATATGGATCTTCAATTTTTGTCAGGAAAACTAAACATTATCTTCATAACTTGAACACTGTTGAAAATAAGAGGATTTAAGTAGGGGAAGTAAGAAGGAAAAATGACAATGAAACATTAGATTAATATTGACTAAGATATATGAATATTACAATGTGTGGATGAGATTATGAAACCTAAAGTATTAACCCTTAAACTAATCATAATACTACCAAAATAAGAGACAAATTGATATAAGGAAATATCGTAACTGATCTTGAGAAATAACCAGTAAAGAAGGACATGAATCTAAGGGAAAAAGATAATCTAGGACAGGACAAGATAGGATGTAATATTTTCGATTGTACTAACAGCACAGTCATATAATAGTTACACATCCCAGGAAAATATTTAATCTAAAATATGAATCAGCTAAATAAATTTTAAAAAATCATTCCAACAAAAATTAAATATCCATATTGGAGACTATGTAATATAAACAATACATACTCGACAATCATGCTCCATATCCAAATCTAAGAATTTTGAGAGTCCCTGAGAACATAATTTCTGCCCATTGATGTGAATCCAAGCATTAAGCTGCTCCTCAGGAACAAGGCATCCACCTTGGCCGTGATTATTCTGAAAACCATCCCATCTTCTGCCCTTGTAACCCTACAAATAATCCAGAATATGACATTTAATATCCTTACATGTAAGTATTCCAGAGAAAGAAAAGAAAGCTCAAATGGTTCCCCACATCACCCGAGAGGAGATAGAGTCCAACAAATGCTATGAATGAAGAAAATACCTCTGCCCTGGCACATGTGAATTCCTTTTCTTCTTGACTTCCTATTTCGTCAATAGGATCAAATATGGACAAATATCTAGGTTCAATAGTATGATGCATGCATCTCCCATAAAATCCAATCTTCTCATCATCAATACCTTCAGTTTCACTTTGCAACAGGTTCTGCAAAGTTGAGAACCAATTGTCATGAGTTATGGTACACCAATGGATACAACACTCAATTTGCATTATCAAATATTTATTATCAGCAGAATTCATAATAAATGTTTAAAATCAATGAAACATTCATGGTTGATGATGGAATTCTAGACAACTCATCTTAGGTACCAAATCCAAGAAAAAGAAAATGCATACCACAGCAATGCTCAATTGTCATATTTACACCATTAACTCAATAAAATCATATAAAAATAATCTACATATCGTAAAGCACTTGAAAAACACTTGCCAAACCAGGAAGATTTAACATGAGGTAAAGTTTATCATGATAGTTAAAATTGTAATTCAACATTTAAAGTCATGCAATTACGTTTTCTTCACAGGAGCAATTCTGATCCAAGCTCCGAACATGTTTCCCTGAGATTAATAGAGCCGTAGGTCACGTAGTAGTATTACTAATACAAATCCAAGTCACAAACAGTAAGACTGATAATCCTAATATACTCTAGCAGTCCCACTCAATGAAAATGCCCTATTTCCCCAAAGAATTCGGACAAATAGTACTCGTGAAAAACCTTGGCAACATCCTTTGGCACATCAAGTGGTAGGGAAGAATAGATCTCAATTTTTACATATGCTTTGGTAAGAGAGACATGTACATTTTCCCTAACAGCAGATATTATTAGACCACGGACCTTATAAATAAAATTATAGTTTCTGAAGTAGTTCAATTAAAGTCATCAACGGCAGAAAGTTGTATGATGTAAGTTCCACCTATCAAAGAAAAAGTACCTTTTGATGAGCACACCAAGGATGAAACTTGACAGAGCAATCAGCCATCCTGCACTCTATACAAGAACCACCCCATCGATTGCAAATGGAACAAACCTGCGAAGAATAGTTTAGCGAAAAAAGAGCAAATGCTAATTGCCACAAAATAATCATAAAACAATAGTAAATTAAGTTTGACCTTACATAGCAACTTGCGGGCATAATATATTTCTTCATTTTCATAGTTAAACACTTCCAACTTTTACAACTATATATTGCATTCTACAAACTACTAAGCCCACATATAAGCCCCAACAATATAACTCGGAACATGAAAATAAATAGCGCAAATTAGTAAAATAACCCTGAAAAAAGCACAAAACTGTGAACTTATCGGGAGGAGGGACTAGACTTTATTAATAATTGCCTATACTGTAACAAGACAGACAAAGGATGAAACAAAAAAGTCCCCAGTGATTATCTATTTGATAAACAGCTTATACCCGTGTTTTCACTATAAGAATCAGTTTGTGTCCTTATTGGCAATACTACTAAGATACAACAAATATAGAACAGTATAATACTTACACATAATACTGTGTAGACAGACTATAATATTCACACAAAATTACTAATAACAAGGGTCAGAACCCATGGAGAACAATAATATTTGTTGCTTTACTTCAGAAATTAGTGCTCAACCAGCTGAGCAATATAAAACTCCTGTTAGGTACTCACCACATCTGCTCTGGGACGTGAAACGCCAGAAACATCAAAAGCACTCATTGTGTCAACATTTGGGCATCTTGTTCCAGGAGTCCAAAGACCACAAACCATATGAATCCATTGTTTAACAGTTGGATCAATGACTCCTTCAATAATGCTGTTGTGTACCTTGAAATTAGAAAGGGTAGTAGGGGTGTGTTGTGTGTGATTTATAGATATTTGAACTTTCACCAGATCTGTTGATGTATCAACGATTTTGGGCTTCAAAGCACTTTCTTGATCAGCTTTTGAGGATGAGAATACATATAATTCCTTTTCCAAATAATCACATGAAGTTGCATGCTTAGGCATGCCATCTTTCTCACCACTCCACACTTTTAGGAGGCTCTTGACAATCGTGTGACTCATTGTTGCTCGAGTCATGGCTCCACCTCCATAACCACATAAGACACATGCCTTGATATTGGAACCACCCAAAATGAAAAGCATGGAAAGAAGTGTGAGATTAATTTTTAAATGAAGAACTTATTATAAAAGACTATATACAGAGTAGCAGAGGAATCACAAATAGTCTCGAAAAAATCATTCAACAGTTGAATGACTCTATCTAGGGATATGAAGAGACAGAATAAAAAACTAACATACGGAGTAAAAAAAATAAAGGATGAATGACTTCATGTATCAGAAAGGAAAGCACAAAAACAAGACCCATATATAAGGATTGAGAAATCAAATAGAAAATTAAAAATGCTCATTGAATATACAATATTTTTTGAGTTGGTTCGGCATGGTCTGCAGCACCAACGACCTTTTTTGGGTAATGTGGAAACACCATAGCAAGCTTGATGCACCTGGTAGACAAGATACAGGAGATATATAAAAGTCTTGTTTCATACAAAAAATATGAACGGTTCATCAATTCAATATTACTTGACTAAAAAAGTAAACATACTCTAATTAGGCATTGACGACATTCCAACAAACAGTTGATTTTATCATTGCTTGAGCTTTGACACACACAGCAGAAGGTATCCGAGTTTATAGTTGATATGTTTATGTGACCTTGAATAGAGCTGCAAGAAAGTAATAGCAATGAGACGCACAGTAAAAAATAACAACAGGAAAGAAAACATTGACATTTAATTGGAATACTTCTAAAACAGATAACGTAAATAGGACAATTTTTTATTTGCTTACTTTCTACTTTTTGTGCTACACAAACCAGTCTCTCTGTCTTGAGCACAATTCATATCCGTCACTTTGGTTTCTAGCATGCATTTAAAACACTTTGTGAGGAGGCATTTCTCAGGAAAATAATTCTCCACGCATACAAAAGGCTCAAAATGAGATTAAGGTTAAGTAAAGGATGGAAGAACCATGTTTCAAATGAAGAGGATATACATGTGTAAATAACAATCCATACTATTAATAAATATTGTAGTACAGGGGCATGCTAGGATAAATTTCCCCATAACACTTTTAGAAGAGAAAAATAAGGAAAATTAAAATGAACTTCTCTCATGTAACTTATTTAAATTCTTATTTTTAACTTATGCATAAATTAATTTTAGCTTATGAAGAAGCTCATTTCATTTTTACCATCTCATTTTTCTCTCCTAAAAGTGTCTATGAAAAAAACTAGTCCAAACAGACCCTAAATTTAATAAATAATCACTCATAAGTTGTTGCTACTAGACTCCTGATGAAATCACACAACTCAAGTAACAAAGTGTGGTGAAATATGAACAGCCAATAAAACCAAGCATTACCTAATCATGAAGAAAGCCAGCATTTAACTCCAGGAATAAATGATAAACCAATTAATAAGCTACTCCAAATATGAGTATGTTACTAATCCACACCTCATCATTCTAGGTTCTTTTTAATTAATTTGCTAAACAAACATTATTTAGAAAAATAATCACGTAGCTCTGCTCAAATTCACCTTTAGCAGTGAGTTCATTAATGCTTCGATGTTTCCGAATGTCCTTGTTCTTCACCTTCAATGGAACATTTTCTCTATTTCCAACCCTAACACCGTGCTTAGCTTTAGCTTTCGCATCTTGCTTGCCACCTCTCTCCAAGTCTTCCAGAGACATATCAACATTTGCTTCACCATAAATTATTGTATTTTGTGTTTCAATGTGTTCCGTAATTTTTAAACCACGGTTACCACAGCAGTACCCAATATCTCTTCCAATGCTCAATCTCTCCCATTTCTTTTTTGAAGTTAGTCTTGGTTTTCCATTTGTGTAGCTCATACACCTTTTGGAAGATTTAAGTACCTTGTTGAGGGAGACAATTTTTGCAGGCTTTTGCACCTCTTTAGACAAATGACCATTACTTATTTCACCATATTTTCCACATACTACTGGCCTTCTGATTCTATGATCATTTTCCTTCCTGCATGAGAATGGCCACAAGTCGGCATTTTCAGGTTCCTCATAGGATGGTTCTTGCATACGAAACTGCTCAAAACAATCAGAGGTGAGATTCTTTCTCAATTTCTTTGTTCCAGAAACTCCAGGGAACGAGCGAAACTCAGCATAAGAATCTGATTGAGACCCATAGGCAACTTTACAGCTGAGATGTTTGCTCAGATGATTCTTACAGGAAACAAATTTGGATGAAAATGCAGACTGTATTCGTTCGTTACAAGGTTGAACAAAGGAAGACTTGTTAAATGATTTCTGCAGGCTAGACAGAGAGTGCATTTGCATTTCTTTTGACAAACTAGAAGAGGAATTAAAAATCTCAGCACCCTCATCATTCTTACTGTGCAACAAGGAAGGGAATTCAGAAGATAATGAAGCATCTAGAACCCTCACCACATTTCTCTTTCGCTTTCTTCCTTTGATGCCCCTCTTGACTTTTTGAGACTGATTGGTTTTACAATTAGCAGAAAGCACAAAATGATTTTGATTCCTTTCTTTCTTCCATATCAAGGAATCTAGGAGTTTAAGATCATCAAGGAGATTGCAACATGATTCATCATCTCTCGAACAACCATTTTTCATGTAATTGCCAGAGGTCGAGCCTAGAAGCTCATCAGTTGTTTCACTTTCAACTAAATCAAACAAGGAGCCTTGATCAATACCTGAACCTTCATCAACTACACGGTTGTTGACAAAGCCAGTGTCAACAGCATCATCAGTACAGTAATCAATTTTGTTGGCACTCACAGATGCCCGAGTAACCACAGGAGCAGAGCATCCAGAAGAAACATTAGAACTTTCTTTCTCTTTTGACAGGTCCCCCATATCAGTAGTTCTTTTGGAGCGTTTCATGGAAATGTTTCCAAGTTGAAAATCATCTCGTCCTTCCGTATCCAAACAAGTAGATGTTTGATCTAAAGATGTTGCATCACAAACTGCTTTCCTGACCTTACTGGGCACATCTCTCCACTGAGGGGCATGAAGGCCAATTCTGGTTGAGTCTTGGCCAATTACCTTCCCACCTTGCTCAAAGTGAATATTTCTTCCATCTGGAGTATTCAGATTTCTCCGGAAATCTGAAGGCATCTTCAAAGAAGTTTCACCTCCGACATCAGCAAGTTCTTGCCTTATGTTATTACAAAGGGGTTCAATCCCTGAGAAAAAGTTGCTTCGAGCATCAGAAGGATATTCGCCTTCCAGACGTATATTTGATGGTTGGTCAGAGCATTTTTCACATGCACTTGATCTGATATTGTCTTTGCTTATACCAAGGCTGCAACATCAAAATTGGGGGAGAGAAAAAGTACCAAAAATAGTTAGAGGTGTGACTCACAGAGGATGGAAAAGTTTGCACAGAATAGTAAATGGAACCCAATTTTCTGATCTGACAAGATGAAATTAAGAAAAGGAATAATGTTTATCAATTAAATACCCAATTGACATGCATAAACAGAAAGCAAGGCAGACATTTTTTTTCAACAGTTACTGGTTTTAGGTGTTTATCCCAGCATAAACAAAACTACAAAACCCTATTCTTGCAACATTTTATATGTTCAAGCTCCATGCATTCACTCTTCTGACAATGGATGATTCACCTATATATCTATCAACATGTTAGGAAGCATATAATTCTACGTTCACTCACATTTATGATGCCAAACTTATATAGTCAACTTTCTCTAGAGACATTTGAAAATCAATTCATACAATCTTCTGAGGTGAAAACTAGTCACTAAAATTGCTTGTGAAGAAATAACATGAAAAAGAATAAGAGTTGCAGTTTTATCTACAAGTGTCAACAAATAACGGGTATATCACTACTACAGAATTAGGATGCAGACTGGTTTATCCCCAAAGCCTTAAGTGTTATACCAGGATAGCAAATTATGGGATGGCCTCCATACATAAGATAAATACACATCATAACTAATAATCAACAATCATAATCTTGAGACTCGATCACCCACCAGTCTAAGGGATAATTAACAAGACAACAAAAACAAGACTCTGATGCTGAGGTGCTCTGTTGACCTGATTGTCACTAAGAAGATGCTGTGTATAAACCAAAACGCAGCTGCAATAAATAATCAGCCACGAAAAAATAGACAACGGGATGAACACGGTGTCTTTCACATAAAAAAGAAACAAAGAATGGAATAATGCAAGAAGTTACACAGAAAAAAAGGTAAACCTGTAGGGTATGCAACATAATGTCGGGAATAAGGAGAAGACTCACCCAAAGTAAAGGAGGCCAGCTATAACTTGTTGGAATTTTCAGATAGAATGTAATTGTAAATGGGATAAACTACATGCCATACAGTATCATGTACTCACAAAAAGAAACGGTTTAGACCCTATCTAGAAAAGCAAAGGCATCTTCCAGAAATTGTCACCTCCAGATGCAAATTTATGTTTCAGATGGAGAAGCAACCATGATAGTCATTCTTCAAGGGAGGATTTTGAACCCTGTTTTCATTCTGATGCAGACTTACATAATATTTCAAAATCACCTTAATACTTTGAGGGGTCAACGAACAAAGGAGAAAAGAAAAGAATTTAATGGCCTGCTAATCTCAATGAACATGATTTATTGTGATTCAGATTGCTATCACCACTCTACACAAATGCAATGCAATGCCACTTCAGTTGTCTACAATCTGCAAAATGTACTATCATGCCACTAAAGCACACTAATAGCAAATTTGATGATAAGTGAAAGTCATCATTAAATGAAGATTAAAAAAGAGTACCAAAATTAATAAAGACAAACCATATCCTTAACTGTGGATAATGAGGACAGAACATTCAAAATGCAAAATATAACATGATATTTTACATTATCTGAACTGATTTTGCCCCCAAAAGCCCATGATCCCCTGTAGCTACATAGTCGCGTAGTTGCTTTAATTTTGTCAGTCTATTTGTTTACCACAAAACAAAACAAGCACATCAAACACAAATATTTCGCAAATAACCAAGATAGGCCTCCTAGTTATAACAGCCATGAGTTTCCGCTCCCATGTTTTCCATAATACTACCTAGATTAAGCCAATGGCTGATGTTTCTTTCCGCAAAAATCTAAAACATCCTGCAATGCTTCATTGTTTTTCTAACAATGTCATTAAAGTAACTACCCCACCCCAAAATATCCTCACATATTTAACTCAATAGGTTAAAATTATTTGCTTGTAGGTAAAGATTTAGGTTCGATGACATGATTGGTTATAACAGGAGAGATTTCTCCCCCTCCAATTTATCTCATTTCTCACTATCTATCACACCTATCCGAGAAACCTTGAAGTTTCACATTGACTAGAAATAGAATTTAAAAAGGTTATATAAGTGGAGCACAACACTCATTGCATAAGATTCCATCAGACTCTATCCTAGATCCACTCTACTAGAGGGTGACCTATCGTGTTATCCATGCACCAGATACAATAGAAGGAAGACTGGGTGAGGGATATATGGAGAAAAACTCAAGTCCCACATTAACTTGCATGATGAAAGGGTATACAAGTGAGGGGCACAGCTGATCTCATAAGTTGGTTTTGGGGGTTTGAGTTAGGTCCAAACGCACATTCTAAGACCCCAACACATTGAAGTAAACAACTAAATTAAGCACCTATAATTAGTTTCTACCGCACAAAAGTCTATTTCCTAACTTTGACCATAAAAACTATAAGCAAAACCAAATTTATTTTCATAAGCTTCACCCTAAAGTTTAACTTATAGGAATCATAACCTATTTCAAAAACCCAAACATATAAGTTCTCCAAATGCACCCCTAGTATCTTCTTCCACACCCTTCTAGAATCCAACAAAACAACCAATGCCCCAAACCTAATTATAGAATTAAGGGAAAAATACACCTTAAGATGCCATTAGAATAGGCTGCAAACTGAATATGCTGGCTGATTTTAAAATCAAAGCTACAAAAGATAAGTTTCCAGCAGTGCAACACAGATATCCTTATGACATCAACATGATAACTTTCTGCAATTACCTTAAAGAAGTTTCTTCATTTTGAAGATCATAAGAATGTTTACATTGGGATTCCTTCTCTTTAGAATGTAAAGGTGTTGGCGACAGGCCAGACAAATGATAATATCCGTTCATACCTGTAAGGACAATTACAATTAAATGTGCATGCTACAAAACTAAACTAACATTAAAATTTCACAATCAATGGAAGGCATTCTCTAAAAACACTGAAAAGTTACAGGACATTAAAAAAAGCATTGTACTTACCTGTGAGGGGAGGCAACTTCTTCAAACCAACAGTATTCTCATGATTCCCAAAAATCCCTCTATTTTGAGGCAATTTCAATGTTGCACAAGAGGTTCCGTGTTCAGCTGTTGAAGCCTCACAAGTATAATGCTGAACTTTCGAAATACTGCAGGATCCCCCTTGCTTCTGATTCATATTAAAATGCAATGTACGATATTGCTCAGATAACTCCGGTGTCTGTGTCATTGCAAGCAACCTTGTGTTTTCATCAACTAAATAAGCATCCATATTAATGGCCTGCTGTGGTGGCAAAGTTGGAGTCTCATTTGACACAGAAATTGAAACATGATAGGGAAGGCCTTTCAAAATCTCTTTAAATGGAAAAGACGTCTGTGGATTCACATGATTTTCTAGTCCAAGAGAAGGCATGTTGTGTGAACCATGCAAAATATTTGCACCCACAGATGTATCTGATGGCAAGCTAGATTCAAAATTTGATTCATACATCTTTTCGTTAAAACCTGAAATACCACTATCATACCCACCGATGATGGCTCTCATGATAGAGCTTGGATATTCCATTAACTGACCAATTCCAAATCCAGAATTTTTTTTGGCACCAGAATCTTTGGCAAAGCTCACCCATTTATTATTGTCCAAATACTTATTGGTCCCTACGACAGATTTATTTGATTGCCCTCCTGTGTGACCATAATCAGAATAAAGTTTCTTAGGCATGATAGGGCTGACACCGTTCCACAAATTTTCACTAGCTTGTGTCTTTCTTCCAGGTATATCAATTTGTGAAAATGGTGAAAATGATACACCCTCGGCCACATTTTTGGTTTCTGATCTAGCTTTAGCAGAAGCCTTACTCACAGCTGGCATATAGTTCTTGGGTTTAAGCTGAGGAAATTCTTCAACCATTTTGAATGAACCAGCAGCATAGCCAAAATTATTCTGTAATCCCTCCTCCCTGCTGAGGTCTGCATCTAATGTACAAGGTACATTGTTAAGAGGTTTCTTCAAAATGAAACAAAAAGGACAATACACTGAATAAATAATAGATACAATATAACACTCAAGCAATCAGCTAAAACAAAACATTGATTCAACGCACTATTAATCATCTGCCTCTGACATTGCAATTTCGGTGAACTAGCAAGGGAATTAGACAGCAGTGGTTCCATAAAAGATGGAAGTGAATTTCCTGTCTGAGGTGGTTGACCAAGCCTAAGATCAACATTGGAGGAAACTACGTCTCTGGCAGCAAGACCATCACTTGCATTCTTTTTTAAGCAACCATGGTCTTTCAAAAGATTTGTTGGTGTTTGCAAAGGTGAGTGGACTGTTGACAAACTCCCTTTCCTTTTCAGAGAATCCAAGAAAGGAGGCATAGGGTGACAACCATCATCCGGTAGAGTTCCACCAAAATTTGGTGCAGTTGTATACATGGCCAGATTAGATTCCGTTAACTGGTTTTTCAACTGATTAACATAGCTGTTTTGTGAAATACCAGTAAAACCTTTGAGTGGAATGTTGCAACCATCCTGGATTGTTGTGGCTTGTTTTCTGGACAATGTACCAATAAATAAATTGTTGTCCATACGAGCATTATTTGGAAACATGACATAGTCAGAAGACTTTCCAGACCTTGACATGACTGCAGATGAACTCAACATATGAGACAAATTAGTCTTGGACACATCAAACGCAGATCCATTGGATTTCATCGGACTGCCTGTTGTTGATAATACTTCGGGCCAGTCCCACTCATTCTCATTCCCCAGAGACCTAATCTAAAGCATCATAAAAGTATCACCATCCAGTGTTCTCGTTGCTTCAAACATGCAAATAAGAAATTCAATTCTTAATGCCAACAACAAAAGGAGAGGTAAAATGAATGCACAGATTTATCAAATTTGCACATACATAAAAGTTTAAAATACGGTTCTCTTCTAATAAGCTAGCTAGACTTCACACAAATAAATGTCTCTGTCTAAAACAATACTACAATGTCTAGTATCGAAAGTTATTGATGTTACTTTCTAATTTCTATTTTACCCCATGCAACAATGCACATACAAAAACAGGACTGAATGACTGAATAAGAAATGGAGTTCATGGTTTCATGGTATGAATGTAAATCTAATGAGAATTTTAAAAAGTTACCAGTCAGCAAATATGTAAAAAAACCTTGTTAGTGACAATTTACGTAAATATATAAAATTTTGAACTTCATTTTTTGTTTTATAAAAAGATAGTTGGTAATTAATGCTTTCAACAATTCATTCAAAAATTCAAATAAATATTAAATTAAAGATGTGCTAAATGCTTAGTTTTATTTTCCATTCATGTTATCCATCAGAAAGTTGAGTGCAAGATTTAATAGTTTGTAGCAAAGGAGAAGTTCGGCTTAATGGTTTGCTTCCTGGTTTGTCAGTGTTAGAGAATGCGCACGTGGAAACCAGTGTATAAAGGCAATTTAATTTGCACAGTCCAACAATATAAATCACTTTCCTAACTCTTAATATCCTCCCAATATTAGAGGTAAGACAAAAATATGAAGAAGGAAATTTAATTCCCTCATGACCCCTTCCTTCCCCTCCAAATTTTTACACCAAATTAGGACAAAAAATTTCCCTTCCTCTTCTCTATTCCCTCCAACCCAACACCCTAAACAATAAACAGTAGCCTATGTGTAGTGGAAACATTCCAATAGAAAGGAGAAAACTGCAAGCAACTGAATAAAATTTTTGGGACCAGAACATGTGACATCCTCAAATCTTGAAAAAACTTGAAGAATGCAAAAAGAAATCTATGATTCCATGCTCAGTGGAAAAACTTCAAAGGAAAGCATCAACTCTCAGAACAAGTAGATAAATTACTAATGCTAAAAACTCATCTCCAAAACACAGCAACATTTATTATATATCAAGAAACATCAACCAATAAATTGCATGAAAGCTATGTCTTACCCCAAACTTCAAGAAGTAAAGCTTCCGCCATTGTGAAATGGTCTCCCCACTCTCCATACAAACAGCATCCCCTGGGTCAACGCCATGTAACCCTGAATGCTGCAACATCAGAGCAGACAAACCAGTAAGCATTAATTGTACATAAAATGTGAAATAAACTGCTCAAGAAGGGTATGGCTAAACATTGCTATAGAATAGAACCAGTTCTGACGGGTTTTACCTCACAAAACTTAAGAACAGACATGTGACAACAATGGCATGAGCAAACAACACCAAGAAGCCCTGTATGGCTAAGAAGAAGATGGCCACCTTTAAATTGACAATAGAAATGTGAGCTATCTATACATTTACCAAGGATAAATCTCATTCAATAGGACACTATATGCTTATAGCACTCACTTTTTCCCATGCAGAACACACGAGGACACCCGTTCATAAAAGAAGTTGCATACTTAGATGAGCACCATTCTAAAGCAATATTAGGTGTAGTCTGAATATCTGAGCAGCAAACATTTAGACCAAATGCAGGGCATGTACCTCGGCACTGACCCGGAAAAGAAAAAGGTTCCCTCGCTTTCTCACCACCAGGAACTGTGTGCTGAGTAGCAGTATTGCTGCCCCGGATATTGTGGAAGAAAAAATTACTACAATTATTCAAACCAACCATTGCTCTAGAAGAAATCTCTGGAAAATTATTCACCCAACTTTGCAGGTTACAGTTAATCAAATTTTCTGTTATCAACCCCACACCAGATGTCCGGAAGGTTCCACTTTCTATAGAACTAACAAAATAATTCCCAATAGCATCAGTAGAATCACCAGACGAGATGCCAAGCATGCGTTCAGACAAATTTTGAAAATCATACTGTAACAAGGATGGAGTACCATAAAGTAGAGCCAGATATGAATTTCCAGCATCTGCTTGGCCTGATCCAAGGGTGGTTGAGAGGGGAAAGCTTGGATAAACGGGGCCTTGATTCCCTCCAACAAATTTTGATCTTAAACCAAGGGCAACTTGTGGATAAAAATAACTTGCATTCATCTCCTTCTATTCAGAAAAGCATGATAAAAGAGAGCTATAAAAATAGAAAGAGCTAATACTTATAAAACACAACGATCTTAAACAGAAAACAATTATAAAAGACGTATTATTAATGATGTAGTACATGCAAAGCTGGAGACTATAAAACATAGACACATGTGACCCAGATGCAACATAGATGCACGAATATTGTTAGAACATTAAATAACCATAACACAAAATATAAAGAATTAAATTAATATGAACCACAAACCTTAAATCAAAAGACAATCACTGTTTTAAAAGTGAGCAAGGGTGCATTAGCTGTTGTACACATAATAAAATGTTACAACTTCTCTAGTAATTGTATTTGTAGTAATTCCATCTATAACGCTATAAAAGTTAAAAAAAAAAAAAGCTGAAAAAAGTGAAAAATAAATTTAGGATTATTCAAAGTATCCAACAGGTAAGCCGCTTTTTAAGTGTTCATACTCCTTTACTTGCAAATGAAGATGAGAGTGCTAATCCCAAAGATGAATACTACAAAAACTTTCCCATCATGCTCAAAAGAATTTTGAAGCTACTAGTCAACAGCAGCCTCCACAGAAAACAAGTTATGATCATAGGCCAGGCCACATAAAGAGTTTACAATTACTGCACTAAAGGAGCAGTGATGAGATCCAAAACAAACCAAATTAATAATACCAGTTTTGTAAGTTGAATAAAACCTATACGCTCTAAAAAATGGTCATACAAACTGAAAATTTCAAACTAAATGCAAACCCTTTCGGCTCTGCAGTTCATCACTAGTGTCGGCAATTTCCAAAACTGGACTGCAAATATTCTATCTTAATTGTCAGCAAAGACATTATTAAGAAAAAAAATTAAGGACATCAGGGGTCCTAACATTTTATGTTATTGCTCATAACACTAATCTTTTAATTCAAACCGGAAAACCTGCATATCCCGAGCAGATGCATTATTTCCAAAGAAAAAGAGCTTGCTGGGTTTCCTGTGAATGTTCTTGGTTATAAAATTTTAGGGTATCCAATCAAGACTACTGTAATGTCTCAACTAAAATTTCTTTATAAGTGACAGCAAATAATTTATTACTAATACACAACTTACTAATTTAAGAAATTTAAATACATGCAAACATAGACGCTTTTCAAGTAGATTCCATTCCCACTATGGAATTTTGTAACAAACTCATAACCTCAATAAACATGAGACAAAAATAATTCCGCTTTGCAAATCTTGACATAATACATGATTCCTTTAAATAGCATTTGTTCGTATAAAAAAAATAGATAAAGTTACACAACCAACTATTATATCTCAACTAAAGTTTCATTACCAAATACTAATTCAAGGAGTGTATATACGTGCAAACATAGACGTTTTATTCCAAGACCCCCATTTCCGCTCTAGGAATTTCGTAAAAAACTCGAAACCATAATAAACACGAGACAAAAACCTTACACTATAATCACGTGACACAATACATAATTTCTTTAAAGAGCATTGGTTCGTAGGAAAATATCAATATATATACACATATTAATAATGATAATAATAACAAGAAGAAAATTACGGAGAGTTTACATTGTCATCATGGTTGAACAATGCTAAAGTACATTGCATCGGAACAACAAAGCAATTTATCAGGTTACGCACTAGAACATTCACGAAACGTACGTTCGTCATCGCATTACTGAATGTTTGCTTTATCATACAACACAACTCGTCTCGCGTTTTTTTTTTCTCTAAGCAATGCATAGTAGCTTTCACGTTCTTCATGTGGAAATTGGCATGAAAATGCGTAATTAACACGGAGTCAAACACAACTAAACTGTAACTACCGAAACGCACAGGTAATCACAGTCACCGAAAGGAACAGCTCAGTCGAAAAAAAAAAACAGAGCAGAGTGAAGTTACCGGCTCCGGCGACGGTGCGGAGGAAACCGTGGCAGACGTCGACGGCTGAAACGGCGTTTCACAATTCCTCTGCCACGCGCCCTCCATCTCTCAAAATCCCTAACATTCCACGGAACAACCGGAGAGTGGAGATGAAAACCACTGCGGAAACAGTGCTAAGTGAAAAAGAGAAGAAGGAAGGGAGAAAATGAGCAGAGTGAAAAGTGAGAAGCGAGAACCCTAAAGCGAATGTAAGTGGTGGAGTTGTATTGAGCGCAGTGGGAACAGCACCTGAGGAGAGTGTGGATAAAAGCGGGTGCAGGTGAGGGTAGAGCAATCCGAGGCTGACAAGAACTGACACGAAAGGTTATGTTGGGGGATTTTTGGAGCGTTGATCTGTGGCTTGTTTGAGGGAAGAGAGATCAGGGGCCGTTGATTATGAATACAGCTGGTTTGGTCAGTTTGGGAAAGTGAACGGGCTGTGTGGTCAAGTTGTGTGAGCAGGTTTCACAGGGCATCGATGCGTGGCAACTCTCTCTCACTCTCGGTGGAGGGGACAGTCTCATTTCGCCAATAACACATTGACACGTGTCTTTATATTTTCCTCTTCCCTGTCCCTAGTCAAGTTACGCCGTATACATAATGATTAATTTTAAGTTTTTAGGTTGTGTTTGATTAGATCCATTTAAAGAAATTTATAGTTGAAAATGATAGATTTAAGTGAATGAAGATTATTTGATTGATCTGATTTTGAAGGATGAATTAAGAGAGATTTGATTTAATATGAAAAACTATTGAAACCAATATAAATTCGTATAATGTTAAGTTGTCTACTTCTATAGTTCTATATTTTCTTTATGTAGTTTAGTGTTTTAGTTTATTATATGTACATAAATGATCCAAATTACTTTGGTTATGTCACTCTTCCATGTACAAATAAAATTATTCTAGTCTTATAAGGAATCAATGATATGTCTAAGACCTAAAAAGTCTTTCAACTAATTATAAGATTAACATTTAATTAAATATAATCTTAATTAAAGGACCTTGTCTTTACCATCCAAGTTTATTTATATTAAGATTTAGGTAAAATAGTTAGAGTACTTTTTGTAAGTACAAATATAGTATTTGAAGCATTTTGGACATCAACATCTTAGAGCTCAATTAACAATAACATAGGAATGAAGACTTATTTGATCCTAATAAAAACAATTGACATCCACTGTAGGACTAAGAAGGATGTTAAAGGACTTTATGATATTAACAAGAAACATATGACAAACAAAAATGAAAGATGATTGACTGATACCCTTATAACTGAATCAGGATAGGATAGACGTTTTTGTTGATGTAGTTCTTACAATAAATAGTTAAGCTTAAAATGCACAATGTGTAGGAGATCACTGGTTTAAGACACAAAAACTAAGCCTTCAAAAAGAAGTTGGCGGAAGGGACCCATGTGTCCCCAAATTCTAAAAGTGATCCATATCAGGAGATTACGATTAGAAAATTACATTTCCTTAGTCTAACTGTAGACTATATATTTATATATATTTATTTATATAATCATATTATTGTTGATTTCTTTAAGGTTGGAAATCATTTGTCATTAAGATGGTTTTAATGAGTCATTTAAGATACTTTTAGTGACCTCCTTCATTTATTTTTTTTCAAATTAATTGGTTTAATGGGGATGGTTTTCGTGAGAGGTTATCAGAATAAATAGGGGGTAAAGGGTTGGTCCCCAGTATACCAAATTTTTTCTTAGAGGTTATCAGGATAAAAGGGAGGTAAAGAGTTGGTCCCCAATATACCAAAATCAGAAACTTTGTGGCCTCTTACTCATCAAAAGAGTCACAATCACTCTAAAGTCCAGCAAGAAGAATAAGTAAAATTTTGGTTGAGGAAGATCATAACCCATGGAGTATTCAATAATTCAATATTCATTCATAGATTCAGGTATGTGACTCTTCTATTGGATTGGATCATGAATTATGACTCTCAATAATTTGACATGATGGCTATATTATGACTCTCAATAATTTAACAAATGATGACTAAATTCATTATTCAGAAACATTTATTCTCTATAATTTCTATCAATTACAACAAAGGCAACAACTATGTCTATCTCAACTAATACATTTCATTTTATCCTTCCATGAACAAATTACAAAGAATTACAATATAAATCATTTAACACAATGTAGGTTGTCTAACATCAAAGATGTGATAATATAAATAAGGTAAATGAATCTTAGATTGTCTCTAAATGAATATAATAATAAATCTAATAAAGTGTTGTAACTAACAAGAATTGATAATGACAATAAATAAAAAGAAAATCTACTATTAAATGAAAAAAAATAAAATAGACAATACAACAATAATAAGAGAAGCAAATTGAATCTCACATGAACGCGAATTATTCATTAATTTTCTTACTATTATTAAAATAGAACCATTATTATTAAAATAGAACCATTCATACTTTCAATTCTATTGAAAGGATTATCTTGCAAGCTAAAGAATATTTTAAGAATTTAAGTATCATTAAATTTCTTGCAAAGACCAATAACACAAATAATAACATATTTAATAAATAAATTATTCTAATAGAGAATATTAAAGTGTATAGAGATGAGAGATTGTATCTTCATTTTATTTAAAACGTTTAAAGTTGTCTGCGGTTGATAATTAAATATGTATATTTCATTATAGATCTATATAAATTTTATATGGTTATTCCTTTACCAAGTCAACCTTATATGTTCGTCAAGAAGGATTTCATAAATATATGTATATTCTTTCTGTTTTCTAGTTAGTATATTTGCATATATTCTTATTTTGTGTGGTTTATAGAAAACAAGTTTGAACTTTTATTTCTAAAATTAAATTTCCTTCACTTTTGAAAATAAATAATTAATAAAAAATGTATTATCATTTTTTCGGTCCCTCTCATTTTTGTTCATTCCAAAATAAGGGTTGGCTAAAAACAAAATAAATAAAGAATTGTGAAAATTTGTATTAATAGATAATAAAAGTGAAGTTAATATTTTATCTTACCATAATCTAAAGTATTAATTTTGAGTAATTTTCTAATTACATCTAATTCAATATGTTTATCTTTATTTGATATTATTTGATGTGTGACTTCTTTGATTATACTTGATAGCTAAACATCTTTTTTAAGTATTTTTTTATAATAATATTTTTGTATCTAAAAGTATTCAGTTACAAAATTAGCACTTAGTCATTATCAACAATACATTAATTTTCATACACATACATATCTTCTATCATGGTATAATATATATATCTAACCAATTTCTTGACCAACAAATACTACTCACATACTACAACAGGTAAAAAATGTAGTCTAAGGTTAAAAAAGTTTGGCTTAACTTTAAGCCATAATTTGGCTACAATTTTGAAACTGTGGTGTATTCAGTCGTGGGCGTAGCTCAAAGTCCACAGTTTTTTCAAAAAGTATGGCCTTAGCCAAATACAATAGGCCACATATTTTGTCAATGTTTAGGTTACATTTTTCTACCTGTTACCTTTTCGTTAATGTTTAGACCATATTTTTTTAATATTATTGTCTTTTCTATAAACATTTAGGCTACACTTTTTTAGATGTTTCCTTTTTGTTTAAGCCACAATTATTTAAGTGTTGCATTTACGTTTAGGCCACAATTATTCAAATGTTGCAATAGAATTTAGATAATTTTAAGCAACACTTTTACAAATGTGGATTAATCCTTCATATAACAAATGTAGATTATGAATACATTAAGTCACTAATTCATTTTGAACATTATTATTATAATATAAAAATACTTCAATAAAATTATAGAAGACAATTACATTATGTTTAGTAAATTGTAATTGAATATAATATTAATAATACTCATAATATTTAGAAATGCAATTAAATGTGCGTAATGTATTTCAAAATATAATTGTAACAACTGAAAATATTAAAAACTATGCTCCAATGTTGCCTATCTCCAAATGAACTTTGAACTTCACCCTGCAAAAAGGTAAAAACAAAAGAAAAAAAATCAACAAACTTAGTATATGATCTTTTTCCAATTTATGAAAGTTTGTATAAGATATTTCACGATCTTAGATGGTTCCAATGTATACCTCATCATCATCATCATTATCAGGAACATGACTTGCAGCAAAGGAACATGGAACAACTACACTACTTTCATTGGCTAATGCTCGTGCCATCATTTCTTCTGTGTCATTCTCATCCAAATTAGTATTTTGCTTAAGCATGAATCTCAGCACTTCGTCCAAACCTTCAAACTTCTGGATCATATAATTTCTTTCAATATGTTCTCTTTTTAGAATATCAATTTCTTGATTTTTCTTCAATGTTGTGGGTGTCATAGTCCTTCCATAACAATGACTTTATCCAGAACTTTCTTTCCCAAACAATGACTCAAATGTTTTTTTTTTCCTTAAATACACTTGAATTTTCAATGGAACTTTGAAGCTTAGACTATCAAAAAAAATATCAAAGTTATGAATGGAGCTTTCAAACATATTTCTTAAGTACGAATAATCTTACAATTACATAGTGTTTCTTCATCAATTGCTTTTTCCTTTTTACCAAATGACCTTGTCGAGTTTTAATAAACATTTCAACTCTAGTAACTTCTTCTCCATCAGATTTGTTAGCACTCTTTTAATAAAAAAAATGAAAATTAATAGTAAAATATATAGTAATGATATACTATAAATTGAGACATAACCTAATAATACCATACCAATTCAACTCGAACTCTGGCAAAGTTGATCGTTACCTTATTAATGTTGAACAAACAAACCATTTTGTAGAAAACATTTGTTTCATGCTCAACTACCAATTACAGGACCTTTGTGTGCTTGAACTTGGAATCACAATTTCTAATATATTATGAACCAAAATATTATTATGAACTAAGATCATACCTTGATAGTATTATTCGTCCAATATCCTATCAATTGCTTGAAATGATCCTCAGGAATGGACTTTGGACAATCTTTCAATTGTTCATTCAACGTGGAATATTTCTCAAAATACGTTCTTTCCACAGTACTTAATATCGTCTCCAAGCATCATTTACATAACTAAAAATTGTTTTCTCTCCTTTCTCAGAGATAATGAATTTATCCTAAAAAAAGTCACAAATAAACACATGTCATAAATATTTTATAATTCAATCAAAGATAAGAATTTTATTTAATTACCTTAACATATTTCCAGATTGGTTCCTTGGTTGAATATCTTGTAGTTCTCCCAAATCAGTAGTTATAGTGTTCTTTTTATTTTTGGCTCCAACTTCAAAATTTGACAAACTGAATTGTCCCTTAGTAGAAACCGTTGGGGCCTTAGTTGGCAACTCAATACCTATTATTCCTAAGCTATGTCAATTGGCTAAAGAAGTGGGAGAAGACGAACGAGTTATGCGTCTACGTTCAGCTGAACTACAAGCTACAAGCTCCATCCTATTTATATTTAGGACTCTATAGAGATAAATATAATGTTAAGAACAATTAAGTTAAATGAAAAAAAAAATATGTTAAATAAATAGATATATTAATAAATATACATTGATTACAGATAATATCATACAACATTTAAAAAGTTGACAATTATTTTGGTAGTTAAAGTTATAACTTTATCTCATTAACCAAATATTAATTCAATTTCTGAGATGCTCAACTATCTTGATCATCATGTGTATAACAAGTATTTGAATTGCTAACAGTGACTCTTAAAAAGACAAAAGTGAGTCAGCACAAACATTACTTAATATGTAATTGGGGGAGACTCATTATGCAGAGAGCAAACATAGTTAACTTATCAAATGTACTCTGAATGCACTACTGTTATAGAATTAAATAAGCATAGTTTCTATGATTGTATATAGGTTTCAAAGTTGAACTGCAATGTTAACATTTGAACTACAATCTTAACCTTTATTCAGAGCATATACAGAGCACATAAAGGACTAATATGGAATGGATATAAACTAAAATCAAATGTTTTGCATGTAAGAATAGACAAGACTATATAAAATTCAGGGTTTGTAATATACCTTTGGAATGATTAATATGTATTCATCAAATTCAACTATACTATACCCAACTACTCGTAAGATCCTCACTGCAACTGAAAACAACCAAAAATAGTATCAATAATTTGAGAAGTATCTTTCTAAAACAAAAGAATATGGGTCATACAGTTAGTGCATATATTTTATTTTAAAAATGAAAATGATCAACCTCGATGAATATATAAAATTTAAAGTATTTCTTAATAGACCCTATTTCCATGATTTTGTTGAACATCACAATTCCTCTTGTAATTTCTTGGAAAACAAATTATGAAGTCATCCTTACTTTGCAATTATTGCTTGATTCTAAAATGTTAAACATTATGCCCTCATCTATATAAACAATATGCACTTGTCTATATAAACATTTTGAAAATGTATAACAAAGAACATGTGGTTATACATTTAATAGGGAGAAGTGGTATTGATCTTTTTAGTTGAAACAAATTTACCACTATAAATTTCTTGGCTAATAATTAAGATATTAAATTAATAGAGTATAGCCCTAGGACAAACATTTCTTTCAATAATTTTAAAGTTCTGAACCATGATGGTTTAGAGGCTAATTTATGATCCATGAAAAGGCTTTTTATTGCCAATAGAGGCTATTTTATAATCCACGAAAGGCTTTTTGTTGCCAAATCAGAGACAATAAATGTCATCATATTATGTCAATATTCAACATTAATAGTGAATCAATTTCTAACAAACCTAATAACTTACCTCCAAACATAAATTTTGTTCAGAAACATAAAAACCCTAAATTATACACAAAATTTGAACCAAATTCGAAACAAAAACCCTAAATTTGGTGGATGAAAGAACATAAATTGAGAAGACGGCAAAAAGAGTGATGAAGATTGAGATTGAGAAACTCACCAGAGACGACAGAGAGCGAGACAATGACTGTAGGGGGAAGGCACCGGATGATAGACAATGACAGCGAGAAGGACAGGATGGTCATCGGAGAGTGGAGGAGATGAGATTAAAATGTTGAGAGATTGAGGTAGGGGATGAGGTGGTGTAGACGGAAGATTTGTGGGAGTGAGGTAGGGTAGATGAAGGGTAATTAATTTTAAGTTCAATACCTTTAATCTTTTATTTATATAAGTGAGAACTCTAATTTTTTTTTTAAGAGTGGGAAGTCTACATTTTTACCTTTAATGTTTTGGTTTAGGAGGGTAAGTAATAGGTTATATTCAGAACATGTGGTTTTTACTAAAGTTTATGTAGACCACATTTTTTATTTTATTTTAAGGCACACTTTTTTAATGTTGTCTATTTTTTTAATAGTGTACAGGAGAAAACTGTGGCTTAAAATGTCATAATTCAAAAAGTGTGGCCTATAATGAAATTAAACCACACTTACGAAAGTGTGGCCTTTTATACTTTTAGGCCACATTTATTTGTCTGTGACCAACAAAAGTGTTGCCTAAAGTGATAAATGTTGTAGTAGATATTTTAGTTTTAATTATCATAGGGTAATTATGTAGATATTTTATTTTAATTATTATAGAATA
>Ga0123340_1000504_pt1 | contig 26286 bp, 23 predicted proteins | sample SirMexnodulemix_FD_89961 | JGI IMG/M metagenome (GOLD analysis project Ga0123340, IMG submission 89961) | Root nodule microbial communities of legume samples collected from Mexico - Siratro Mexico nodule mix | ecosystem: Host-associated > Plants > Roots > Nodule | place: Mexico: Nepantla...
TAAGTTTTTTTTTTTTTTTTTTTTTTTTTTTTTTTTAAATTTTCCTTTTAGTTTGGTGTGTGTGAAAGCATGCTCATCTCAGGCACATAAGTGAGAAGTGGTATCAATTATCAAAAACATCTATCGAAGTTAGCTTGTTAAAAAAAATGAAGTATCACGCTCAAAATCCCCCAAGAGGTCCATTAAATTGGAAAAATGAAGTATGAATTTAATTGATACTGAAGAGCAAATGAATTTGCTTGATCCCATCAAGGAATTGTTTATTATTGTAGGTCTTCCATCTCCATCAGGAAGAACTCCCAAATCTGCAGATGGGGGAGGTTTCCAGCGGAGTCAAACCTTGGGTCAACGGATTATGGGAAATATGGAAAATCTCTTCCTTCGAAATCTTACAAAATCTAAAAGCCGTATATCTGATGCTTCTCAACCATCATCTCCAGTTAAGGTATTGTGTTACCTTTAGTGCAACGTTAATTGACCTTTATTATACTGTGAATACATCTCTTATGTCACTCCGTTTTAGGTTGCTGATACTGTAGAGCCAGATTTGAAGAATGAGGAGAGTCCTTTGCTGGCATCTGTCAGGGGAAAGTGCATTACACAGTTATTACTTCTTGGTGCCATTGATGGTATTCAGGTTTGTGTGTTTATTTCTTTTCTTTATTCAGATCTCATATTTTTTTGGGGTTCCCTTAAATTTTGTTATTTGACGGCTTAGATTGTGAATAGGGTAAGGGGAAGGTTTTCCCTCTTTTTTCTCCTTTCATTGAGGTCTTACAAAAATTTCAGTTTGAGGAAGTACCTCTTTCACACTGTATATATACGAGGAAGAAATGAGAATGTAATTTGGGGCCCATCTGTTTAAATAGATTTTGGTGGTGGAGGGAGTTTGGGAACCCATCACCGTCTTGCCAAAAATTTCTTGATGAGAGTTTGGTAAAAAGATGGTTATCTTCTTCCAACTACGTTTTTCTAATTATTTGCAGAAGAAATATTGGGCTAAGTTAAATGCACAGCAGAAGGTTTCTATAATGGACATTCTGCTGTCTTTGTTGGAGTTTGCTGCTTCATATAACTCATCCACCAATCTTAGAACTCGTATGCACCAAATTCCTGATGAAAGGTAATGCAAAATTCAATATCTAATTGTCTTATTTTTATTCTGCTGGAATTTGTTAAACATTGGAATGGAGGACATCAAGAATCACTAAATTTTTCATGGACAGGCCACCAATTAATCTTCTTCGTCAGGAATTAGCCGGTACTGGCATATATCTCGACATCTTACATAAGGCAACTTATGGCTTTGAAAACAAAAAGGAAAAAAGTCCAGATTCTGATGGATTTCAAGATGCCGATTCTACAGAAGTTAATGGCTTGAGTTCTAATCAAGATTCTGATGCAGAAGAGAAGTTTGAAAGATTAGCTGAGGAGAAACTGGTGTCTTTCTGTGAACAGGTGCTCAGGGAGGCATCTGATCTCCAGTCAAGTACTGGAGAAGCCAATAACATGGATATTCATCGAGTCTTGGAACTGCGTGCTCCCATCATTGTTAAGGTTTGAAGTTTATTCTTCATGATAATATATGAAAGTTGACTTGCCTTCTATTCAGTGTCATAGTGTTGCCTGTCATTTACTTGATTAGTGCATGTTGCAAATATTGCAGCCAATGGTGTAAATAAAATTTATTTCAAGAGTTATTATATGTCTTTGTAAAGGTTTTTATATTTTATACGACCAGTGAACGAGATATCACCACCAGTTTTAAGGTTTTAAGTTTCTATTGTTGTTGAATAGCCGTATTACCACAATGTGACACTTGCTTTTAGATTGCATACCACAATGTGATACTTGCTTTTGTAGATTGATCTTAGTTTCAGATATCATAAAAAGGTCCCAAGTCCTCTTTCTGTATCATGAGTAATAAAAACTCTCTAGTCTCTACCTGTCTGTCTTGATTGGCAAGTATTGCTTCCTTAAAAATTTGCTGCTTTATAATCAAAGATGATCTGCCTCCAGTTGTTTTAAGGGATTTGCCATGTCCTATATAAAAAGACTGGTTGGACGTTCTACGTTCTTTGTTTTCTTCTTATTTCTTTCAGTTATTTTTCCACACTTAATATTTTTCAAGTGCTTCGAATACCTGACCCTGTCTCTATTCCCCTTTCTTTAGTTTCCTTTTCTGTAACACAATCAATTAAAGGGGTACTTCGCTTGGGTTTTTATCTGCTTGCTTTTCAATATAGTTGGATGAAGTTCATTGTAACTTATGTTTATGTGTTCATTTATGTGCTAATAAATTATTTATTTACCTTGTAGGTGCTTCAAAGCATGAGTTTTATGAACAATAAGATTTTCAGAAGACATCTAAGGGAATTATACCCTTTGCTAACCAAACTTGTTTGCTGTGACCAGGTAATTTCTTGTTTCTACAATTATTCAAGGCTGCTTTTTGATTGATAATTTTGATCATGAATCTGTAATGAATAGCTGAGATTTAAGGGAATGGAAGCTCACTGTATAAAATAGGAATTTTATTGTATTCCATCAGAAGTGATGAGGCGTGGTCAAACATAAAAGAAATCTAATTGATTTTCACCAGTTTATTTTTCAATATACTTTATGGCAAGAAGAATACATTTTTTGGATGGATAAGTAACTTTTGTGATTCTTGAGCTGCTGCTGCTATATGTATGTCTATGCTTGTGTCAAGAAAAATAGAATAGTTTAATAGACTTTCATTAGATATTTTAAATCTCAGAAGAATTGGCCTGAAAATTAGAGATGGAATGATCATTGGGCTTCATTTAGGTGTATGTCTTTTGGTCATTATTTTGTATATAGCTAGTGTGGTTCTTATACTTGACAATCGATTTTCGGTTTAGCCTGGCACATAAAATCCATATAATTTGATCTTCGTATGGCATTGCAAGCTTTATTTACGAATATGTTCTTTTTATCTAATGAAAGTTATAACATTGTTATATTTGGCTATACTTGGTATATCAAAAAAAATTGCAGTACATTTTGGTCATTCCATGTAAGAAAACTCTGCATGACATCATATTTTTCGTGTTAATCATTTAAAGAAAAATATTCCAATACCCGCTATAACTAAAGTAAATGTTGGGAGAGCTCTTGGTAATTTATTCGGAGCACAGCTGATGGGTGTTGTGTGTTGTTAAGAAAGGAAACCTTGTGTATTGAACTGATAATCCTTTGTTTTGAACAGATGGATGTTCGGGGAGCTCTTGGTGATTTATTCCAAGCACAATTGAAACCTCTTTTGCCATAAACGTCTTATGAAGACGCTGTTAGGATTATCAGATATAAACTTCAGGACATTGACGATGTCAGTTTTAGATGGCTTGGAAAGAAGAAATATGGTAGCATTTTTTTGTATTAATCTTTTTATGGAAATTTTTGTGCTTGTACTAACAGTTTTGTAGAAAGGCAATAGAAATGTAATTTTGGCTTCATCTGACCTCTCCCGATATTCGTTTGCACTTAACTCAATTTGTTTGTGCAGTATTTGGACCGTAGGTGAAAGCTCTGATTGAGGTTTCGTATGAGTCTTTTGTTGTATGATGATAGATGTATACCATGTGAAACCCTTGTGTCTTGCACGAGGAGTATCAATTATTTGCTATTCATAATGTATACTACTGAAAGAAAAAGGTAGCAGCTATCCCTTCTCCTTCTTTCCCTTTCCTTCGTTCTTTTTCGGTGACATGTTCAGACTTCAGGCCTTTATTTTGGATCTTACACCTTTACTGTTGATTGTTGAAGCGGATTCGGAGTCTCGGGTGCTCAACGTCAGCTCATTTTATGAAAATGTAGATACACAAGTCGATATGATTTCCCACTGCCAGTTTATTTATTTATTTATTTTATCTTTGCTTTTTAATGACTCTGTTCCATGCATCATACAAAGTTGAGTTGGGTTGGATCTATTAATTCATAATTGTAAGTGCGAACCTTAATAAAACAAGCCAGATCAGACGTCGTAAGGAAAAAAACCCATGTCTTGCCTTCGGCATAACAGATTTATTAAGCACGATTAGTCTACGTTTCAATCTATTATTGAAATATTTAATTGTTCCTTTAATCTCTTCAATTTGGACAGTTTATAATCTTATCCTCAACCTTTTTATATTAGTTTAGTTTTTGTATTTTAATTTAGTAAATTGTATTTGATTATTTGTTATACTTAAATTTCTGAAGTCATTTCATATTCAAATATCTAGAGAGTTGCAATGATTTTGGGATATGCAATAATTTTTAAAGTTTAGTAATTATATATTTTAATGAAAATTCGAAGGACATTAAAATGTCATTGGGATTTAAAGAAAGGAAATTTAAGGGCTTATTTATTTTTATGGTGAAAAATAATTAAGCCCTTGATATTAAAAGCGCGGGTGTTTAATTATGTCAATATATTATTTACAGTATTTTGTACATTTTTCTTTTCATTTCACCATGCAAATTTAAGATAAATTTGTTCATTTATGATATCAGTGGGCGAAATTTTAGTCGAAACCAACAGCGTTTATTCAAGTATAACTGACTGTTTTTGAGATTTAGAATCTGTTTGATTTATATTTTTTTAAAAATATTTTTAATTTTGAAAATCAAGAAAAAAGTTATGTTATGGGTGGCAATTGCTTCTGAACTCATATCTTTCTCACTTCTAAAATGTTCCACGCCATAGGAGAGCAGTTTTAAATTATCCATCGGATGTCAACTGTGGCTGTTCCAATCTGCAGCAAGACCATTCGTCAACCTGTTGAATGACAATTTTTTGCACCACATGCATCTCTACCCCTAACTGTCTAGCTAAAGGAGATGCGAAATGAGACAAGAACAAAAACAAAATAATGAGAAAAATATATTTTTAGTTTTTTTTAAAAAAAAAAACTTATTTTGAAAATAAATTTTAAACGAGAAGTTAGTTGTTAACTTGCGCGAAAATTTTACTTTTACATTCTTAGTCTTTAAACATTTCATTTTATAAAAAATATTACAAGCTAGCTTTTACTGAGTAGAGGTAAGCAGGAAACATGAGAGTTGAAGGAACACCGTTTAGAATGATTCTAAGTTTTTTAAAAAAAAAAGAAAATCATTTTTTAGCGATTACTTTTTTAAAACAGTTTCAAGATCCTCTACTGATAAATTATCATACAATTTTTTTTTTTTCTCTTTAAAAACAACAAAAACACTTTAAAACAAACAAACATGTCATCCCGTTTACTGTTTCTCTTCTTTGCTATTTACGGAATCATGATGTTTTGCTAGTCATATGTCTCTTTGTATATTTAAGTTTCTTGTAGCCAATATATCTTTTTCTTTTTCTTAGCTTGGAGTGCAATCTGATTCTGCCAAGATTCATATACAATCCAAAACCCAGAAGGGAATATGTATCGCAATTAAAAAAAAAAAAAAAAAACTTTGCTTTTCAGTCTGATTCTACCTTTCTTTCCCAGATTGTTCTCCCTCTCCTACCACTTACGCACTTTCAAGAAAAACAAAAAAGGGTTGTGCCTTGGCTTGGTGTCACACATCGGGTTTAGGAATCCAGTGCTTTGTTTAGTCTAAATGCAATTCTTTACGTAACTTTCTATTCAATAAAAGGACATCACTTTCCCTCCACTTTGTTTAATATATTCTATTCTACTGAGATTAATCATCTTCATATAGGTGAGTGTTGGGACAAAGGGTACTCAGAAACATAGGTAAGTCGAGGTAGGAAAAAAAAGACAACATGGGATTCCAACATTTTAGTACGTGTTTTTTGTTAGCACTATGCATTCTAAGCCAGGGTTTGGCAAAGGGTGCTCATGGGTTTGCTTGCAACTGGGGAACGCGTTTAACACATCCTCTTCCACCTCAAATAACTGTGAAACTGATGAGAGACAATGGATTCAAGCAAGTGAAGCTGTTTGAGGCTGATCCTGCGGCACTTAAGGCTCTTGGAAACTCTGGCATTCAGGTAATGGTTGGCATACCAAATGACCTCTTAGCAAGCCTTGCTTCCAGTGTCGATGCTGCCATTGCATGGGTCAACCAAAACGTATCCAGTTACATATCCAAAAATGGGGTTGATATAAGGTTATACAACTACACTACCTCTTTATTTCAATGCTTTTTTTGTGTTGTGCTATACTTTTCCAAGGTAAAAAGTGTTTAAAGTTAGTCAATTTTCAATTAAAATTGTTTTTGTTCCTATATTATAAAAAGGATGATGATTTTGATCAAATACTTAAGTATCTAAAACACATTTTACCTATTTTAAAACTGTGTTTGTGTAGAAGGTGCAAATGGATTGAATTTTTAACAAGTGTTTGCAATTCCTAGGTATGTTGCTGTGGGAAATGAAGCATTTCTGAAAACATACAATGGCCGGTTTGTGAATGTAACCTTTCCAGCCATCCAGAACATTCAAGCAGCCCTCATAAAGGCAGGATTAGGCAGGCAAGTGAAGGTGACAACCCCTCTAAATGCAGATGTGTACCAAAGTGACAGTGGCCTTCCATCAGGGGGGAACTTCAGGCCTGACATTCATGACCAGATGATCTCCATAATAAAGTTCCTGAGCCAAAATGGTGGCCCTCTAACCTTCAACATCTACCCTTTCCTCAGCCTTGATGCTGATCCTCACTTCCCAAAAGAGTTTGCTTTCTTTGATGGCTCAGCTGCCCCTGTGGTTGATGGCTCCATAACCTACACCAATGTGTTTGATGCCAACTATGACACCCTCATCACAGCCCTTGAGAAGAATGGTTTTGGCCAAATGCCTGTCATCATTGGAGAGGTTGGATGGCCAACAGATGGAACAGCCAATGCCAACATAAAGAATGCTCAAAGGTTCAACCAAGGCCTAATTGACCGCATTGTGAAAAGGCAAGGAAGTCCCAAAAGACCTAGCCCACCTGACATCTACTTGTTTGGATTCATAGATGAGGATGCCAAGAGCATTGAGCCTGGCCCTTTTGAGAGGCACTGGGGTGTCTTCAACTTTGATGGGTCCATCAAATACCCCTTGAATCTTGGTGGCGGAAAACAACTAGTTCCTGCAAGAGGGGTGAGGTATTTGCCAAAACAATGGTGTGTGATGTCAACTCAAGCCAATGTTCAAGACCCTACTGCTTTTGCTGAGAGCATGAGCAAAGCATGCACGTATGCTGATTGCACACCTCTCTCTCCCGGAGGATCATGCAGTGGATTAGACGTAAGAGGCAATGCTTCATATGCATTCAACATGTACTATCAGACCATGGATCAACGCAAAGATGCATGCAATTTCAATGGTCTTTCTGTCATCACTAACATAAACCCTTCACCGCCTCAAAGTGCTTGCCAGTTCAAGATCATGATCGATCTGGGGAAGCATGAAAAGAAGTCCACTACTCCTTCTGATGCACCAAAAGTTAAACTAAACTTAATGGTCATGCTGGTGTCAAGCTTCATTTTCACCGTGTTGTTGCTTTATGTATAGGTTTCTTTTTCTATTTGTCTTGTGCAGAGATTCACAACTTCACGCCACCAATTTTTTTCTTTATCATTATTTTTCTTTCTGTGTCTGTATTATCACTTTCAAGTAGATTTTCAGTCTGATACATGGTCAATGAATGAATAAAATTGATCCTACACTTCAATCACTATCTCAGTTTTCTCAGTCTGTAGATGTTTCCGTTCTGCAACTTACTTTCACTGCGGCTAATCTCTAAAACAAGTTCAGAATTCAGTGTTAGATAATTGCGTTTTAGGATATTTTAAGATTTCGAAATCTCCATAATTGTTTCGTACTTCCATTTTTTCTCATTAATTTTTATATCTAATATTTAATAAATATCTAGCATATAATCAATTCTTTTATGATGTTTGCATGTTACTGTGTGCATATAGTAAAAATAACATGATAACTAGAACCAAATTTACCTATCAAAAAATGTATTTAACCTTTAGTTTTATTAATAACACTCAGTTATGATGGTTAAACTTCACAACTAAGTTTTTAATACAGTTTTAAGATTTAGGTAGACAACATTCATAGTTCTCAGTTAAATTTTAAGTATTTTGTTAGGTGTATACTGTCTCACAAATTCTAATTCTGAATTAGAATGTACGGTCTTAAGTCTCACAATCTATTCAATTGCTTTATTTATTAAAGTTAAAAAAAAAAAAAGATAAAAGTACATTTGTCTTAAATTATATTTTGTTAAACTATTTTTATTAATATATTTATCTCTTTTTGATTGTTTATCACTACAACCCTCCTCTTTTAATTAGAAATACCTTGGTTTGAGATATTAAGACGAAAAGATTATAGATCAAGTTTTGAAAGTAAGAACCAATATTGCTTTTAATTCAATTATTTCAACTAGAATCAGAAATTATAAAATTGATAAATTTACCATAAATATCGATTTGTGATTAAAAAATGTATGTGCAAAATACATAGCATATTTTCTCCACTTTTAAAATGAGACAAACGTGTATAACTTGAAATCCGCAAAAAGAATAGAGTCTAATTTTCATTTAATATTTGAATAAAAAAACAATTTAAATAACTCCTGTTATCAATTTATGTTTATGGTTCTCAATAAAAAAAATACTTTTTAGTTCTTTTTTTATGTTTTTGTTCATATAGTTTACTAGTATTCTTTTCCTTTTTTGTTTTCAATAAATTTGTATATTTTGATTTTTGTTCTCAATAATTTTTTTATTTTTTTCTCTAAAATTTTGTTTATTTTGATCTTTAATATCCTTTTAAGTGATGAATTATCTTTCAAATGACTAGAATTAACACATTACTTCTTTAAGAGAAAATTAATTAATAAAATGGAATCCATAAGAATTTGCGTTTTTTTCTTTTACTTTTTCATTGGACAGTAAACCAAAGAAGGTGAAGAATTCTGAAAAGAATTTTTTATACTTATCTTCACTCTTTTCAGTTGTAAACCAGAACAAAAATAAAAAACTTACAGGAAAATTATTAAAAGCCATAAACAAACAAAATACACAGATCTGTGAGTGAGAAAAAAATACTTTTGGGCAGTGCGTCGTGGACCCCACCGCCTTGAATTGCCCAACATTTCCCACCACAATAATGGAGCCAAACAAAATAAAAAACACATAAAAAAAATGTGAACAAAACAAACTTTTTCAGAAAAATAAATCTAAATAAAAAATAAAAAGTTGGTAGGAAATAAAAGAGTGATGGTGGGCTACTGCGCCCAAATTTGTTGTTCGAAACGAGGAGACGAAAGGAGAATCGAAAATGATGCCCTAATTTCCGTATTAACCACAATTAACTTTCCTCCTTTTTTAAACTTTCTCTTTAAATCATCCCTTCCATCATCCAAAGTTCAATCTGTTGCAGAGTCTTAGATTCAGTGCATTCTGCATGTCCAATGATTCTTTGTAACGTACAAAACCACAATTATGAATCTGAATAACTATTAAAGAATACGGAGAGATTAGAAGAAATCAATCACCCATATGCAGAGGTTCTTCATTTCCTTCGTGCACTTTTAGCCCCATCGAAGTTTCTTCATCTGGGTGTTTGTTTATTGGATCCCGGGCATTGCAAGATTTGATCTTTTCACGCATCATATGGTTATCGAACATTGCCATTTTCTGGGTAATCGGGAACGGTTGCCTCGGGTTTCACACTCCCATTCCTAGGGTTTATGTCGGTTGTGTTTGGTGGATACCCTTTTGACTCCAAACGAGCTTGACCGCGAAAAGATTGGTTCTTGGCGATCGCAGTGTTCAATTCAATAAGTTCTGGGATCGATTCTTTTTCCGAGGGAATATTTTCTTTTTGGCTGTGAGGTTGATCCGTTAAAATTTCTTTATTTTTCTTTTGATGGTGATGCGAGAATATCATAGCAAGATTCTGGTGTTATTATGTTTAGATTAAAGAATTGCGAAGGCCCTGTGCGGTTCTTGTATCAGCAAACTCGGCATCACCCTCACCATAACAATCTTATGGCTTATTTAGTAGGTTTTGATCCTTGCTCCCACTTGAGCAGGGCCTTTTCGCAGTACCCTTCTCTTCCTTCTTCTGATCGTGGTTGCTACTTGTCTTTCCCTCTTCTCCATAAACTTGTTTATGCTAATGTTTTTGGGGTTAGAAGAAGCATTGGTTTTGGTCGTAGAGGTTGTAGCTTTGATACTAGTTGTAGTTGTAGTGGTAATGGAGATAGCTTCTTTGTGAGGGCTAAGGCAAGGTCCCGTGGCTTTGCATCGAATCGTCGCCAGCCGATGTTGGCTGATCTGGAGCAAAGGAATTCTGTTAGGAGTGATGAATCTGATGCTACTTTGGTCAAGACTGATAGTGGATCTATAAATGGAAGTCCTGCTAAACCTCCTTGTTTCAATGATCACCGATTGCCCAAGAAACTTGTTGTTGCTGTTGATGTTGATGAGGGTATGTATATAAGTGTGCATGCATGTGGCACTCTTTTCATTATATTATGGTGTTTCTTAGAGTTTTATATGTTGTGTCATTTAACTTATTCATATGAATTAGGTAGACTTTGTGCAGAATCTTGACTATGTTCCAATCCTTTAAAAATGCAAGCAGTATTGCTTTACTGGATATCTTTCCCTCCTTTTTTTTCTAATTTGTTTCAAACTTAAACATATAATTGAAGATACAAAAGTCAAAGTCCCCTCTCCAGGTGAATGAAATGCTCAGATTATATATTGAATTTTTCAAAGCTTCATGCATATCTCACGTGTATTTGCTTGAACTATCTTGGTCAATATGTGGGTTGGCATTCTTTTCAGCATGCGATTGAGATAAAATAAAATATAAGAAAATTCTTTTCAGTATCCATTTTTTAAGTAGAACTAATGAACTTGTTGGAAATTGTTTGAATTGTGCAGTGACCTGAGATTCCATAATAGAACATAAGGAAAGAAGATTCTTTTGTCATTCATTGATACATTGATCCCCTTTTTTAGGCTGTGTGATGATAGCTGCAATATTCTTGTCTGTCTCAGAGCATACTGAATTTTCATCTGTATATGTTTTTGGGCTGCTTGACTTTTGTATCATTGCCTGTGTGAATAAACTCGTTTTCTTTATTTGATTAAATAATTGTCAACTCCAATTGTGATATAAGTAAATAGTAATATTCAACAGTTTGCAGTGTGATGGCTTGCCTAAAATCATAGATATTCTCTTTTAAATAGAATCCGTTGTAGACTGACTAATATGTATTTTGATTCTTGATTATGCACTTTTATTCTGATGTTTTCCCGCATATAAACAGTATTAGGAAACTTCGTGTCAGCTCTCAACAAGTTCATTGCAGATCGATATTCATCAAACTATTCAGTTTCTGAATATCATGTGTACGAGTTTTGTAAGGTACTATTGGCTGCTTCAGCAATTCTATATTTTGATAAGTAATTGAAATTTACCAATTTTTTTCTTGGACAATTAAATATTAGTACTAAAGTACGGCAACTTGAATGTTCTTTCGGAGGCTCCTTTTTAAACCCTCCCCACCCCCATTCACCAGTCTTTTATATGATTATGTAATATTAGAAGTGATTGCCAATTTTTGAGATTTGGCTTATTTGTGTTGCATTATTTTTTTTGCTGCTAATCCTTTGGAATGTAATGTTATATACATCAAAATGATAGGTCTGTTAGCTTGGGGCTTTAAAATTTGCAATTTGTTTTTAGTTTCTTCTTCATTTTCTCAATATATTATGAGTAGGGGGCTTCCCTTTTCATATTGAGATGGAGCATCATTGATAAGATTACATAAACACTTCTTACAATCCCTTCAGCCCATTCTTATGCACACTTCATTACTGTTGCAGATATGGAATTGTTCACGTGATGAAGGTAACGAACCCTGTATTTATCATATTTTCATATCTCATTATGTGAATGGTTTTGCTATTCCATTTCTTATGAAAATATTTTGGACGTAAACCATATTATTCTTATTTGATTTTCATCAAACTCGTGGATTGAAGTATCCATAAGGTACCATGCTAAGGGCAACCAACCAACCTTTTTTGAAAGTAAAAGAATCTTTCAGATAGTTTGGTTATTAAGCTTAAGCAAGCTTTTCAATAATTCTATCATGTTTCCTATGCAGAAATCTAATGGAGTTATTTAAACTTAATGACTGATGGAGTGGTTGAAAATAATTTCTTGTTTTGCAGCTGATATCCGTGTTCATGAATTTTTTAAGACACAATATTTCAAGTCAGGGATCCACCCTCTTCCAGGTGCTCATACGGCTCTTCAGAAGTTATCAAGATTTTGTAGCCTATCAGTTGTAACGTATGCTTTTTATATTGAATTCTTTTTCAACCTGTAAAGGAATCTTGGCAGCATTGACTAACTACAGGTATTGTCATATATGATCAGTTCACGGCAGAATGCAATTAAGGATCACACAATCGAGTGGATAGAGAAGAATTTTCCTGGACTTTTTCATGAGATTCAGTTTGGTAACCACTTTGCTCTTGATGGTGTGTCAAGATCAAAGTCAGAAATTTGCAGGTAAGTCCCTTAATTCTGTTCAATGCTGAGCATTGTTTAATGTAGTTCATGTCCAAACTATAGAACTGCAAAAACTGAAGAGAATTCCAACTCTTTTCCTTACTTAAAAGCCAAAATATGATATTTGAAATGTTTGTTTAGTGATAGATTGGCATTGACAGGTCCTTAAATGCGAAGGTTCTTATTGATGATAACCCGCGATATGCCATAGAGTGTGCTAATGTTGGAATCAGAGTGCTGCTTTTTGATTATGAAAATTCATATCCTTGGTGCAAGAGTGAGTCTGCAGAAGAGCACCCTCTGGTGACCAAAGTTAAGAACTGGGAAGAAGTGGAACAACAATTAATGTCATTGATTGCCTCTTAGTCTTTAAATCCTTTTTGACATGAAGTTCTGCACTATTTATTCTTGAAGACTCATAAGGAGACCACCCAGAGGTAGTAGGTAGGCTCTAAATCACAGGAATAGGATTTTCCCATTTTGAGCAACTTTAAGGAAGATTGGTCATTTTGGTGGAAGCTATGGTGATTTTACCATACGAACCAGGCTAAGATTTGTTTAACCCTCTATGAATTCAATCTTAACCATCAAATTGTATTATCTCTGATCATGAAATACAAGTGCAAAACCTCTTTGGATTCTTTTGGACTTGTTTACTGCTCTTTTATCTCTGTTTGATTCGTGCAAATTCAACCCCAAAAATGGTGAAACGGATAAAAGATGAATATGTCTTCTATCTTTGCCAAAGTTAACCCTTAGTTTGGTTATTTCTTCTTTCACCTCACTTTTTTTTTATGCAGCTTCTGTGGGTTGTTGAAAAAAATATAGAATATTCATGTTTTAGATTTTCGTGAAATTTGGAAATGATATGGATTGTAATACTTTTGTGAATCTAAAAATATATTATGAATTACGTAATTTATAAATATATTTTGAAAAAAATAGGAATATATTTTGGATTTTTGAATTACTTAATTTAAAATATATTTTTGGATCGTGTAATGTAAAAATGTGTTCTAAATTATATAATCAATAATGATTTTTAAATTACATGATCTAAAAGGATATTTTAAATTGTATAATTAAGAATATATTGTCAAATTAAATATATTTTCAGAAATGTATTTTGTGTAATTTAGAATATATTTTCATATTTGAAAATATGTTTTAGAGTTTTAGAAAAAATCTCTGAATATTTATTTTGCTGATTAAATTAATCTAATATGAAAAAATCACGGACTGCTGAACTTTAAAATATCCATTTTCTGTCTTGGTATAATTTTGAAAAAAAAAAAAAAATGTAGACTGTCTGAAACATGTTAAAACATTATAAAGTGGAAATATATCCTTAGTTTCTAAAGTGAATTTGGTTTTGGTCCTTTAATTTTTCTAAAAATATTTTAGTCTTTTAAATTTGAAAAGAACATTTTTTTTATCAGGAAGTAGTGATGTGAATGACGTTAACAATTGTCATATGAAAATTAATATGATATGTTATTATTATTAACCATCTTCTTGATCCCTTAAATTTTGATTAAAATTTACATTTCTCCTAAATTTAAAAAGAAATATTCTTTTAAATTTAAAATTGATTTTTAATTTTTTATCTTATTTTTTAAAGAAAGTCTCTCAAATTTATAAGCAATGTTTTTAGTCTTCCAATTTCAAAATTATTTTTAATTTTTGTAGTTAATGTTATTTAAAAATTTGTTGATGTACTGTGTTTTCAAGTAGTTTTAAAAATACAATTTATATCCGGCTCAAAATGTAGATTACTGAATTATATTTTAAACCATCATGTGTGCACACTTTAGTCACAAGTTGACTTAAACCCTAAAAAATACTAGAGAAATCTTACCTAACTTGTGTGATGAGGAATAAGAACGTAAAATAAAACGACAATGAATTGAAAATATCAGATAAAAATGAGTAAGAAATGCAACAACTTCAAATTCGCCATCATTACTTGATGAATTAAGAGATGAAAGTATATATAAATAACCTTAATATATTTAAGCAACGTCATCTTTTAAATATATAGAATAATAGTATTTATCAATACTATTATTGTGTGGTTAAATTCCACGTTATAATTATTCACATGACCTCCGTATTTATGTCAACAATTTGTTAACCCTTGAGAGAGAAAAAAAATTAAAAGATCAAAAGATATTTATTTTTAATCAATTAATAATATAGTTCGAGAAATTAAAAACATAATTACATTAATATATTAATAATATAGTTCGATTGTCACCAACTAATATCTATTCTAGAATCATACTTCATGAGTGGTAGAAATGAACGCTGCAATTGAAATTGGCATCAGCTTCTGTAGAATTACTCGGTCTTTTCTATCAACTTTATGCCATAAGCTTCTATAATATCTAGTGCTGCAAAGACCACAATATACAATTTCTTTATATAGTTCCATAATTTCATAATATATACATCATGTTAATAGTAATCAATGACAGAATATTTATCTGATGCAAAAACACTTTCCTAAAATTCAAATCACGCAATTATTTGCAACTCTTTGAGCATGTGACTGCCAAGTATGCTGATTATGCATGGGAAAAAAGTATATTCAAGAAATGGACATCAAAACCAATATATCATGGCTCACCTGGAGTGTATACTTCAGGTTCGATTGGCCTCAAAACTCCTCTTGTCTGAATTTTGTTTGTCAATAAGAGCTGCAAAAACAGATACAATTTACTAACAGCGTTTGCTAGGAATGCAACAGAAGAATAGAAAGGGATGAAAAGTACCAGAGCTCCAACAGCAGCTGGAATACCAACAGTAAGGGCCATGGCAGTTGTGGTGTTTCCATTGACAGTCTTCCCAAATTCAAGTAAAGTAGCTCTATGCTTCTCTGTATTTTGGCTATCTGGGTATTCTATTTCCACTTCATGGTGCAAAAGCACCATGTCCTGCTCACAAAGGAAACAAAAGTTAAGGCACTCATACTAAATGTATGCTTTATTAAGTAATCACTGAAAATTCCTGTAAGTAACTTGCTTTAGCAGTATTTAATGTGATATGTGGATAGAATATAATAACATGTTTTTGCTGGATTTTGGAAAAAATTAAATTAAGCAGTCATGTTTTTGTTATTCCAACATTCAGTTTATATAATGTCAGATGGAGACTTACGTGCTGCATTTCATATATATAAACTAATAGGAGATGAGTGCTAGCAATAAAATTTTTAAGCTTATTATTGATTAAAATTTATTAAAAATTACAAAAATAATGAAGGAGAGCCAGAAGATAGTGATTTTTAATAAATTTCAATCAATAGTGAAGAGGATATTAAAAAAAATGTGTTGCTAGCATTTCTTTATGATAGAAAAATACCTTTTCTGTGCTAGTGTATGATAACCTCTCCTCCATGCGGAAACGAGCAACATCAAAAGCACTTTTGCAGAAAGCAGGGATTTCTGTTTGCTCAAGAAGTCCCAAGAATCTAAGAAAAAAGACAGTGAGGTTAAGACAATAATTTTCTAAATGAAAGTACAAGAGAAGGGTAAATGGTCTACATGATTGTTTTTGCTGTATTCCTAGCAGTTCTTCGATTTTTGCAGTGCCCTTGTGTCAATATTCGTTCCATGATGTCATTCTCTCCTACTAATGCACCATCTAGATCTGCACTAACAACTTTGAGAAGTTCAAATAAGAATTTTCTGAAAGTTGGTCTCTTTTCATCCGTTAGCAACGAATGAGCTTCATCGTTAAATAATCCAATCCTAGACAGTGTCCCCATGATCTCACTAAATCCTGTATACCAAGTTACTACAAGTAAGTTTCAGAAAGATTAAGTAAACCATAAATGCACAAACACACCATACATATAATATTGATTAATTTTACATGACTCAGAGAATGGTACCACTTCACCAAATATTGATTAATATAGTTTAAAATTGTAATAGAAACATTTGTACACCGTGCCTTCATAGCGGAGGGTTCCACGGAAAATGGTTGATGCTTCAGAAGCTATTCCATATAAATCCCCATAAAGTAATGAATTACGATTTGGGAGACATTCCAAAGAAAAAGCAGGAAGTTCTGGGAGCCTTAGTCTTGTAGCTGAATCATAAAGATCATTCCCTGTTCAAAAACCAAAAGTGAAGCAGTGAGCTTATGACAAAGAAAACAAGTGATAATATGGACATGGTGGAATGAGACTGTTTCTAACATGGAAAAAATGAAGTCACCTTTTTCAAAATTATGCAAGAACCCTCTAGAGGTTAGTTATAGAAAACTACATGAATGCTATTAGACCTTGAAAATGGATGCATGCACGCATACATTGTTGATTTCCTGAAATTATATACCCAAATGATTAAAAGCTTACCATCAATATGTACAGTTTCACCATCCCACTTGTAGGTGGCAGGATTGCGCCCAGCTCGGATGGCCCCTGCAGGACTCCAACTGAAATAATGGATAACCAATGAGTTCTTCTAGCTACAATCATAAAATTTACTGAATAATGAAATACTGAAAACAAAGTTTAAAAACAAAGCTTTGGAAACTTACACTAACATCCATATGGACATTTATCCAAAAAAAGGTTCACGTGATAGTTCATACAAACATTTATCCGAAAGGAGTGTTCCAAGTCAAAATATTTTGTTATGTGATCTCTTAGGAGGGTTTTAAGGGAAACACAATAGGAACCCGAGTAACTCTATTACAAGTTTCCTCTGAATGAAGACCCATACTCCGTGTACATTTTGCATGTACACCAGTAGCTAATTACTGAGCAAGATATCGCCAATCAAAGTTTGAAGATATTTGAGTTATATTTTAAATGTGTAAATATGCAGAAGAAGCAATAGGTGATAAACAAATACATGTTTACTATTGAGTTTGACACAGACATTCCAAGAAGTACCTGAATTTATATGCTAATGGATTGTTAGCAGCTTCAGGCGATGGAAGTCCACCGCAATAAGAAGTGAAAGACTTTATTTTACCCTTCCGCAAATGAGCTTGGTTGATCATCTTCATTGCCATCATATGATCTGTGTCATCAAACAAATACAATCTTGTTGCAAGACCCATTTTAGTTGGAAATAGGTGAAGCTTCGAGAATTTTCACAAGCTGGTTTCAGACAATGCTTTGGGATAAAAAAAGTAGAGAAGTATTTCTGAAGGGATTCCACTAATCACAAACTGTCATATAATAAGCTTGTTGATTTTCATAAAGATTTGAGAGTCATGTTGATGATATTTTGATTAGTCAACAATGTAAATACTTTTACACTTATAGTGGATGTCTATTAAACTCAAAAAAATTCCAATAATTTAATTAAACTTTCTCCGAAGAAAATTATCATAGGTTGGTCATGCATCCATTCAGGAAATAAACATAAGCAATACTTAAAAAGGTGCAAAGCAGAGAACATAAATTTAAAGAAAATATCTCTGAGAAGTGAGACCAATAACTCAAAAACTGATTTTGTAAAAAGTACAAAAAACCAGATGCACTATTATAATGAACTATATTATATTACAAAAAACCAGATGCACTATTATAATAATTATCCGAATAATTCTTACCAATCCCTGGGTCCAAACCCATCTCTCCAAGAATTGTTATACCGGCATCTTTAGCCTTATCATCTAGCATTGACATGGAGCTATCAACATAGCTAGCAGTGACAAGATGTTTTTTCAGCTGCATTAAGGAAAACATTCTTTACTAAATCTAGAACAAACAAAGAATAGTTAAGAATCTTACAATTCTTACCAAAAAATAAATCTGCATAGATGTTATTTATGAGAATAGGGAATTCAAGAAAGCATTGGTTTACAATGGATCAATAATTTCCTAGATTACTTTCATGATCTCTTTTTTCTTTTCACCCACAGTTGACCAATCTATAACTTGATTTATGTACTAATGCAAAAATTGACTTCAGCCCTCGTCACAAATTATAAGTTCAATTCATTACTTTATTCTAAATATGTTTTGTCCAAAATCCTATCATTTTATTTTATTTTTTCTAAATATATATCCTTTCAATACAATATTAAACGACAACATAAAATAATGTGAAGCACCTCAATGCAAGCATTTGCTACGATAATGTGACAACTAGGGGGCAGTAAACTTATAACAACGTCAACCTGCAGAAAAACAAAAGAAAACAAAATGTTAAAGATAAGCCTGCTAATGCTATTGATGCCCTAAGAATGCAAAGCATAGATCACATGTTGCATGATATTTCAAGATGGAAAATTCAAAATTATAAGTAAATTTATAGGTTATTAACACTCAAATTGCTTTTGCCAGCCAAAACCCATATCCATTTCTTGTAGGCTTAAATGAAGTCATTTTGAGTTGCTTTCCAAAGAATCAATTAAGATATATGCAAAATTTAGTTGCCAAGAGACAAACTCACCTCTGATATGTATTTACACAAACTCTCATGATCCATCACATCAAGCTGGATTCCGGTTACATTTGGAATGCCCTCTACTATCTGCATTGATATTCTAATGTCAAATCTGGGAGAAATCAAGAAATTATTATGTGAAAGCAAAATATCAGTAAAAATACCTGCTCTGCATCCTTCAGGTACAGAGATCCCACAATGACTTCTACATCATTTTGACATTCAAAATCATCTTCCAACAATGTTTTATACCATTCACTCGATGACGGCCTTCCAAATGAGGATAGCATTTCAGCAGCTGGTTGACAGACCCGACCAGCACCAAGAATTAAAACTGCAGCCTTCCTTTTGGAACCCAACCCCTTCTATGTGCCATTCTCTTCTACTTTACCAAGCTCAAGAGAAATTTTACTGGAATCTTGATTTGGAAATCTATCACTTTCAGTTGGTTTAGCAATAGCAGTTAAAGAATCAATGATTTGATCCAGAACAGCCCTATCATCTGCACCAACCTGTTCAGAACCCAAAATGTCAATACCTCGTTGATTGTAATAAATTCACTAGGTTGGCACAAAAGTCATAGTTTAAAATGTAATTTCAATAAAAAAAAATGATAGAAAACATAGCACACAAGAATTTGACATTAAAAAGAATTGACACCCCTCAGGATGGGGTTGAAACATCTAACAGAATGGGAAACAAGGTATGATGAGTGGGAAAAGTAGCCTTTTTTATAGTGAATTACTTAGGATCTGGTACCCTTCCTGTTGAGAAATCATCATTACATTGACTCGAACACTAAAAGACATCCCATCATTACAAGTGTTCGTAACCATATTTAACAAGTCTTGAAGAAAAGAAATTGAATTATTTAGTTTTTTACTATTATACATCGAAATAAAGAGAAAGAACATTTTCAAAGAGACATATGTAAATATTTCAGTTAGAAATACAGGACTACTTACTTCAAGTTCAGAGAATGATACAGCTTTAGCACTCTGACCCACATGGCAGTTGACTAAGTGGAAGGAGCCTCCTGCAGCTTCAATAATATCTAAGGCCTCGTTTATCAGAAACTGATCAAATAAGTGACCACTTAGAGATACCTGCCAATTATATCCAGCAATTTCAGTCAGAAGATTAACTAGCAACTAGTAGGATTATTGATGTCTTGTATTGTAGTCTATTTTTAGGTGTCATTTTAGTTTGAATCAGTTGCACAATTAGTTTCTTAGGTTTTACTTTTGCATGTTTCCATTTGTTTTTCCATTTTTGTTGGACTTGTTATGCACTGATATTTTATATGTGCAAAAGCATCTTAGAGTAAAATTAAAGTTGTCTTGAGTGCTTGTACAAGGTGCAAGGGTATGCAAAAACCTGTATGGTTGTACACAAGCTAATCTAAGTATGTAGGGTTAGAACAATGGACTATATATTTGAAACTGAAGAACGCACCGATATATTGTACTTTCTTTGGTTGGATAGAGAATTTTCCGAGTTTTCTGATGCTTCCCTGCAAACCAAAAGGACAGAATGTCCCTTTTATAATATGTGGGAAAATAACAAGAAACTATAAAAGTGCCACATGCATGATTCAACAAAGTGAATGATATTACAAAGAATGAAATATAGATGAGACACATACTCTGAATCAGAATGCCGCATGCGTGGGATATAATCATATAAGGAGGTTAGAACTCCTCTATGGGCAATGCAAGCTCTCTTTAAGTGAGCAGGCAACTTTGTAATGTCTGTAGCCAAAGCCAAATTTACGACAAATTGGGAAAGTATGTTTCCAAAATGTTGAGAAGCCTAGTCATAAAGAAATTGCATATTTGATCATTCTCCATGCCAGAATACTATTCTCTTATCAAATAGAAGCATAGTAATTAACAAATACAAAAGAAACTACCTCCTTTGCAAATTCTGTAGGAAGGATGTCAACAGCTAAACATATCACACCATCACCGTCCATATCATCATGGTAGGAATTTGTTATCGGATCATACCTAACAAAAATGTTTAAAGATTACATCTTACTAGAAAAAAACAAACTGTAACATAAATATTTGCAATTGAACTGAAAGTTATATGGTAATGTAAACCAAGATATTTCAGCATAGTATCACCTACAATTCTTATAGCTTCTAAACACACAATCAAGTATTATATGGTATTTCATCCTTCATAGGGCTTATCCTTTTTCTTTTATTTGGACCAACATATGGAGCTAGAAAGACAAAGATTTTATGCTTTTTATGTGGCAAAAGTAGGGATATATTGTGCTGTGCATAATGAAGCATTTTGTTAAGGCCTCATGGTTAATAAAATCCAAGCTTTTGCGTTTGACAGAGGTAGACCAGAAGCAGAAAAAGGTTCTTTGACAAAGAATCTTATGTGTGTATCTTTTTTTATATTTCTAGCTTGCTTTAAGCAGAAAACATGACCATGAAGCGTAGATTATCATGATATCAACTTGGGCTATATACATTTCTTATCATGTGTTACCAATGCAAACTGCTTGAAACAGTCCAATATTCATGAACTCTAAAACAAAAGTATAATCTCTTTCTAAGATAAATTCCATGGTACAGTGGTGTAGATGAGACTAAAAGTAAATTAATTTTCCCAAACTAGTGACATTTTATACCTGAAAAAGGGTGAATCAATTGAGGTAGTGTGGTTAACAAACTCAAGAGAGCCCCCTATATCGCATGTTATGTCTGCTATTCCCACAAGGGGACACCCCTGGCTCATTAAGTCTTGCATCTGCTTATAGCTCAACAATTGAGGAAATCTTTTCTCCCAATACATGCAATTGACTAAGATAAGTAAATGTGAGTAATGGTGCTTAATAAGAAAATTCAGTTTATCAAGAAACATTCGATGAGAACAAAATTACTAATATGTATATATTGAAACTGGACAACTATTAAAATTCTTCTTGATATGGTATCATGTGAATTAGATATATCTTCATGGAAGAACACGAAATACTTAGTAAAAAATTAGGTGGCTTTTGTTTAGTGTTTCTTTCTTATAGATGAGAAAGAAAAAATTAAATGTCGGGAACTAGAAATCTAAAGGACTTCGAATCATTTTAGTAATGCATGACAAAGCGAGGTCAAGAAAAAATGAAACTACTACCAGTAACACTGCAACGTGATAAATAGTAGCATATAATTTGCTCCAATTTCAGTACTCGGGAACAAGTACGAAGGACCTACCAATAACAGATGCATATGGTGCTATTTTTTCATGGAAAGTGGGATTGTAATGCTCAGGATGTGCATAGTAGTCTGCCTGAAATTATCATATCATGTTAGTGTACTACTTATAGATACCCCTGCTTTACATAGAAGAGATCAATGTAATAGAATCAACAGATGAAAATAAATTGGGAAGAGGAAAAAAAGTAAAACAAAAAAATCATTACATTAAAATAACAGAGAGAGAGAGAGAGAGAGAGAGAAGCATAGCATATGCTGAAATCTTTTGTCAATGCACACTGACCACTTTGTATATATTAATCTAATAAGGAATAAATGGGCCTTAACTTCCCCTATTAATCAACTGTACCTTGAACTTGATGAAACAAAGGTTAGTTACATATCCAACAAAAAAAATAAAGAATATTCAATAGGAAAAACGATGAGAGTATGAATGAGAAGAATTAAGTGTGCTTCCAGGAGTTTCAAGAAATCATGTTCAAAGTTTTTTTTTTCTTGTCAGAATTTCATTAGCAATCCATAAGGATGCAAAGGGTAATACTGATTGCAGTAGTTACAATTGATTAGCCCTTCAACTCTGCTCTTGTAAAATGAAAACACTTAGACTGAATGTCCTTCTTATTTTATAGCATAGTGAGGAATTTTAAAAATTACTTTTCCACAGAAATAACATGATGATTTTGAATTTTTACATTCCTTCTGAAATGGCTTCCAAATCACACATGCTACTATGCTATAAAATGGAAATTTGTTGTTCTTAAGATCATTTAAAGAAGTTTGTGGTGGATTTGAAGTATTCATCACAAATTAGTTCTTCATATATGAAAAACCATGCCAAAGTAACCCTTCATATTATTGTTTATGTTGAAATAACCCTTCATACGAACCACGTGAGTCTGAATATGCTGTAACTATAAATTATCACAGGTTTCAGATTCCAAATAAAATGCCAATTATTTTGCTACTTATCAAAGAGCTATTTTTGGCGGCCAAAGAGATGAGGAGATCCCAAAACTCAAGATCAAGATCAACTAACTTTATCAAACACTTTCATGGGATCTTTGGGTTCAACCATGTCTTGGGCAGTCACCACACAACCATAAACTTGGAAAACTCTTTTTGAAGCATGCCTTGGTTGATTTTTGTCCTGTTAAACAAATTATATTCAGGGCAAAGTATAAGACATTTGGTAGACATCTCAAAAGCAACAATAACATAGCTACTAACATTTCAATATTCTATTAATTTAGTTTTTTAATCAAATTTGAACTTGAGTTCATTATAATTTCACTTATTTAAGTCATAGATGTTTTGCATACACTTGTTTTATTTTTATACTATTATTACTGTGATGAATGTCTAGCAAAGTTTTAAAATTTTGATGAACCTTAATCTTGTACAACATTGAAAACTGTCAAAGTTACAGGAAAAAGAGTTCTACAATTGAGTGATAAGACTCTGAAGCATCATTATGTTATGATATGAAACAGACCTACTGATGGCTTCTTCATGCTGATAATCTAGGACAAGCACAAGTTTAGTACAACTAACTAACACAAGCTGAACCTAAAAACACTCCTAGCATCCTAATGCAGCAATAATTGAACAGAGAATTACCCTTCTATGTAGGTCACTTAGTCTAGATGGATCTACGAATGTATGAGGAAGGAGCCTAAATATCTCTTGTGCACCAGAACAAACTACAAGAAAGGAAGAAATCAAAAGTTAGCATTAACCTTACTTCTCAACATTCATTATGGGATTTCAGAAAGGATGGGACATAAAAATAATGTATCATTTCCTAACACCATACCATTTCCTGATCCAGTAAATACAAAAACCAGAGGACAAATCCCCAATGGCAATCCCTGCGTCGCAATTTCTTCACCAACAGAAATCACAGCAGCCTTAGCAGCAGCCAGGGAAGGGTACATGTAAGATGATCCCAGTGACAAGAAAGGTGTTGAGTATCCAAGACTTAGAAACCCTGCAACAATAAAACAGATAAGATATATAGTTTGAAATCACACTCTAGACAATGACATTCAACATGGACACAATAAACTAAACCTGGTACAATTAGAACTTACGCTGTCCTAATCCACGCAAGAAGTCAATCATTCCAACTCTACCAGCAAATTTTCCAAATGCAAGTAACCTTTTCCCGTTCTCCCCAACAATTAACTCATAGTCGAATAACGATGCCCTCTCTGCTAGAATCTAAGGTTGGGGAAAATCACAAAAACAAGTTAGAAGTGCCAAGAAGCCACAACAAAAAATTGAAGCCATATTTCAAACATGAAGAATTATATAGGTTGAATTATACTCTTGGTTCCTATGGTTGTCCCCATTTTGTAACAGATTATCACTGCCAGAAAATTTTCCTAGCAGTTTTACACTACCAGAAATTCTTCTTTTTTGCATGTAGAAGACTAAAACTTACAGTTTGTTCATAAATGAAGACAACTACAGAGACAAACTGAATAGTTGAACTTTATGGACAATATTAACACCTTATCCAGCAAAGGCATGTTCTCTTTCTGAGCTTTATGGGTATGGGAGAAGAAGGCATAAGCTCTATCTGGCAATATCATTTCCAGCTGCATCAAAGTCATGTGCATCATTAAAAATCTCCGATCAACTGAACAGACTCTAGCAGAAAAATCAGAATTTAGAAAACCAAGATTAAATGAAAAAAATACGAACCTTTGGTTGCTTAATGCCAAGGATGAGACCACATTGTGACAGGTCTTGTGATATTTCAGCGCCAACTTCTTCGTAGAGAGCATCATGGTGAATTCTCTTGGTGGAAGGCTGCACAATGATTCTAGAAACACCTGTCCCACCATGAAGTAATCGAGCACAGTGTGATGGCGTCAAAGGTGCCCTTCTTTCCCATTTATTCTCAGATTCTGCCAATATTCCAACAACCCCGTTCCCAAGCATGATCCTTTCACCTGTTTCAACACACCCAAAGGTCCCAATTCTTCATCCATTCACAACATAACTCAAAAGCAACACATAAATAAATAATAAAGCTCACCCCAATATCAGAGGCTGATCACGTTTTTGCAATGGATTATGATCGAAACTGCGTTAGAGAAGACAAAAGGTGACAATTAAACAACAATTAGCCTGTGTTTGCATTTCGATCAATGCCTAATCAACATGAAAGGTGGACTGAGTTGAAGGTGTTTTGAACTACAATAACTTAGAACAGAAAACAAACACGTACCAAGTTGTCAAGTTCGTTCTTTGGTTGCAGTAATGTCAGCAAACACTGTTGAAGGTTGTAAGAAATGTTGTAACATTTAAAAAGGTTGAACTGTGACACATGGCCTGTACTATGACAGCAGAGTTAGGCACACACGACATTGTAAGAATGGGAAGTGGATCCTACTCTTTTCCTACGTTGTCATTTTCTGTTTGTTTTTTTATTCTAAATTAGCTTAGTCTTATCTAAATTCACAAATAAATAATAAACCATGTTCATCAAATTTTCATATTAACCTCGTGATGGACCGTGACTCCTCATATAAAGGAAAACAATAAAGAAAAATTGTTGGAGAACCATGTTGACGCCACGTCATACCAAAGATACATACGTAACGTAATCATTAACTGAAGTTGAAAAACATGCTCTGGATAGACCCTTGACGTGTATTTCTTTAAATAACACACTAATTAGATAAGCAACCACAACAACATTTTTTAAAATAAGTTTCTTCCTAAAATATTCACAAAAAATTTAAAAAAAAATCAATTTCTTTATAATTAATATTCACTTTTTAAAATTTTATTTTTCTAACTCGTAATAAATTAATTTTAGCTTATAAAAAACTATTTTTATTTCTTGTTTCTTATTGTTTAAAAGGTAGGTATTAGTCATTTCTGTATAGTTGTTTTATTTCTTAGTTGATTTTTTTTTAAATTACTGGTATTTATTCAAATTACTAATGATTATATTCGCACTTCTCTAAATTTCAATTACCCCAACTACATTTATAAACTATTTTCTCCTTTATAATCAAAGAAAAATATATAAACTTATTTTATAAAACTAATATAATTTTCTAAGAATATTAAAAAAAACACTGTATCCGAA
>Ga0123340_1000505_pt1 | contig 26285 bp, 20 predicted proteins | sample SirMexnodulemix_FD_89961 | JGI IMG/M metagenome (GOLD analysis project Ga0123340, IMG submission 89961) | Root nodule microbial communities of legume samples collected from Mexico - Siratro Mexico nodule mix | ecosystem: Host-associated > Plants > Roots > Nodule | place: Mexico: Nepantla...
AAAAAGGGAAAAAGTCTTTTGGTTGGGTGTTTTTAAAATTTAAAAATAAAAAAAAAAAATAAAAAAAAAAAAAAAAAAAAAAAAAAAAAAAAAAAAAAAAAAGGTCCTATTAAAAATAAAAAAACAAATAAAGAAAAAGAATAAAAAAAAAATAAAAAGAAAAAGGAAAAAAAGGCCAACTAAAAAAAAAAAAAAAAAAAAAAAAAAAAAAACCGAGAACAAAGGACATTTCAATGAAGCAAAGCTACCCAATGCCACATGGTGGAAGGAGTGAAAACCCTGTAAACCCCCCTAAGATCATGTGTTTTACACTAAGTAAAAGCCAAATCCGGTATATTATTCAAAGTAGCTACTCGTTCAGAGAAATCTCTTTAAAGATGAAAGGATTATCTTCTACCAAATGCATTTTAAGGGTAGCACAAATTGTTTATCGTAACAAAAATTTATGTACTTCTACCACAACCAGGAACGCTACTCGTAAAAAGTTGGCAACATTGTCCAATATAATGCCAAACAAAGAATTACATAAAGAAACGACAGAGCAACAATGTAAGAAGAAATGAGGAACTAATTCAAAGCTAGCACCTCCACTCATAACATACATACAAAGAGAAATGACCTTAAGTAGAATACAAACATCCAATCCGTCATTGGTATTTGTTATAGATATAATACAATTATATTAGAGATATGATTTGATTACATTAAATAGGAGATATGATTTGATTTGATTACATTACATAGGGAGATATCATATGATTTAATAGGAAAAATATCTTACCAAGTATTTCTCATCATTAGATATTGATTTTGTTTCTCACTATTGTATCTTTTCTTCATTATAAATAAGAATACTCATGTGCACATAACAAATAGAATTCATTATATTCTTTATTGGTTTCTCTTTTCTCAACATGGTACCATCCTCAGTGTTTTTTCACTAATCCTTTCAAACTGTTGTATATAAACAGAACTTGACCTTAGAGGGTGCTTTCAACTTCCAACGAGATTTATCCGAATGGAAGGTTTCTCTATTCCAAAGATGGTGTTAGAAATATATAAACCATTAACGTGCCTACACTCTACGACCACATGGTCTAGAGGTAGACCCTTGATGACCCCTTGTTCTTCTAAATACAAGTTAAAGTACAATGCAAGATTAGGAGGGCCATATATTATCCACACTTAAAACCCATGCAGGGTGTGTTGTAAATAAAAACATTTATGTCAGTCATGTGTCTTAAATCAACATCTTAAACTTTAGTAAGTGATGATTCATGAGATGATGGGAGAAATCGTGCAGGCAGTAGAAAATAATTGTGAAATTATTTTCCTTGATTCCAAAACAAAACAGTACACGAGTATTTAAAGGTAAACATAATCCTAATTAAAAGAAATAAATCTCCTGAAATAAAAGACTTCAAATAAGTAGAAAATCTACTAAATAAGCTCCTAATCCCAATCCCTTAATTTTAGGGAATTTCTTAAAACTAAATCTATATTTATTATACAGTCAATCTATATTTATCGTACACTCCCATTCATCACATTTAACTACATTATCACAGTTTGATGACCCCATTTATTTTGGATTTGAAGTAATTTATAGTAGAAGTATTTTCAGAAATTAATAAATCTAGTAAAACATACCGCTCAGCCGCAGCCTGTAGCATGCCATCAGAGATCATCCTAGCACCTGAGAGAAGAGTTCCGAGACCAATTCTGGAACAAAAGAATATATTTAAACTAACATTAACTGTATATTATAAAATATCGTAGCTATGAAGTGTATGTAAACTAACCCTGGAAAGAGGTACATGTTGTTTCCCTGGTTGCAGTGCCCAATATGACCATTTCCTGCATGATTACAAGAAATTGTCATTCTGAGTTCCCCTTAACTGAGACTAAGAGAAAAAGGATAATAAAAGATTTTTTTTGTACCCACAAAGTACTTAACCAATGTAAAATACATTTATATACAGTTTGAACATTGTAGAACAAATATAAATTTTAATAGTTTAAATAAAGTAGAAGGCTTGATTTATACCCAAAGAAACAAACTCGCTCGAAATTTGAAAAGTAATGAAAAGTTAGAAAAAGAAACCAAATCCTTAATTTTGGTTAGCTTAATAAGTGTAGTGATTGTCAAACTGTATCAAGATTACTGCTAAGGATTTCATAAGGACAAAGTCTAGTATAAGTAGAGACATAAGTTTTCTTTCCCCATTTTCTACCTTGATAACCTGTTATTAAATACTTAAAAATTGGCTTATCTAATTTTTATAAGGACAAATTCTTTCTTATTTAAAAGTATCTGGTATAAGTAGAGGCATAAGATTTCTCTCCCCATTTTCTACCACAATCACCTGTCAATGAAGTATTTAAAGAATTTACCTGTTATTGCTTTTCTTAGGTCAGAAGGTAACAGATAATATTATATAATACAACAATGAAGCCTGTAACGCAAGCTTCAACGATGTGGGACTAAACTCAACAAAACTAACCACTTCGCTAATGTGGCACATGTCACTCAGTTTTACGAAAACAGAGGTTTTATTCAGGTACTCTGTTACTCCCCCACAAGCTCGGGCTTGTGACAAACTCAAAACCTTGAGTTGGTCTCGAAAAGAAGCAAATTGAGACTTAGATAGTGGCTTGGTGAGAATATCAGCAATATCAGCAGGTAGGTAAACAAGAATTAAAGACTTGTTGAGAACTCTTTCTCTGACAAAAAGGATATCTACCTTCATATGTTCTGTTCTTCAATGCAGCACTGGGTTATGACTTAAGGAAATTGTGCTTTGATTATCACAGTAAATTACCAGAGTAGGAATATGAATCTGGAGTTCAGAAAGAAGAGATTGAACCAAAGAACTTCAGAAGTTGCCAATACTAGGCTTTGATATTTTGCTTCAGCTATTGATTTGGCAACAGGTGCTTGCTTTTTAATCCACCCTAACATGAGGTTGGGATCCAAAAATAAACAAGCACCTAAAGTAGATTTTCTATCATCCAAGTCAGAAGCCCAGCCAGCATCTGAGTAAGCTTGCAAGGTAAGAGAGGTGGCAATGATGGATTGGAAAAGATGACCAAGATCTAGAGTCCCTCTGAGATATCTCAGAATTCTTTTTATAACAATCCAGTGGTAGACTGAGGTTTGAACCATGAACTGACACACCTTGTTCACTGCACATGGCGTGTGATAGTAATACAATGAAGAGCCAGGACAATGGATATGTAAACAGTAGGAACATCAAAGTAATCTGAACCATATTTAGACAATTTGAGAGTGTTTTGCAGAGGATTAGAATCACTTCTAGCATTATCCAAGTATACTTAATTTGATTGAGGATGATAGCTATTAAAGGATGTGCTAAGAGACTAAAAGGGATTAAACATGTAAGTGTGGGACTAAAAGGAGATGCTTTTACATAGAGATTAAAAGCAAAAGTTTTTGTAACTATAGGAACCAAATGAATAATTAAATGAACTAAATATACATTTACTTTAAAATGGAAAAAATTTCCACCCAGAATAAACATTAACAAAGAGTTTGAATGTGTGCCTATTTTTTGGAATTTGGTTCCCTACTCTTCAGACAGAAAAGAAAGAATACTGCTCTAATAACACTAGGTATCCTAGTCTGCCTGTATGAAATGAGTTTATAGAAAATCATCTTGGTTCTTAAGTTTCCAGCAAGCAACAATCAAATAGTTTTATTTCGACTTTTCATGTCACCAACACTAGATTATAAACATTTAATATACAAAGATTCCGTGGGGGATTTGCAAACTTATACCAAGATCCACATTACTGAATGGACTTCCACTTGCAAAAATAAGGTTGTCACCCAAAATGGAGAATGCTTCTTCAGGGGTGCATTCAGCTGTCAAAAAATGAGGGAAGTGGAATACAAATTATTATAAATCCATGTTTTTCACTTCCACAGCATATCTCAATTAAGAAAAAAAAAATACATACCATTCTTGGTAGGATTTGACATGGCAAATATGGCTGGTCTGGGTGACGTTGAACCCTTGAGGGCTTCTAATACCTGAAGGTCATGATGCCCGTCATTGGTATGTTGAAGAAAGAACTATAACATAAACATCTATGTCTAGGAAAGCATGAAATAATAGGCTAGTTTTTACTTGAATTTTTCTTTAGTTTATACAAAGAATACAAGTGGTTGTGCTACTATGAAAGGGATGAAGATTTTAAAAGCTCAATAAAAGGAACCAAACAACATTGGCCAATAGATCAATGGAAGCAGCATAAAACAGTATGCATATCATGATTCTCTCGGAGTGGGACATAGAACTATCCTTTCAAATTCTTTCATTTTTCATACAAACATGGGATGATAGAAAATGGATGTTGCAAATAATAGATTAGTAGGATAAAAGTATTCCTAATATCTGAATAGTAATTAGGAAAAGAATATCTGCAAAATCTTCCTATTTAATTTAACGTATTTTTATTCCCCAAAAGGATTTGATTATTAGAAATAATGATGATAAGAATGTAAGTGGTTGGATTGCTATCAATAAAATAATCTTTTATTTTCTTACATAGCTCCAGTTGGTATTAGAGAACCCAGTTTTGGGAGTGCTGCTTCCACTGCCTTGTTAACAAAGGAACTATCATTGTTTGCCTTCATCGTTGAGGTTAGTGGTGGGCTAGAAAGGTGTACCCCACTCTTACGGACACAACACTGACAATTGCATCATCAACATAGTTGTGACACACAGTCACACGCCACCACAAGTATTGACGCGTGTTGCTCATGCGCCTTGCTTGGAAAGCCTACTCGCCACCGCCATAGACAAGGTTGTCCGAACCTCTTGAGCACATTCCAAAGGGTGGTGACGTCTCTTTTAAATTTGGTTTGAGTAGATATGGATTTGTTGGTTCTCTTGCCAAACAAATTCTCTTTGTTATGAATAAAAGCAACAAGTGGAATCTTTGTTAGGACTTTGTTTTGTGTTTTTCGATGTCTGGTATGAAAGATTATAAAGAAGAACCTCTTATCGTTTGAGAAAATGATTGAATCAATGACTAAGTCCTGTACATCGTATACCCTACCCATCAAATGTAAGAGTACATTTAATACTATTAGCCCTTTGTCTCAAGGTGTTTGGATTCTTGACTCAGGAGCCACTAATCACATGACTCCATTTCCTGATTTCTTCAATTTGTAGTCAAAATGAGTAGAGAATAACTCATTATAGCTGCAAACAGTGGTAATGTACCCATACGTGGATCTAGGAATATAATTTTAGAATCATCTATCGTACTAAAAGATGTTTTCTATGTCACACGACTAACCAACGATAAGAAAAACATACAGAGGATTTGAATTGATCAATAACTTTTTCTTTGTTGTGTATTTCAAGACCTTGTCATGAGAAAGACGATTTTAATTGCTAAGGAGCAGTGTAGGTTGTATATGTTGGAATCCAAAAGCCAAAACAAAAGAAAGGTCATAAGCCAACAAGCAATATCAAAAACATGGGACATTTCCCATATATGGCTCCATCATAAAAGACTTGGGCACCTCTGATTCAACCGTATAAAATCCTTGTTCCCGCATTTGTTCACTAGATAGTCTGTTGAGTCTTTCAATGTGATATTTATCGTTGTGCATCTTATCCATCTTGGTACAAAGAGTAATTTCCCATTTGACTTGATTCACTCTAATGTTTGAGGACCTGCTTTAGAATTTACTTCTTGAGAAAAAATGGTTTATTAATTTTATTGACGATTGTGCTCATGTCACACGGACATATATTATGAGAAGTATATTTGAGGCCTCTCAAATATTAGTTAATTTTTTTCATCTTGTTTAAAATAAATTTGGAAAAAACATCAAAAGAATTAGGTTTGATAACATTAGCCTTAATCAGTTTGTTTTTGTTTTGTTCCCTATACTTTCCTAGTGTCAGTAAATTAAATCCTAGAGCCCTTAAAAGATTTATTAGTTATCATCCTAATAACAAATGGTACAAATGTTATCATTTTTAGAGTCATCCATGTCTATAGCAAAACTTATTTATTTATCACATACGAGATCAGACATTGCTTATGCAATTAGTGTGGTATGTCAATCTATGAATGATCCCAACAAAAGACAAGTGCAAGCAGTTGACAAATTTTTCAATACTTGAAGACAAGCCAAGGAAAGGGATTACTCTTCATAAAAAATAACACTTTGTCCTTGAAGATGTATATTGATGTAGACTATATCTAGTTTTGGGTACCATATGTTTCTTGGAGAAAGTTGGGGATCTGGAGAAGTAAAAAAGCCAAGAGAGTTTCGTTATAGTGTAGAAACTGAATTATGGGTCCTTGCTCAAGGTCTGTGTAAAGGACTATGGATGAAGATCATACTTGATGACCTTAAATAAAGGTTGACATCCTTATGCAACTGTACTATAATAACAAGTCAATCACAAGCATTGCCTATATTTCAGTCCAATATGATAAGACCAAACATGTTGGAATTGACAACTATTTCATCAAAGATAATCTTGACAAGGTTAGCGGTTAGAACCCATGTTCCTACATGTTTTTAGATAGTGGACATTTTCACTAAAGGGCTTCCTCAAAGAAGATTCTAAGATCTTGTAGGCTAGCTGGGAATAATTGATATTCATTTACGAACTTGAGGAGGAGTGTTGTAAATAGCAAATTATTAGGATGAAAATATTCTCAATATCTTCAAAATCTTCCTATTCATTTCAACATATTTTTATTCTCTTATTTTAAAGGATTTGGTTATTATAAATAGAGATGATGAGAATGTAATTGGTGTGAATGTTATCAATAAAATAATTCTTTATTTTCTTATATAGTTCAAGTATAGATAATGCCATATTAATTCAACAATCTTAATGAAATAAGCATGCAATGAATAATGAAATCAAAGAGTCATACTGTATACCTCTTTTGAGAACAGTCCTCCAACAGCTGATAATCCTAGGAGGACATCGGGCTTCACTTGCTTGACCTGTTACCAAAGTTCAGTAAGTAAGAAAGTAAGAAGCAAGCAGTCCAGTAGTTACCCATCTAAAAACTGGAAAATTTAAAAGAATTATAGTGGACTGTAAAATATTAAACTAACCCTAATACATAAAGCGAGAGATTGGAGAGCTTTGCTATATTAATTTTTCTTATGCTTTGCATTTATATGATACACAATCCCAGAATAATTTTTAATTTCATCTGTCTACTTAATAAAGAAAGAAAAACTTCAAAGTTGTAAACTAACGTGTGTTTGTTATGTGTGCAATTTTCTCTAAATACATCAAACAGAAGCCAGAGAAACTTATATTAGGAGTTGGGTTTACGATTATAGACAACAGAAAAAGAGAGGTGGCTCATGAGTTGTGACAATTTATTAAGTTTATATTCAAATGCTGTCCTAGAAAAACAGATAACAACAACTGAAGAAATAACTAAAAGATTTTTTAAAAAATTCGATTTATTCCGTATCATGGCTTTCATAATTCATATTAGCCTCTAATGCAATATTCTCACAAACCACTTCCACAAGGCTTGCTCCTTCTCTCAGTCCTAGACGATCCATTTCTTTCAAATTTCTTGCAAAAGGAAGGGCATCTGGATCAATATTTTCACGTCCTTCAGAGATTAATCCCTATAATTGCAAAAACAATAACAAAAATGAATATCACATGATCAAAATATTCGGATACAATCATTAGGGCAGCATAGAATTCACCTTCATGCAATGAGTTTGACAGTCACTACAAATTACAAAACCAAGTACTTATATTCTAAAAAAAAAAACAAACAAAGCCATAAGAAAACTATCTTTACTTGAAACTGGTGTGGTTCATTAAAAGGGCTAGTGGATGATATTTGGTGATGTTCAAGTTGAGATAAAATACTGAATAATGTACATGCCAAAAACTGGATTCTGAAAACAAGGACAATGCGTTAAAACAATAGAAACCTTTTCATTGTAGTGAAAATGTAGAACAAGATTCATACATTAACAATAACGTTATTGTTATTGTTAGTACGCCTTTACAGCACAAAATAGCTATCAATCAGCATCATTGACTACAAAAGCAGGTTCAAAGGCCATCTATATGACAAATCAACTGAAGCATTAAAACAAGAAATTCATTCAATCAGCAAGTTTTTGGTTCAGGCTTTGTGCACCACCAGAAAGAGAAAGAAGGGGAGCTAACTTTCATGATTGAAAAGAAATTCAACAGTGATATGAAACAGTGTGCCGGCTGAGCATTTCAACAGTGATGTGAAACAGTACAATAGATGCATAAATTAGTTACAATCAATTACCAATAACAATTACAAATCACTGATAGATCATCTATTTCAATTATTATTAGATTATGAATTATAAATAGCAAATTATTAGGATAAAAATTATTCTCGATATCTCCATAATAATTAGGAAAAAATATCTTCAAAATCCTCCTATTCAATTCAGTATATTTTTGTTTCCTTTTTTGAAGGTTTTGGTTATTACAAATAGAGTTGATAAGAATGTAATTGGTGTGATTGATATCAATAAAGTAATTATTTATTATCTTACATAGTTCAAGTTGGTATAAGAGCTCCCGATCTTGGGAGCCCTGTTCCACTCCAGCTGCCTTGTTAATCATTGTCACCGCCATTATTCGCCATTGTCATTAAGGTTAGCATTGGCCAGAAACGTGCTCTCCACCCATTGCCACCATAGACAGGGTTGACGGGACCTTTTGAGCACCTAATGGGTGGCGTCTCATTAGACTCCTCTAATTTGGTTATGTTGCCAAAACTATCATTGTTTTTTGTTACAAATCAAAGTGATGAGGGCTGAATCTTTTAATATCTCTTATCTTGTGTTTTCAATGTCTAGTATCAAAGTTTTTAAAGAGGAAGTTGATCATTTGAGAAAAATGATTGAATCAATGACTAAGTCCTCTAGATTGTATACCCTACCTCATCATTAACTTACACACTCATATCTTAAATAACATTAGTCCTATAAAGTCTTTTTTGTCTTTTTTTTCCATCTACTCCTTCAATGTCAAGTCTACCTTATCAAGTAATTGGCTGTTCTATTTTTGTTCACTCGCATAATCCTCATCGTAGTAAATTAGACTATGTTATGCTCATACTAAAAAAGGGTACAAATGTGATCATCTTGAGAGTCGTTGTGTCTATATCACCATGGATGTCACCTTTCATGAAATAAAATCCTTTTTTGTAAACCCTAAGCTTCAAGGAGAGAAAACACTTGAAGCGATGGAGCTCTCCTTTTCGTCATTGTCATATTTATCCTTGCCAGATGCTCAAGATCCAAGTGATGATGTCACCATAAATGGGATCGAACCAACCTACAATGAGGAAGAAGACAAATTCTTTGGCAAAAAATATAACAAAAGACAACCCACTTTGATTGCGGAGTAAGAAGTATTGTCTGACTTGGAGGTGAGAATAGGTAAGTGTTACTGAGGATTTACCCATTGCTTTTAGAAAGGGAAAAAGATCATGTGTTAATTTGTTAAATATCTTATTTCCCAATTTGTCTGCACTGACAGTCTTTCTACTAAAAATCGAAGTTTTATTGTTGCCACTGATGCCATAGAAATTCCTATCAGTCCAAGAAGCCATGACAAGTCAACGTTGAACTCAAGCCATGAAAGAGGAGATTGATGCTTTAGAAAGAAACTCAACATGGAAGATTGTTAACAAACCAAGAGACAAAAAAGCAATGGGTGCCATCAAAATTCCTATCAGTCCAAGAAGCCATGAGAAGTCAACGTTGGACTCAAGCCATGAATGAGGAGATTGATGCTTTAAAAAGAAACTCAACATGGGAGATTGTTAACAAACCAAGAGACAAAAAATGCAATTGGGTGCAAATGGATATTTACAGTGAAACATAAGGCAAACGGGTCAATAAACAAGTATAAAGCTAGATTGGTTGCAAATGAATATACTCAAGCTTATGGAATTGACTATGAGGAGACTTTTTCTCCTATAGGAAAGACAAATACAGTTCAAGTTCTTCTTGCTATAGCAGCTCATTTTGGATGGGAATTACACCAGTTGGATGGGAAGAATGCCTTTCTTCATGGAGATTCATGCTGGAACTGAAACTCATGGTGGAAAAAAATAAGGTATGCCTCCTAAAGAAAGCCTTTTATGGTCTTAAACAATCTCCAAGAGCATGGTTTGAGATATTTAAAAAAGCCATGGTTTTCTTAGGAACTAAGCTAAGCCAACGAGATAATACTTTATTCATAAAACATTGTAAACTTACTATTGTGGGTCTATGTAGATGACACGATTATTGTAAGAGATGATGAAGCAAAGAAATTGGCTTTAAAGAAAAAAATTGGCGGCCCAATTTGAAATGAAAGACCTAGGAAACTTAAGTATTTCCTTGAAATAAAGGCCACTTATTCAAAAAAGGAGATTTTCATCTCCAAAAGAAATATGTACTTGATCTCCTTAACGAAACAGGTAAGTTGGGATGTAGAACCTTAAGAATTCCTATTGAACAAAATTATTATAGAATTGGAAGTGAAGAGAGTTCTCTTGTATAGAAAACCCAACATCAATGATTGGTAGGAAAACTTATTTATGAAACAGGAGGCCAGACATTGCTTATGTAATTAGTGTGGTAAGTCAACTTATGCATGATGTAAGAGAAAGACACATGCAAGTAATTGAAAAAATTCTTCAGTACTTGAAGTCAAGCCCAGGAAAGGAGTTAATCTTCAGGAAAAGAGACACTTTGATGCTAAAGATATATACAACTAGGTACTGTATGTTTCTTGGAGAAAGTGTAGTGACCTAGAGAAGTAAAAAACAGCTTGTAGTACCCCACTCTAGTGTAAAAGTTGAATTTCAAGCCCTTGCTCAAGGTGTGTGTGAAGGACTTTGGATAAAGATCATACTTGACGACATTAAAATAAAGATTGACATCCCTATGCAATTGTACGTGATAACAAGTCAGTTATGATGAGCATTACCCACAATCTAGTGCAAAATGATAAGACCAAACATGTTGAATTATATAGACACTTTATAAAAGATAAGTTTGACAGAGGCCTAGTAGTTACAACTCATGTCCCTACAGGATTTCAATAGTAGACATTTCACTAAAGGGCTTCCTCAGGACAGATTCCAGAATCTTGTAAACAAGTTGGGAATGATTGATTTTCATTTACCAACTTGAGGGGTAGTGTTGTAAATAACATATTATTTGGATAATAAATATTCCAAATATCTCCATAGTAATTAGGACAAAATATCTTCAGAATCTTCCTATTCATTTCACATATTTTTATTTCCTCGTTTTAAAGGTTTTGGTTATTACAAATAAAGTTGATGAAAGTGTAATTGGTGTAATTGATATCCATAAAATAATTATTTATTTTCTTACATAGCTTAAGTGTATGTACTTAGTTATATTTTGTGTATGTAAATATTGTATGTACATAGACTAACATATGTCTTGTATTAATTAAATAAAGTAGTTAGTTACGATCAAAAACTATCTCCTCCGTTGGAGCTTAGCTATAAATACATTTGTATCCTTCCTCTTTTAAAAGCTAATGACATTTACACAATTCAGTTTTTTACAAAATTCTCTCATTGAGTTTCTCTCGCATCGATAAACAAATAGTTATGCAGATTCAAAAGAACAGTTCACTACCTATCCAGGCAACTCACTAACTCATCCATTTACGCATGGTATGATGATTTATAAATTATGATGTTAATAAAGGGCTAAGAATTATCTTCTAAGTAATATGGCTCAAATTCTCAAACCATTTATCATAAATTGTAGCCATTGTTGCACAGATAAAGGCATATGGATATATAAGAGATAAGAAGTCTTTGAAAATCTATGATACAAGTATTATGAATTATATTCACACACAAATGTTTATTAAAAAAAAATTAAACAATATAGATTCATATAGAAAATTAATAAAGTTAAACAGAATTAAATGTTTTTCTGTTTTAGTTCAAATCTATTTTTCCATACTATGATATCACTGAAGGAAATTTTATATATGGCTCTGACATTTTGTGCAGATTCAGAACTTTTAAAAACACTTTTTATCAGTTCTGTCAATGCTTTTCATACACTGCTGCTATGAAACTCAACCCCCAGAAATACATATGTATGCAATAAAATTTGAAATGCATAAGTTTGCTTTCCATGAAAAATAAAATTTAATTACTACAAAAGACTCAAAAGACTAAAATGCATCTAATAAGGACATCAATGTCATGATATACAGTACCTTTGCATCAACAACCCAAAACTGACTTTTTGCACTCTCAAAAGCTACTTCATTATTACCCAACATTCTTGCCATTGTTTTTCTGGCTGCATTAAGAACCCCAATTCCAGCACTGCAGCAGTACAAATATAACCGAATTAGCAACAAAAACCTTGAATATGAATGTCCTACTTGAAAAGGATTTAGCTATATGAGAGAAAAGATCTTTATTGAATTAAATAATTTGAAACAGTACATTAGCATACATATAGAGAACTCTATCTCTAAAATAATGATTACAAAAGATCTCTAGTATCTTACAGCACCACACCTGTAATGATTACAATATCTTGTAAGTCAACAAAATATTTTCTCCTGACTCAAGAGCACTTATAATGGATTCAACATAGAATTTCTATTAAAACAACCATTTCACTCAAGGCTTTCATTAAAGCAAAGGTCCTCTAAAGGAAACTGTTTTATATAACGGGCTTAGCCCATGTTCTCTGTTACTATTTCTGTTACTTTTATTATCTATAAATAAACAACCTTATGTGTGTATTTTACCACAAAAAAATTAACCCTATACCTATTTCTCTTTATTTTAATATAAACAAATAGCACTTTCCAATTAAATCAAGAATGGCATAAGAAAATGTACAGACATCTACCATATAAGATTAATAACAAACAAAATAAACTCAAATTTTAACTTTTTTGATAAAGAATATATCATCACGTAATCAAGAAATTCAACAGTATTATGATTTAAACTCTCACCCAAAGGCAGGATGCTAAACAAGCCAGCACTACTAATACCCATCAGTACATAAAGTTTTCCAAGGGATATGTCTCTTTCTTATCCCTGACATACTTCTCACAGGAAATTTTGGAAAATGTTTGGGTGATTTAGAGGATAGTGCAATCCAAAATCCAACTCTTTTAGAGGGGAGAGCCTCTACTTCAAATGGACGTTGTGTCTCACATTCAGCTAATATGGGATCCCAATCACCATTAACCGCAATATATTGAAAAGACCACTGCAGCCACTTGAAGGCTGTAGAAAGTGGATTCAGTTATACCCACTAGGTACTTGATATAGAGGAAAGTTAACTCCAGAAAGCTAGGCTAATAAGAGGAAAGAGTCTCATCATTAAACGGAAATTCTGCATCTCAAGCCCAGCCAATACAGGTCCAGCATCAGGCATATCCCTTTTTCTTTGAGAGGAACCTCCATAATAAGTTGTTTAATGCGTAATTTATTTTATAAGGAGTTTCGACTACTTTTTCTAACTTTAAGCTTTGTCATTCCTTAAAAGTTATTAAGGTTTTAAATAAATAGTTTAATTTTTTAGAGTGACAAATTATCAGTATTCGTAAAATTATCAGTTTTAAATAAGGTTTTAAGAATAGTTTAATTAAGCTTTTAAATAAATAGTTTTAAATAAATAAATTAACATAGATAGATGATAACCTATCAAAATTCATAAAAAACGGATTTAGGCCTAACTCAACTCTACCAAACCAACTTGTAAAGTGATATCTACATCCACTTATATACTATAATTGACCATCTAGTCAATGTGGGATCTGCAACAAGTCTAAAGATTCAAAGATGCATGAGTTAGGTTTAGTGTAATTCAATTCCAACACTTTATCATCCTTTAAATTTGCACTTGCTTTTGTTGATTTAAATTTTGTTTCCTGACTATATTACCAAAAATCGATATGAAATCAAGAATTTGTAAATATATTTGCATAGATTTTCTATTACTCAAATAGATATAAATAGAAAACCTAGTATCACATGTGTCCCTCGAGACACCACAAACCCTACCTATCACTGTTTTGTAAAATAGGGAAGCAATAAAATTAGATTTTTCTTCTTGATTCTTCCTTACCCTATCAATCTGGGAGAAATTCATACAATTTTTACTTTAATTGAGTTACAAGGACATCTAGAAATCCAAAATGTTCCTCTAGCTTAATCCCTTTTTTGATTGATGGTACGGAAAAACATTAATGCAAATCCATGTTTTAGAGGTCTTAAACAGCTCCTTATTTTATATTTCTGTTATGTAGCACATGTTTGTAAACATTAAACCACTTCATATTTTATAATAGCTGCTTTCCTTTTATATTTTTAGTTTAGACAGGACCAAAACAATTATTTTTAGCCAAACCCTCTGTTTCTTACCTTGCAATTATCATGTTTGGAGTGGCCCTTCACTCCAGTTTAAAGATTTGATAAAAACAAGGGAGCAAAAGTTGTGTCAACGTGTCTTTTACAGTTATCTATTGTAAAATGAGCTGAATTTGAAATAGTATCATATTTGTGACTTCTTCCCAGTTGTAGACTGTTTTGACAATTTTTCTTATAAGCACAGATTGAGAAGCCTCACCCCATCCTGGATTCTGATTTTTTTGTGTATGTATAGTTTTCATTATGAAGGATATCTTATCCTCCAGAAAGAGGTTATAGGAAAAAAGAGATCCTCCTTGAGTAAGAAACAAAAAATATCACTGAATAAAGGCTACTCAGTTCTTCATCATATCTGTTGGAGAAACTCCTATAAAAAGATACAAAGGAGAAGCCAAACACCTAATATTATCAGAAAAGAGCTGTCATCCGCATAATTTTATTTCCTATGAAACCATACATCTTAAAAAAAATACAAGTCACCTACATCAATTTTAGAGGTGAAAGATAGCTGTTAAGTAAAAAAATAACCTAATAGAACTAGAGAGAGAAATATACGGAGTAAAACTATACTCCAATAATTTTGTTTGCTAAATCTAATGGTCGCCTTACAAATACCGTTCATGGTCTTTGAGGTCCTTAAATCCCTGACTTACAAAAGAAGATTATGACATTATTTAATTCATCTACTTGATCACAACTAGTGGGAAAAGGTCTGGCTGTTGTTATGGTCTCTACAAAGTTCTCAAAGCCACTCAATCAGTAACAAACTTGGCGCATATGATTTGTATAATCAGAAATGTTTCCATGATTTACAAGTTACAGAATATATCAATTATGAGATTTTTCTAGATATTCTAGCATACCTTTCAGATTTGAATATATATCTGAATAATTTGGTGAGCAGAAAACTTTTAGATTAAATCATAAATGTCTGGTAATACTTTCACAAGACAAACTAACTGACCTTCCAGCACCAGCAACAACAATCTTCTGCTTTGGGAAGTCAATCATTGGTCTTCCTTGCGCCCTTACAGCACCTAGAAGTCCAGCAATTGCAACACCGGCTGTTCCCTGTACGGCCAAATTTGCAGCATTAAGAAAGTGAAACAATCATGATAGGGACTTGGTATTATGAGGTGTCTAAGCCCCACATAAAGTAGTATGATACTTGGTAGGGCATTTAAGTTTGGTTCTTTCCCCTTAACAGCTATCTTTTCAGGGAGAGTTCCCCATGTTACATATCAAATCATCATAGTTCTTTAAAATATACTGAAGGACCATCATCTACAAAAATATACTGAATCTCATGATGAATTTTTGGTTGGTTTGTAGACGATTTCTAGGTGTAAAACAAAGGGGTCTATCCGTGGGACTCCTCCTCGTGAACTAGGGTAAAGTAAATAGATGGATCACCCTTTCTGGTCCAGGAAGTGGATCCCAAAACAAAGGTTCCAAGAGTCAAGTACTAAATAGATGGCCTCTTTACTTGTTAGGGCTCTCTCTGGATTTCTCATCTGACTCTAAATCATTTTTAAACCTGAGTTAAGTACTAAATAAAATAATTGTTACTTTGTTAATGTAAATATGGTGCCACCTGAGGAAATTTTTGCTTACCTGGCACATCTTATATAGTTTTACTGAAAACTTGGATTTAGAGTATATGATAAAATGAAAGTTCTATTTATCTTATCTTTTCGTTTACTTTATTTTTCCATATATATCTATAAAATATATCCACTAGTACGTATACATCTACAACAACAAAAGAATTATCTCACTAGGTGAGGTTGGTAACACGGATCACACATGGTCATGACTTGGTTAAAGATCAAATCTTCAAAGATAATTCATCATGAGATTCTTGTTAACAGCATCTACTCTCGCACTAGAGCTTCCATTTCAGTGACCTTTGTATGTATCTAAATGACCTTAACTAATTTTTTGTCATATTTTCTTCAATCGTGATTACATCAATACCACCATGTACACACACTTTTGTATCCTATTATTTCTTGTGTGACCACACATTCATCTTAGCATTCTCAATTCTGCTGCACTCACCTTTTGTCTCTTCTTCCTTTAAAAGCCCAAATTCACTATCATAGAGTATAATAAGATAAACAGCAATTCAATAAAACTTGCCTTTAAGCTTGTTACATAATTTGCAATCACAAATAGCTCTTGATGCCTTCCTCTATTTTAGTCATCATGCTTATATTCTCTGGGACATCCTCAATAAGTTTTCCATCATTTTGCGGTATCAATCCCCAAATATTTAAACTTTAGAAACTTATGGCATGAGATATTGCAATCACAGATAACCCTCAATGCCTTCTTATATTTTAGCCATTATGCTTGCATCCTATGTGTGACATCCTAATTAATTTATCCATTATTTTGTAGTTCTATTACCAAATATTTAAACTTAGAAACCTATGATATGACATTTACTCCCATTTTTACTTCCAAGTCATATTCCTCGTCTCTTGCTAAAATTGCAATACACATACTGTCTTATTCCTACTTATGGGAAAACCCCTTGTTTCCAAAGTCTGTGACCAAAGCTCAACTTTAAAGTTAACTTGTTGTCCTTTATTCCTCAATAAAAATTTATCATCCCAAAAGAGCATGCAGCAGGGGATAATCTTTTATATGTCCCTCGCATGCACATAAGACTAGATTAAACAAATAAAAACTTATGTTGAGCTTAATATATTTGTTGGAAATCTCACATCAATTAAGAATAAGGCAAGATTGTATAAGTGGAGTGCAATCCTCACCTTTTGTAAGGTTGAGTTAGACTTAAATTCTATTATCTTAATATGTATCAAACCCATTAACTGTCTATCCTAATCAAGTTCTTTGGTGCTATTATCCCACTATTATCGGACTTTAGTTAGACTGTCCATAAATATCTAATTTCACGCTCAAGATGTTCATTTCTCGACGTGAGTGGGTGTCTAGATTCTACATCAATTAGAAGTAAGGTCAGATTATAATATATAACAATGATGCAATCCTCATCTTACAAGCCGATTTTGTGAGTTTTTTTTTTTCGTTTTTTTTTTTTGGGTTGAGTTAGGCATAAACTCATTTACTAAGAGTAGTGATAGATAATATCATCAAAAGCAGCTGACTCCTTACTTTGTTTTATTTCTTTTACTGCTTGGATAATATTATCAATGGTTTTCATAAATTTTAATGCATTAATGACTAAAGAAATACTTTTATAATGACATTTATTAAAAGTGAAAAGTTATTCAGAAACATCACATACAAAATTTCCTAAGAGCACTGATAGGTTCCTGTTAAAAACAACTGATGTTATGATCCAATATAAAAGAAATTCTACCTGCACATCATCATTGAACATTCTGTATGTATTTCTGTATCTCTGTAATAACTTAAATGCCCATTTGCTTTGGAAATCTTCAAACTGTGCTGGCACAAAAAGTTAATAGCCTTGTAAAAAAAATAGCTCTGTGAATAAAATGCAAAAATAAATCATGCTGCTATTTTTATTTTTAACTTTATTGTGAATACCTGCACAATGACATTTGGCCAGCGAGTAAAGACAGCCTCCATAAATTCATCAACAACAGCCAGATAGTCATCACCATCAAGACGATGTTGCTGCAATCCCAAATCTTATAAAAGAAAAAACCAATCATGTTTCATAGAGTCAACTCAACTCAGTTCATATAATGTAAAATATATGTAAACATTCATATAATGTAAAATATATGTAAATATGTATGAACTTAATGAAAGTAGCTTGACTCTAAAAATTTATTCATGTTTAGACACACGGTATCGTTATATTACCTTGTTTAACGTATCTTATTAAACGAATTTCTACTAAGTCTTAAGCGATCTAAGCAAAAGAAGCTGCATTGTTGTTCATTCTTCCTTTTTGTTCCCATAGACAATACTCTAATACGTTTCATGCAGTCAATTAGACGAATGTCCATGAGTCTGGTTGAACATTTTAGTCTAGTCTTTTGATTCATTGTTCCAATTTTTATTCATCAACATATTACCTAAAATCGGTTTCCAGAATCATTCTTGTGAATCAATCTTCATACTACACATTCCATATGAATCGTTAAAATAAGAGTCCTTATATTCATTCACTCTACTTCCGCAACCTTCTCAAAATTTATTTAGTTCAATTGCTCAAATTAACTTCAATTATCTTTTAATATTAGATGAAATCATTTCTAATTTGGTTCACGATCATTTGAAAAATATCGTCTACATAGGGTAAACAAAATATGTCAATCATCTAATACGTTGGATATTTTATAGAAGTGCAGTTTTCTGACTCTTTCTATTAGTAAAAGTAATAAAATCCATTAATATATATATGTATATATAAATATATATTAAGAGACGTCACATCAGGACATGTATCAAAGGTACCAAAAATAGTCTCAATATGACCATTCACTGTATCAAAGGGACAAAAGACTACTCAAGAGACTCAAAACACTCGATTTCTATAGAACACTCCCTCTGAAGTTGAGAACGCATGTAAAAAGAATCGGTTTCAAGAAAATTGACAGCCATAGAGGTAAAAAAATTTGTCTCGAAGGATGATATCAATGATATCCCTTCTTATCCCATATATAAACAATGAAACTACATTTAACAGCTTTAGGATCTGCTTCCCACGGGACTAACTATGAACGTGGACAAACACAACATATCCAAAAACCCGACTGTGAAGGCTAGCGAGAAAAGGAACAAATAGAATAAAGGATGATATAGGTTCAATAGGACTAAGTCCATCTATAACCCATAAGGGTAATCGGTTGATAAGATAGGCAACAGTAAGAACCATATCTCCCAAATAAGATTCAGGGACTATCATTTGAAAAAGAAAGGCCCAAGTCACTTCAAGAAGATGAATGTTTTTCTTTCAAAAATGTTATTTTGTCATGGTGTATCCACACATGTGAGTTTCTGAGCATTACCATTTCCGGAAAAGGCATTTAAACATGTATAATTTACATATTCCATCCCATTATTAGAACGCAAGCAGTGAATTAACTTTCCAAATTGTGCATCTATCATGCAAAAGGATTTGACAAATAAACAATAAACTTCAAAATTTTAAAGCTAGGAGCTGGCAAAACAGAAACATTGCCACATCAAGTTATTGGGACATAGGTCCACTGGCAACAGTAATATGGTTATCAGAAAAAGAAAAAATACGATGTTAAAAGAGGTGAATGAGGAGTCATATGGTTAGTTGCACTAGAGTCCAGAACCCAAGAGTCCTCACATAACGTTTTAGAAACATTAAAAGAGGAAATGAAGTTCTTACAATCATGGTTAGAGAACAAGTATCAAAAGATGACTTATTGATGGAATCCATAAGAGTTTTTCGGCGTTCAACTTCAACATGTAGAGCAGTCATTCGTTCTTCAATTGAATAAGATGAAGGAACCCAGCTAAAATTTTCAGAAGCAAAAGTTAATTGATAAGCATTCCTTGAGAACTAACCTTTTAGTTCAACCAAACGAATTAGAAGTCTTCTCCTTTTCATGTAACTTAAAGCAAGTCTTCTTGGTGTGACTAGATTTCTTACAATGAGAGTACCAACAATCCTCCTTGCCTTTTAAGTTGAGTTAGACATTCCCAAGGATTGAGGTCCCAAGTTTGGAAGCCTTTCCAAAAAACAAGGCAGCTCTTTCAGTGAAGGGTTCATTCATCATGACCATGCAACAACTCTTCTCATGCTGAACAACGTAGAAAGAGCGGGAATTTTTTCCTTGCCAAGAATTTGTCTTAACAAAGTCATATTCATGGTTCAATCCTAGTAAGAACTTAAATATTTAATATCATTCAAAAAAGTTGAGCAAGAGTGGCAACAACCCTACTATTTTCGAGTCTTAAACTCTGATACTCGTCCAACACAGTCCATAGACCTTTTGATATTTCATAGTATTCCGCAACATAGAGAGCACCTTATTTGGCACCTAAGATCTTACTTTCTAACTCAGAACAAGTAGAGATGTCCTATTGCATACAACAAGTATTTCCATTAAGAGCCCATTGCAAATGATTTTGACCATTAAGAGAGTTATCATCCGGCAAATGTGGACAATCAGCATTGCTTTGTGGGATTGCCATGTCAAAAAGAAATTTCTTTGCTATTAAAAAACATCAAAAGTAAAACGAGAAAACAGTAATGTGAAAGGTGTCGTAAACCGTGCATTTTTAAAAGGAGAGACACACAAATTGAGGCAAAAGAACCAAACAGGGGTACATTTAGAACTGCAACAACAGGGCGAACTTGATGATTTTAGATCTACCCCTTTCTAATATAGAATCAATTCTTTTCTTTCACATATATACTCCTAAATCTAACAATTGATTAACTTCAATCTATTGATGGGCCTTTCTTAACTAAGTTGGATCTCAAGTTTCATCACATGGACAATATTCTAATGCAATGATGTGACTTCAATATATGTTCCATATAACAATTTCATTGAATGAACGTAGAACTAACACTTACATAAGGGATCTTCTAGTAACTTCTCATTGTTAGTACCAACATCAATCATCACAGGAAGTACCTATAGTAAAAAAAAAAAAAGAAGTTTCTCAGAATTGTTAAGTCATGTACTATCACTATGTCAAAAAATGGTGTAATACATAGTATTGTTCCCAACGGGAATAGAAACATAGTTATTAGAAGACAAGCCAGCCAAGCAATAACGGAACAGTTTCAAGACAGAATAAAAGGCGAAAAAATGCTACCAGAAGCCATGACAAAATTATTGTTCAATCAAGCACAAAATAATAATACTCCAATGGAAGAACCCTTACTAGAATGAATAAAAGCTTTTCATAATTCACTGTTTTCTTTAATATACAAAAGAAAAATTAATAGGTTGGGTAGGATAAAGCATAGCCAAAAGACGAGAATTTGAGGATGAAAAAGTTATTGTGACCCAATACAGCTGTTTAAGTATAACTGATCACAGCATTTACCAAATTGGATTTTTGCTCAAAAACAACTTCGAGGCAACGTTGTCAAAAACATGAGAAAAGAAAAATGAAACTTTGAACAGCAATGTACCCTTTGAGGATTTATCCCAGCAGCAGCAACATATAGATCAAGCTTCCCAATGGCAATGCCAATTCCTTGAACTCCAAGATCTCCAAGTCCCAGGATTCTGCTCCCATCAGTAACTACAATCATGTCAACCTGAAAAGAATATCAAATGACACTTAAACAAATTAGTCTATATCAAAATATTAAACAGAGACTTAGGTCATAAATTGGAAAAAAAATCCAATAAAGGAGAAAGTGTCACATTTTCAAGCAAATTCACGTGTTGGCGGCGATTTTAGTCATTCAAGTATTATTAAAACGTCAATTGATCCATGTATCTATTATATATCAAAATATCACAACCAAGCACCAGCAAATGAAACAGGAACCAACAGTTATACTTTGATGTATTATTTAACAATATTTGTACCCAGTCAAAAACATTAATTCAAGATCTCCCAATAATTTTCTCTTTCACTATTACAATACAGTTTGGATCATAATCAAACAATTTGAGCACTAAAAAAAGTACATGCATTTAAAATATATTAATACATGCCTATTAAATCTACACATGAACACATGAAATAAAAATCAGTGGGAACGATGATTCCAAACCAATGGTCAAAAGAGAATTATGCTCAGCTGTAAAAACAGGATGAATGTTTAAAATCCATTAATACAAACTAGTGAAGCAATGACATTTAGGATACACATACAAAACTACTAGCTAAAAATTTATATAGAAATTATAGATAGTTAACAACCTGCTCAGCTGGCCAGTTATACACCATAGACATCATTTCACCACGATCCTCAGCACTGAAATACATTCCTCTCGGTCTTCTAAATAGTCCACTATAGTTCTGACATACAAGGCCCACTGTTGGAGTGTACACTATTGGCGCATATTCCTCTATTTTGGCAATCAAAACCTGACAATATAAGAAATGTCATTGAAAATTACATAATTATATGGGGGGAGGGGCAAGAGATAGGGTAAAATTAATTTTCCATGGCATGAGTTGAAGAAAATATACAATTCACAATTGTGGACACAAAAAAAGTATGATGCGTTATAAAACTCTTACTCGTCATATTTTATGTGAATTCCAACAAAAATACTACTTTTCACACAAATTTAAAAAATTCAATATACACACACACACATATGTGTGTGTGTAATTCATTAATTGATATCAGTACAATAATATTCTGTTCCAGAACATGACATAGATTTGACATGCCAGTCCCAATCTACAATCCAACTATTACTCACCTTAGTTATCAGAGATCTCAAAGCAACTAGAGATAACACCAATTTACAATATATAAGTGGGGTCAATCCTCACCTTGCAAGCTGGTTTTGTGAGGATGAGTTAGGCTTAAATACACTTTCTAATATAGTATCAGTCTATCTTAGAGAAGTTTGTTGGGTTTATTGTGCCACCCGCTATCGAACCACCTGTAAATATCTAGTCCCGCGCACGAGATGTATATGCCTCAGCGTAAGGGGGTATATTGGAAATCTCATATCGACTAGAGAAAACACAAATTTACAGTATAAGTGGTCTTACAAACCGGTTTTGTGAGGATGAATTAAGCTTAAACTCACTTTCTAATATTGGCATTGGCATCCTAGCTTGGAATTGACTGACATTTGGCTACACATCACAACCTCATTCTCTAACCCCTTAAGTTCACTTCTGGCATAGGCATGGGCATCATGTCCTATCAACATTGGGCATAGCGTGAAATACTCACCAACATTCTCAATATGGCTCTCCTAACAACATATAAATGACTGACAAAGGAGAACCACCAACCTCCCAAACTCACACTAGTACATTGCTTCACCACGTAAATTCTCTCTATTTTCTTACACACTTTGTCAGTGGTACTTAACTTGGGCACTAGAGTATCTACAAGTAGTCACCTCTGCTGCACAGCACCATGATGCTAAGATCACAAACAACCAGACCAGATCATCTTTATCTAGCATAGCACTAGCCCACATGAGCACCAAAAAAGAACATATTAGAAATGCAAACATTAGATCCGAGAACTCTATTCATAGATAGAAGCAAAACACATTTCATGCCTTGCAATCTTTTACTATAATGGGAAACATCTCTTCACATACATGCTAGTGGCAGTTGATATAAGCCACATTAAAATTAGTTATTTTACTGGTTTTAGATTTGCTCTCCGAAAAGATTTCACTTACATTGTAATGTCATAATGGCTTACTTTCCTTTTCTCCACGATAAAATAATATTTAATTCATAGAGAAAAACAATATAGAATTAGAGAATAAAGTTTTATGTAAAAGACATCAGCAAATAGGAGATAGCTAAAACTAGGAATATCCCTCCAACCCATCTATACTATCCAAGAAAGAAACCCACTTCCCTTCCACATGTGAATACACATACAAGTTTATTTTATATTACCTTTTTATCTTGATAATAACATTTCATTTATAGAAAAGAAAAGTATAGAATCAGAGGATCAAAATATTATACAGAATGCATACTACAAAGAAAAGAGAAAAAGAACACAACAAACCCAGGAGTCCCTCCAATTACTGTTCAAAAAAGAAAAAACCCTCCCCCCACCCTCGCCCAAGACCTTTCGCTCAAGCAGCACTAAGTCCTAGGACCATCTTGAACATGGCATGAATCCTGTAGGTAAATGATCTGTTTTGTAGGAATTAGCACAGCTACACAATCAAATAACTTGTTATGGAAAATGGTTTTAGTTTATCCTATCTTTTAATTATAAGTAGTTATTAATGCTAATGCTGCACAAACTTCTACAAATTTTAAGGAACTACAATTACTGACTACCTTGCAAATGGAAGACCCTAACCAAAGCTCCCAAAAAAAGCACATAATGTTCATAAGGGATGCAGGTTAAATCAAAGTTTACTTGCCACTGAACTCCAAAAATGAAATAGAAATGTCATAGTAAAAAACCTTACATGGCAGTTGCACTTATATTTTGTCTTAATCATCTATGTAGTTGTATATTCTGTAAGTTAGAGGGTCACCTCCTTAAGGGCTGTGACTAATTGACACCTAAAGCGTCATCAAATGTTTCAGAATAAAATTGTTGGTTATCAAAAGAGTGCAATAGAAAACAATGGATATACATATACCTTATAGTACATAGTCTCATTCCTGTCATGCAAACGATTAAGTATCCGCCACTTGGCCAATGCATTAGGATCAGAAGGTCCGTCTCTTGCTTGAACCTCAAGCCTCTTCAGATCAACCACTGTTAACACAAGAATTTTAGCAATGGTTAAATTGTAGGATACTGATAGAAAACGTAATAATAAATAATTATGGTCTTTTTGTGTTCTTCTTCACAGATTAATTTGGTTTTTCCTTGTAAAAGAAACTGCATGAGAAAGAATTTGCTAACAAACTAAATTGTATACAACCGTAAAAAATGAAATAGGTTCCGGAGTATCTATAGCTAAGCTCAATCAGAGGAGATAGTTGTTAGCCGCGACTAACAGCTTTATTCAACTGATACAAGAGAGAGCTGTTAGCAATAACAGCTCTAACTAATTTACATACACCCCTCAAACTCAAGGGGAAGATTTTTCAGCAGAAAAACACTTCACATTGAGCATGCCTCTAAGGAAAACAAAACGGGTAGAAAGTGGATTGGTCAGCACATTTGCCCACTGATCGAGGGCTGGAACGTGATAGAAAGAAAGCTGTTAGGCCACAACCTTTTCTCGCACAAAGAAAATATCAATCTCAATATGTTTGGTGCGGCTATGGAACACCACATTATGACCAATAGACACAGCACTTTGATTCTACCAGGGAAGAGCTGGAATAGTGAATGGAACTTTCGAACCAGTGACCAAAGCAGAAATCTATGTTAGTTCGGTAGAAGTTTGAGCCAAGCTTTTGTACTCAACCTTAGTACTGGAGCGAGCAGTAACTTTCTACCTATGGGACCACCAAGATATTAAATTGAAACCAAGATAGATGGTTGCTCCTGAAGTAATCAGCATAACAAAAGGCTTTAAATGACATGCAAGAGATGCAGATCGAAGATGTAGTCCATGAGACAAAGTACTCAAGTGCTTTCTTGACTTCTTTAGGTTCGGAATGAGTAAGGAACAAGGATGAAGTCCAGACTAATGAATACAAGATTTAGACCAAGTCTGAATAGGATAGGTGTTGACAACTGGATCTGGAACAGGGACGAACCAAACTCATAAGTGGATGGATCACGGGTGATAGGTGGGGTGTTGGAAGGTTCATGTGTGACAGAAGGTACAAGTTGAGAAGCTGGGAATTGTGAGGTGGTGCAAGATTGGGGTCTAAACTAAAGTAAGAATTAAGATCACTGACAAAGTTAGGTGTAGTAGCTATCAACTCTAACTATTAGCTAACAACTCCTTAATGTATCAAACAAAATGTATTTCACGACCAAAAAGAGAGCTTAAATTTCAGTGCAAGAAAGTGTGCGTTCCTAGAAATTTTATACCATAACAACAAACTAATCTCTGTGCATTCCTAGAAATTTATAAACTTCTCGAATAATTTTTTTTTTAAAACATTAACCACTCTTTATTTTATTTACAAGGGCGGTCAAGGTAACTTCAGAAAAAAAAAGAAAAAAAAAAAAAAAACGATTATATAATTTCAAAAAAAAAAAAAAAAAAAAAAAAAAAAAAAAAAAAAAAAAAAAATTAAATAATAAAAAA
>Ga0123340_1000506_pt1 | contig 26277 bp, 15 predicted proteins | sample SirMexnodulemix_FD_89961 | JGI IMG/M metagenome (GOLD analysis project Ga0123340, IMG submission 89961) | Root nodule microbial communities of legume samples collected from Mexico - Siratro Mexico nodule mix | ecosystem: Host-associated > Plants > Roots > Nodule | place: Mexico: Nepantla...
CTTATATATACAATACCATATATTACGGATCTCTTAAAAATATTGATTTCCAATTAATATCTATAATAATAATAATTCTTATATTAGCAATCTCTTAATAGAAATTGATTGCTTTCTCATTAATATTTATAATAATAATAATTTTTATTTGAACTGAATTCAAATTGTTTAAGGTAAATTAGGATTGACGTTGAAGAAACTAAGTTTGATTTAGCTAATTTTTTTAATGATAGTTGTCAAACTTTATTGATGAAACAGTGAGTGAAGATCTATATATAGAAAATTTTTCAACACTTAAGTTAGTAAGAGCATAGAAATGAATAATTAGTGTTTAGTGAATTGTGATAAGATTGAGTGAGTATTCTATAAAACATAAAAATATATTTTGAAGCTTTTGAGCTTAGGTTAATATGTAAGTCTAATTTGTTGTTATATATTGGGTCGTTGAGTATTGTAACAGACATTAGTTTTAAGTCCAATGTAAGTTATTCAGATATGCAAGTCGTTATACCCTACTATCTCAATGAGGTAATATATTCATATATTTCAGTTATATACTTTCCATATATTTCAACATTGGGTAGTACAAAAACCCCTCAAGATCGAAACCCAAGGTAAAGGGTGATCGAGGACATGCTTTAGGAATCCAACTACTGAAATGAGAGGATTTGGGTTAGGAAATCTGGCCATGAACCTGAGAATTTTGACCTTCATCATAATTTAAATCTTGACTCCAAGAGAGAGCAACCATGTTATATTGACTAAAGAAGATCTCATGCTTAAGTACTACCTCATACACAAGATCAAGGTGAATTAGGTGTATGTGATGAAAGATCACATGAAAAGTTAAAACAGTTGACTGACTACATATTACCCTATGTTGTCCTCATTTCCAAGTTGCTTGAACACTTTGAGGGTGGATCTTGAAGAAGAACTTTTAGAAACCATGGAGCCCAATAGTGAACTCAATCACACCATGCTGAACAAATTGGACTGGTGAAGGCAAACAATGGCGCACGGATGTGTAAAGCTGATGGAGAGAACATTAGAGGTGTTGGACCAAGCGAAACTATAGGTCAAGGTTCTACTGCTGATGAAGAAGAAACCATGGCTGCTGAATATGCTATGCCCTACAATCCTCCAATAGACTATATTGAGTCTCTCTCAAGATTTGAGCAAGTGGTCCTAGGAAGGTTGGACAACATAGCTAGAGATCAAAGGAGGCATCATGTAGCTAAGTTTCAACTCCTACACAATGATATTGAAAGTGTTCAAGAGCAAATTGACATACTAATGAGTCATTAGTTTTCTCTATTTACTTGTCTTTATGTACCTATTTTTATTAGTGATTTATGTTTAACTGCCTATTATTTTATCTATTTCATTGTTTGGGCTTCATTTACCAGAAATTCATAATTTTATTTAATTCGAATTTTCTGAGCTAATTTTATTATTATTTTCATGGAAACTTTGGAATTTATTGCGCTTGGATATTAATTCTGGAATTGAAGAGGAGCAGCCACATTATCAGTTTTTATTTATTAGACCAGAATTGAAAGATTTGTGCCCACTAGGTTTAGTGTTCACGACTGACTTAGGTCTAGCCGTCTATTAAAGGAGGTGAAACCAAAGGAGTTAGGGACTCTCGGCTTTTGGGATTCAGTTCATTCTCTCTCTGGAAAAACTGGTTCTGTATTTATTTTCTTTCCTTTGCAATTACATTCTATTTTTGTTTCATTTAATTTCGTTCTTTTTTAATTTCGTTCCTTTTTAATTTCGTTTTGCATTTAATCTTCATTTGCTTTACTCGAATTTAATGGAAGGCTAATTTATAAGGTTATCCTTTTGATTCAGATTGTAAAGAAGCTTTGAGGTTGTTGTTGTGTTATTTTTGCTCTTTTTGTCTCTTAACTCTTCATCAATCTATTTGTGTGCTTAATGCTTTTACTGGTTCATGCTTAATGTTTCAGTTAATATGAATTTCATGTCTCTGTTCATGCTTAATGGAGTGAGTCACGAGTTGTTGGGATGGAATAAATGATGTATGTGAATGCTTAATATGCATAAGGAAAACTTGTGTTAATTATCGCTTAGTTAATTAATTCGCGTTGGAATTAGGGTTTAATAAGTTGACCATGAATTTTTGTATCCTGTGATAAGCGAATTACAATCTAATCAAGAGGATAATTTAAATCTCGGTTAAGAAAATCTAATTCGGTTATTATTTTATTAAATCTAGTTATTCTAGTTAAATCTAGTTATTAAATCAGGAACTAGGTCTTTGGGAGATGACCTAGGAGTCACTTCCTAGTATTGCATTTAACTGCAATTATTTGATCGGATACGGCTTCGATCACATACCGTACTTTGGAAAGGAGGATTGGGAGCATGCACTACTGCATTCACTTTTCTATTGCATCTTTTCTGCTGTGTTTTTGTTTCTTTTTCAGTTTTACTTTTTTTTTCAGTTTTGTTGCTCTGATTTTACCCCATTCAATGAATTCAATGGGGGAGAAATTGTGGTTGATTAGTTTGTGGAGTGGTTGGTGTGTAATTGGTACTGTTTTTAATTTCTCAAGTTTGTTGTAATTCATAATTCTCAGATTGTTGATTTTGGTGTTGTAATATTTGAATTACTGTGGTTGTTGTAGTTGTATTTGTGTGTTCTAAAATGATGTTGCTACTACTTTGTGCTCTGTACAATTTGAATTGCTGGTACATTTTAATCTCTTATTTTGCTGTATTGATTGTTGTTATACTTTATTTGGCTTGGACTGCTGGTGCTAGATTGCACTACTATTATCTACTGCTAATGCTTGTTTTATTTTTATTTTTTGTGAATTTGATGTTGCAGCAACTCACTTATGCATTGATTTCATTTAAGTTGCTGATTTAATGTTAATTTGAATCTACTACACTTTTGATTTGTTCTCTAATACTTGACAAACTTGACATGTGAACTGCTATATTACAGTTGGTTTAATTTTCATTCTGCTACAACTGCACTGGCCTTTATTACTAGTTTGGATGAATGTGTGTTTGAAACATAAAAATGTTTTGATATGTGTACTAGTTTAAATGCAAGAGTTTACAAAGTATGGGGGAGCAAAGTCATTTGGATGCAAACTGGAGAATAGCCAACTTGCATAATTCAATCAACTCAACCATTGAATTGACTTCATCAAATTGGGGGAGATTGTTGACAATAATCCAAGCTTGAAGATTTTATGAATCAATCCAAGTTTGAATAATAGTTTTAGTTTGTTTGATTTGTGTCCTAGAATTAGTGTGTTGTTTACTTGCTTTCATCATGATAAAAGTATGCAAGAGCTCCAATGAATCAAGTGTAAATCTATTTTAAAAATAAGTTTTAATTGAAATTTTTAATACTACACGAAAAAATCGATTGAATTGTAGTTTAGTAAAATCAATCGACTGAATTGAAAAAACAATCGATTGATTTCACTTAAGTACATAACTGTTATAAAAGACCAAGTTCTGCATGTTTCAAAATAGTGTTTTTAGACTTCAAATTTTGAAATTACTTGAGTTTTACAATTGATATAGCAAGGGGTGAGCAAGAGGGCTTCTTGGTGGAGAGGTTTTTCAAAGATTTCAAAAGATCAACCTTGACTCTCAATCTTAGAGTTATTCTTGTGTGCCTTTGAGTGATTGAAGCATCAATACAGCAGCCTTGGTGTTCAGGGAAATGATTCTTGTCTTTCTTGATAAGTTGTAAGTTATATTTTGATGTGATCATTGATTTGTAATTCATTTTCCTCTATTGTGTGTTGTAATTCATCTAGATAGGGTTTCTAGGTGTGATTGGTGGTGTTGTTTCATCTAGATAGGGTTTCTAGGTGAGTTCTGCAGTGGATTCTGTAGTTGTGAAATAGAGGAGCTGTATAGGGTGTTTGGAGCAATCTTGCAGGGTGCAGGATTGGGTCTTAAACTTGTATTTCCTTGTAATCTTTGATTGATTAATAAAATCGTTGCTAGTGTGGCAAAGAAACTTAATGTAGCTCATGAGAAATAGTGAACCAGTATAAAATTGGTGTGTTCTTTTACTATTTTTCAATTTCTCCATAATCACGCACAACTTTTGCAATACATGTGAATCTGTTGATAAAAACAACCAATTGAATGTAAAAATCAATCAATTGATTTTATGGAACAGTGAATAAAATTTGATTATCACACAAAGACTTGATTGTATATCTTATTGGAAATTGATTCTGATATATTTGAATCTGTTTAAATTCCATATCAAAAATTTCAATCAATTGAAATATAAAATCAACATATCGTTTTCTTGTTTGTTGTTTTGAAACTGTCAACAAAAGTTTTAGAAATATTTCAATCAATTGTTTTCTATTTTCAATCTGTTGATTTTCTTTACTAAAAATTTGTAAGGTTCATTCCATTCCTTCTTGAATATGAATAGATTAATTGGGTAAATCAATTAGCTATTGTCACTTTTAGAATTTTGTAAAACTCCTATTGGAAAAATTTCAATCAATTGATCTGTGATTTCAATCGATTATTTTTCTCACTTGAATACTTATGAATTTGACTAAGAACTGCTGGATAAATTTTAACCCACTGTTTGACAGATTAACCTGTTATTTTTCTGTTTCCTGACTACCAAGAAATTTTAATAGACTATTTTTGATATTTTAATCGATTGTTCTACTGGATAGATTGTGAAAATTTACAAAAATCATATTTTTAGCAAGCTATTTTTATTTTTAATTGATTGTGTTTATTTGTAGTGTGCTTAATTGATTTCATAGTAAATTGGTTAATAAAGATTATCATTCTCTTAGTTTTCAAAAAAAGTTCTTCAGCCTACACCTATTTTTAACAGTTAATGTGTGATAAAGATGGAAACAATTTCAATTGTAAGAATAATTTCTAATAATTAAATCTGAGTTGATTTCGTGAAAAAAAGAAAATTATAAATAGAGATTGGAGACAGCATGAATGAAGGGGAAATGGTTGTAGTGTTGCATAACATAAATCGTAGTTTTATTTGCTTTTGTAATTCTTTTGTTTTCGTCTTCATCATAGAAGGATAAACTAATTTGAGTATATTCTCTTGTCATTTCACAATGAATTCCAAGGTTTTTGTTTAATAAAGTTTTCTTCTTACATTCTCTGTAATAGTTGTGTTTTATTGTTGGTGCTTTTAAAATCTATTTTTGAAGGGTAATTGTTTCTTAATACTTGTTAAGAATTCAATTGTTTTTCCTTAATTGGAGTTCTTGGTTAATTCGCTTAGTCTTAAGCAACTTCTTGTATGCTTAGTCAAGAGATAAAAGATATACCTCTCATTGAGTAGACAATTGGAGACGAGTTGAGATATTGAATACATCAGTAGACACTTATTTTTAGGATAAGATTTTATGGAATTTGATTTATTCTTATTTGAGAGTTCAACTCTGTGAAAGGAATTGAAGAATAATAATCTTAAGAAAATCAAGAAAGAATTTGTTGTGAAAAGACTTAAGAGTCAACCTATTTTCTTTATTATTTTACATCATCTATTTGAGTTTCATGTACAACAATCCTCAAACCTCCATTTTAATTTATTATTATTACTAAGTTTCATTGCTTATAGATGAGTTTGAACACTAATTTACTAGATTCACTATTCGATTCATTGGGAGACGACTTGGAGTTAATTGTCCCCTTCCTATACTAATGACATACGTCCTAACCACCTAAGTTAAAAAATAAAGAGGACATCAAACTAGAGGCTTGATCAAGAGCTTTCCAAAAGATTGTGCCTGTTTGGAGTCTCCAACCAGCGATCGGATTGAAATGCAACTCTGAAGAGATTCCTCTAGAGCTCATAAAACATCAAGAAGAAGTAATTTACTTGTATAAATGTTTAGAGTAACTTAAAATAATTTGGGCTAAGTAGAATAGGGTTTGGGCTTTTGGTCCTAAGTAGAGTAGGGCTAAAACTAGTGTTTGAAATGCTTTAGAGCATCAAGTGGGCTTGGACAAGCCTAAACGAAACCCTAATACACTTAGGGATTAAGTGAAGCACTGCACATGGAGCAAAGGACCTCATAAAACACATTAAACACGTGTTAAATGAGTAAAGGAGGCGTGATATGCATGCATGAGAAGTGACACACTCCTATTGACTAGATTGGATCTAGGCTTTTGAATTTTGAATGTAATTTTCAAATTTGGCTCCGTTTTGGGTTAGCCACACACACTATAAATAAGTGTGTTACCAACTTTTAAATTACATTGAATGAGTAGAGAGATTATGCCAAAATGGTGCCTCAGTTGTTCTTGTGCTCCTTTAAGTTAACAGGACTTTAGTCTCTAGCTTAGGACTCCTTATGAGAGTTGGTCTCACCTCTCTCACCATTATTTCTTTACCTAGATCACCTAAGATAAACCTTGCTTCTTTCAGTTCATCAATTCCGTTGCATATTCCACACTTCATCCTTCAATAAAATACAATACAACGGGAGAAGGTGACCAAGCACCGATTTCCATGATATTGTAGTCAGAGCTTTGGTTTGTAAGATAAGTGGCATTGGATTGAGAGAAGAAAGAATTGCGCCCAACGTAGGAAACACGGTCTGACGCAGGTTGGGCTTCAAAGCTTAGAATTGTAAAAGAATCCAATGACACCTAGTGCAGTTGAGCTAGGCCAGACGCAGACATTGGGAATTAGAATTTATTTAAAGAATTTTCTACGTTAAGGTTCGACACTTTCCACTCCATCTGAAGTTTGAGTCATAAAAATGTAGCCTTCAGATGTTGACTAGTGATGGAATACGCCCTAGCCACTATAGTCAAATAATAAAGAGAACAAAGAATCAGAAGGTGGATCAAGAATTTTTCAAAATATTCAGCCTATCTGAGCCTATTTAGGCCTCCAATTATCTGTCTGAGCCTGAATCCTATCCTGAAAATATCACTTTGGAGAAAATGGAGCATCAAGGAGAAGTATTCTAAATTGTATAAATTTTTTAGAATAGTTTAGAATAAAAGCTAGGGTTAGAAGTTTATCATAGAAGTTAGGGTTAGAAGCTAGTCATAAAAGCTAGGGTTAGAAGCTTGTCATAGAAGTTAAGATTAGAAGTGTGTCATAGAAATTAGGGTTATAAGCTTGTCATAGAACCTAGGGTTAGAGAGCTTGCTCTAAAAGCTAGAGTGGGAATGCATTTTGTAAATAAGTGTACTTGACTATGTAAAATTAAACTTGAAATTAGTAATGAAATGCTGCCAATTTTTGACCATTTTACTTATTTCTAAGTTCTTCCTAGATTAGTCTCATTCTAGACATAACTTATACTCTTTCCTAGTGAGTTGGTCTAACCTCTCACTCTCACAAATTCTTACTTACATAACAATCCATTGAATTCTCTTAGTTCTAAAATAGCTTACGCTAATTAAAACTCCTTCATCATCCATTCAAAAGAAAAAATAACAAATATGACAATTAGAAAAAGATTGTAAAAGATAAGTAACTCTTGTTCTATTTTTTTTCTTTATATATTCCACGTTGTTCATTTGTTTTTCTATCGTCTTCAACTTGTTTATCGATTAGTTTAGTGTTCTAGTCTTTTTATTTAGTTCAAATCATTTAGTTTATCTTGAACCTTTATGTTTGTACTTTTAGGAGTTCTTATATTCATATTCATGTGTAATTTTGAATTTGTTTGAGTCTTTTCTAATTTTTGTTTGACAAAATTATCTCATATTCGAATCATTTTAATTTTAAGATCATATAAGTTTTGTCTAGAATAATGTTTTGTCTTAAATTGTCATAAATTCAACTAATGTACTTTTGAATTTTGTGTTGTCTCATAAGATTAGAGCTTTCAAGTGCTTTTAATTTTCATTGAGTTTTATACTTGTTGTCAACACCCAATTTCGTCCGGATAAAAATAAATGTTTCAGATTAATAGAAAAAAAAATCACCTTTTATTTTAAATTTTACTGCATTTTTAGATTTATTGTTTTCTTTATTTCTTCAGAAAATATAAAAAATTTAATTTGCATTTTTATTCTACCTTTTTTTTAAAAAAAAAAGTAATAATAGTAAAAAGTAAAATAAAAAGTTTCTTCATAATACAAAAAAATTTTAGTCTAAAATTTTGAGTTTTGAAAAAAGAATTTTTTTTTTTAAATTTTCAAAAAAATAAAATTATATATGGTTTTATTTTTTTTATTAATATATATAAAAAAAATCAAAAACCACAACCCATCACTTCCTATTTCAGACTTCCTAGTTTCACCACTCATAGAAGGTCATATGTCTCAAATCCCCTTTCTCCAACATTTACCATATTGCTATGTATTGTTGTTGTGTGCCTTACCCTTGTACAGAAAGTTTGCCTAGTGCCTTCTAAAAAGGGGCTTTACTCTGTAAAAGTATTTTATGGTCTTGGTTCAGAAGCAAAAGAGGCGTTGGTCTCACCTACATAGGGGTCCTCTTATAAAGGGAGGGCGTTTACTAATGAGAAAAAGGCTCATTTTGGCTTTCTGCAAAAGAGAGACACTATGAGAGAATATAAGAGGGTGAGAATTAGAGAGTGAGCGGGGGAATTCTTTTAGAAATCAGAGGAGAAAAAGAAGAGGGAAGATCAGAGAAGAGAAAAGAGGGAAGAAAAGCATAGAGGGGGACGAAAGGAGAAGAGGAAAAGGTTTTTTTTGGCAAAGGCAGTATTTTTTAAGGTAAGATTTCTTCTTCTTTTATTTTAACCCATGAATAGTATTTGACTGACTGGTTGTATAACATTTGTATGCATGATGAGCATTGTCTAAAACCTATTACTTCGTTCTCCATTGTCATTTTCTTTCCTTGTTTGTTACGTCACTTCCATTTTTAAGTGGTTTTACTGCCTTTAAATATCATAATGTGTTTAAAATAAGTATCTCACTCTGTTCCTGCCACCATGCACCTTGCAACAACTTGTGCCATATCGTGTCTTTATACCTCTCCACTAAACCACCATAAAACCTCCACGTAGTTCTACCATGAAACCACCTCCAAGAACATCCACCTTACTTCCCCCACCTTTCTTCTACTTCCATCATGCCTCCCATACAACCCCAAACAACACTCAAAATCACCATAACCACACAAATTAAGCACCTCCCTTTCGTCTCCTTGCCACCAAACTTCCACCGTCAAGAAAGAACAAACAACCATGCAAACCCCATGCTGCTATTTTTCTTTTCTCCCCCACAGTTCACCTGATTACCATAAGCTACCCTTCACGCACCTCACAACTTTATTTTCAACCCTCCTATAATACAACCCATCATCATCTACAACACATTCCTACACCACTTAAAACCACAAGTCATTCCACCTCCAAGCCGAAATACCTCCACAAGCCATATCACCACCCATACTCTACATCGCATCCACCAAATCTCTCATCCCTTAACTCAACCGCTTCCCTGCCTCCAACGCTCACTTTCCTTCATCGAAAAAAAACCAAAATCGCCAACCACCTCTGCCACCTTTGTCACCACTTCAGTGTCAAGCCAAGAAGCCATTAATCATTGTCGTCTTCACCCAACAGCGCCACCTCAACTTATACGTTTAGTGGATGTCCCAATCTGCACCTCATTGCGCATCCCACCAGCGCCTTTCATGGCACCACATGTTATACCTCCACTGCGTCTCTAACTCTCACAACATTAACCCTATAAGCATACAAAACATTTTCACTGTCCCATGATACCATTAACGTCGCTACTACCATCCTTCTTCTCCCAAAGGTTCTTCTTCATTCTTTCTCACCCATGACACCGTCACCAGCCGCCAAAAAAAACTACACCTCACCTTCACTCATGGTACTCATCATTGCTTCCGCCCTAACCACCAAACCGCTCCATGCCAAGCCATGTCCCTCTAACCATGAAATCACCTCAACTTGTCACCGCTGCCGCGTCACACAAACAACCTACCTCGCTACCCCACCATGGCTCAAGGGCACTCTTTTCACAGTTTGCATTATTCGTTTTGAGAATAATAGAATAGATGATGAGGTAAAGGAAAAATAAAGAAACAGTGAATGAGTTTGGGTGATAAAGAGTAAGGATGAAGGAATAACCCACGCCGTACACCGCTACCTTCTCTGTTTCCTTGCAAACCTTATTTCATTTAGGTTAATATTTAAGTGGAGAGTGACATAATACTAGGCTTAGGCCCATTTCGTTGGAGAGTTAAATAGGAATAAAACAAGGAGTAAAAATGAATTTTAGGTTTTACCATATAAATGAATGTGGCTTAATAAGATTAATGGCACGTGGCAGTTGATAAAGGGAATAGTATGTGGCTCGGAGTAGGCTTATCCAAACTTTTTCTTGGCACCAAACGGAATAAATTTTTTTTGAATAAAGAATTGTTGAAAATACAGAAGAAATGGCATTGATACATATGATGTGATATAACTTAATTATTTTGGATTTTTTTTCATTTTATTGTTCCTAAAAGAAAAGAAACTTTTTAAATGAAATCTTTTTTTGTTTACTTAAAAAAAACAAAGATGCAGCTTTTATTTTATTTCTTTACTTATCAAATTCAAATATAAGCTTTTTAAGTTCATTTTAATTAAAATAATGGTGCATCTTTTTATTATTTTATTTCTTTACTTATCAAATTTAAATAGAAGCTTTTAAGTTCATTTTAATTAAAATAATGGTGCAGTTTTTTTATTTTATTTCTTTGATTATTTGTGCACTAGATTTTTTGTATTTTCTTCTTTTGAGTTAATTCGCATTTAATTTATTTTATTTGTTTTAAAAATATTATCTCGTTTTAAAATAAATTTCAATTAAATGTTTAAATGGTAGCTCGTGTCATGTCGAGTTTAATTCGAAAAATTTTATTATTTTGTTTAGATATTTAAAAATATTTTAAGTATGTCTAAATATAAATTTTTTTCTTAAAAATATATGAAAATATCAAATTTTCAAAAATTAAAAAATATTAAATACCTCGAATAAATAATTTTTGAAGAACTACTTATTTCCATTCTAGAAATAGGATCTAAGATCGAAACCTTATCCGGCCTCAAAAGTAAAAAAAATATATTTTGATTGTTATTTGCATTTTAGATCCCACTCTCCCTCATGATTTCCGTTGCCATAGTGTAATTAGATCATTAACAAGTTGTTTCATTAAAATTTAGTTAAAATTCAGTTTCGAAATTTTTTTCGAAAATTCTCGTGGTGAAAAAGAAAATCCCTTTGTGTGCATATCAATCATGTTCTGTTTTCGAAATTTGAAGAAAATTTTCTCCCGCCTCATCTAAGTTCTACTTCTTGATTTTTGGCGCATTTTGAGCAATGTTTGATTATTCGCGAAACTGAATTTGAAAGTGATGGAGAAGGCGAAACGAAAATTGGAAGCGAAAATTGAAATTGAAAAATCAGTTCTAGTGTGATTTGAAGATTATGCGAGAAAAGCCATAGAGCGGTGCAGATTTTTGTGTGTTTGAGTTGCGATTATTTTCTGAAATGAATTGCGGTTCAACTGAATCGACGTTGTAGAATTATAATTCCTCTCTGATGCTAAAGGGTGGGTGAAATTACTCCAACTGTCACATTCTGTTTCTAGCGAAATTTGTGAGCGAAAAACGGAGCTGGAATTTGTTTTTACGATTTTGCTGTTTAGTGCACAAAATGTTAACAAATTCATTCGGTGGAAGGTGAAATTAATTTTGCATCAAACATGCTCACCAGTCTGTGATTGAAACAAAGTAGAGGCATGATTTTGAATATTGTGTCATTTCCGATGTTTGATTAAATGTGTGTGTTGGTGCTGGTTTGATTGGGGGAATTCAAATTTATGTATATTTCATTTTGCACAGTTTTTGCAATTGAAGTTTCATTTTGCGCAGAGGATTTGTTCTAATCAGTGAAGTAATTCTTCTTCAATTGGAGATAGTTTTCTGGTGCAGTTTTTGTAAACACCAAGTGTTTGACAAAATTACATGACATGCAATTAGTGTATACCAGTGAATAACAATAGCTAGGAGTTACTCTATTTGGTGCATCTCGTTGTAAACTGGAAATTGCATTGGAGTTCCGTGTCTTTGCCATTGGTGTTCTGTGAAACTACACCAGAGAAGTTCATAAATAGTTGATTAATGCAAAATTTTGTTTGAGAATATAGTAGCAAGAAGTTGAAATTTCTTTACCTACTAGTTTTGATTAGTCTTTAATTGAAGTAATGGTGCGGTATTTTCCAGTGCATTGCTTAATTAAAAGCTGCAGTGTGAAATTGAATTGGTCAAGTCGGAAGTGGCGACTTAGCTTTGAGGTGCTATTGTCTAAATTGGTGTTAAATTACTGATAGTGCGGCAGAGAATTTGAAGAAATGTTGAGTGTTGTACTGGTCTTGATGCACAACTTTTAGTACAGTTCATTTGACTCAAATTGGTCCTGCCTTTACTGGTCTCGATGGTACAATTTAATTAATTATTTGTGGTTGATTTTTCTGAATGAGTTTGAGTAAAACCGCTGGATTGGTGGAGTAGAAATTGAAGATATTTTTGAACCTTCGGTCAAACTTTAATGTGCAGAATTTAGTTGTAGTTGCCGCAGCAGTGTCCAGTAAAATCCAGCAGCTAGCACATTATTTTAATTGCTGAAATGGTGTGAAATGTCTTGGTGCCAAAATTCTGGTGCATTTAGTTGTTTGGTGTTTGTTGAGAGTTAAATTTTCTTGATTAGAAGTGGTACTACAGCTTGGTCCAGTGAAGTGCATAATTCTGTTAATGCAATAGCAAGAATGGGAATGCACATCATATTTTCTTGGAGAATTGAATTGGTGCAGTTAAATTGGGATTGAAGTATGCCTTTGATTACCAGTAGGGTCCACGGTTTGAATATACATTGACTTTGAATTTTCTATGGGACCCGCACATGTGAATTTCCTTTTATTCGATCTACATATTGCAGCTGCAGTAGACGTCGAAATCAAATTGAAACAGAAACTTGTAAAATGCATTTAAGTGGACCCATGGTTTTGAAGCAAAATTTGGTTGCTGAATAGTGCTTTTTAAGAACTGAATCATTGGCTAATATGGTGGCATGAAATAAATTGAACCGTGGCAACATTGATTGGGTGCTGTTGAACAGTTTTGGTGCCACCAATTTCACACTTCGTTTTATTTTAATTTTGTAATCATAACCTAGAACCTATCTTCAGGAATTTTCTTTTGAGTTCCTACCTCCTTGATTACTTATAATTTCTTGCTTGTCTTAATCTTTGGATAATCTTTGTATCTTATCTTATCATTAATCTCTTTTAAATTGAGCTTTTATTTTATTTTTTTCATTATTAATCTTTTGATGCGGCATACACCTAGAAAAATTGTTCTTTGTGAGAGTTGAACTAACTTCTAGGTAGCATTCTAAGTAAAGGCAAAGAACTTTGTAAGGGGTACTTTGGGAGACAAACAAGTTGTCACTTGGAGACAAACACTTGAAGAGAGAAGAGTAATACACTTGGAAGGAAGAATTGACAAGTCTCAAAGAATAAAAAATAAAAAATATTTGTATTATAATCACTTGTCATGAAATTTTGTGTTAATTTTGTTTGTAATTTCTTTTGCTTGCTTGGTGTTTGGGAAAATGTCATTAGAGTAATCCCAAGAGTGCACATTGTAATGGACTAAGCATGTAGTAGTGGAAGTTTGTCAAAGGGTTTTAAGTGTCACTTGTACTTTCATTTAGAAAATTCGTCTAATTATTTTCTTTGTTTTACATTCTTGCAACTTTCTTCTGTTATTTTATTTATTAGGTTTCCACAACAACTAAGATTTAATTTTCTCATGTTCGTTAGATTGACCTTCTTATGATCCTTAGGATTTCACGTGCACAAACAAGGAATTTTTTTTTCAAGTTTTCTATTAAGAGATGTTTTGGAAGAGGATCGAGAAAAACTTTGGCTAGGAAAGACTTGGTGCTTAAATTGTCCAAGTGACACACCTCTCTTTCCTAGGAGTCTACTCAGAAGAATTTTCATTAATATTTCTTCATAGAAAATTTCACGAAAAACTTAAAGATCTTTTTGTGAAAACACTTTATCACTCACTTTTTTGAAAATTTTCTTTTCAAACTATTTGTGAAAATCTTTTCAAGAAAAAAAATAAGTGATCATTTTTTCATGTGCATGAGAGTGTTAGAGATCACCATAAAAGGATTAAGCCTATAAGTCATTTCCATTTTACAAAGCTTGAAATAAACCTCCCTTCTTTTTATGGACACAAAATGTTGAGGAATATATAGAATAGGAGATGAAGGTTGATAAAATTTTGAAAACCACAAAGTACATGAACTTAGCAAATTTTCCATGGCTGTGTTAAGTTTTCAAGAATATGCCAAGTCTTGGTGGAAACAAAAGAAAAATGATGTTACGAGATTATAAATTTTGAATTGGAATGAGTTAAAGGCATCTATGAGAACAAAATTTGTTCTACCCTTATATTTGAGAAAAAAAAAAAGAGGAGGAAAAAAAGATAGAAAGAATAAAAAAACTACAAAAACGTCTAGCTCACTTAGATTAAGAACTTAAAGAGATAGAACTTAGACAAGAAAAATTAAATAGAAAGATTCACAAGAAAAAAGAGAGTAAAGAAAAAGAGAAGAAAGAAAGAAAAGAGGGGAAAGAACAAGCAAGGCGAGAAAAATATTTTGTTTAGAGTTGAACCAGACATTTATATAAAACCCTCTCCTTTAGAACCAACTTATGAGAAGTTCAGTGAACCTTTGTCTAGAGCTGATCTAGACATTGACTCCTCTTCCACAGAAAAATCTTGTAAGGAGCTATTTGAAGAGAAACCTTTGTCTAGATACATTGACATAAACTCCTATTTCACAAAAAAATCTAGTAAGGATATATTTGTAGAACAATCTTTGTCTAGGGTTGAGTTAGACATTGACACAAAACCCTCGCTCATAGAAAAATCTTGAAGAGATCATTTTGGAGAAAATAGAGCATGAAGAAGAAGTCCTTTAGATTTTATAAATTGTTTAGAATAGTTTAGCATCATTTGGACCTTATATTTTGGGTCATGTAGTGTAAGTGTTAGGCCTTGCAGCCCATAAATAATATTAGGTGTTGTTCAAGTAGTTGCCACATGGCAACATCTCCTTGAAGCCTTGCGGTCCACGTTAGGGTATGGGAGAAGTTCTCTCCTTGTGCCACTTATCATCACCTTGTGAGAGCCTTGAGGGGCAAGCTAAGTTTGAGAAGCTTGTCATAGAAGTTAGGGTTAGAAGCTTCTCATGAAAGCTAGGGTTAGAGCATTTGCTCTATAAGTTAGAATGAGAATTCACTCTATAAATAGGTGTGCTTGGTTCTGTAAAATTCACTTGGAATTAGATATTGAATCACTATCCAAATTTCAACACAACTTGTTCTAGGCTCCCTCTAGGTTAGGAGTCTTTAGCTTAATGTAGGTCTTAAGAAGAGTTGGCCTAACCTCTCTCTCTCTCCCTCCATTTTGGTGATCATTTCCCTCCATTGGGAGCACCTCTCTTATTCCATTCAACTTTTATTCCGCTGCCTCATCTTCCATTCAATCCGTGCACACTTCAAGCAAGGAAAATTGTGACAATGGATGCTATCAACTAGAGTTTGGAGGGTTTTCCTTTTCTTTTCTTTATATATCCATCTTCCTCCAATGTTCATCTTTCTATTTTGTTGGGATTAGATGTAACCATTTGAATTCTCATGTAATCAATATTGGTTTTATTTATGTCTTATCATAAATGTTTTTTTTTTCAATATGTTAGTATTTTTTTTTGTGCTCATGGTCTGTTGTGTTGATTCGTGACTTGATCATTGATTCTTAGGGTTGGGAAATATCTTCTATAATATGGATTTGAATCAAAATACCATATGAAAGCTTGTCTTTAGAAATAGAGCAGATTCGTTTTTTGTCTTAAGACCCTTGTGGCAAAAGCAAGATTCATTTATATAATTGATCAATTAACGATTAATAGATAATCATAGACTCATTTTGCTGAGGAATTGACGTTTGAATATTATTGTGGGTTGACATTGACATTTGTTTGAAAAGAAGGTAATTGATTTTATGAATGACAGTGACATTTGTTAAGTTTAATCTTATCAATTGTATTCCATGTCCCTTCCATTTTTTTTTCACATTCCAAGTGTTCATTAAAAATACAAAAAAAATATTTAAATTGTTTTAATTTTATTTTTTTTGCATAAAAATTCAAACTTTGGAATTATTTGTAGTATAATTTTTTTATAATTGTATTTGTTGTCGTGTATTGCACAAGTCTATTGGGAGAGAACGATATATTTATTACTTGTTACATTTGCGACTGGCACACTTACCATCATTACTATCGCAGCTGGGATCACAACGGGGACGACGATTTGAAAGGAAAACAAAAATAATTTATGTTTGAAAATTTTAGAAAAGGAGTCGTCACCATAATTTATTTTGGAAAACTATGGAAAAATCGAAAAAAGGATAAGGTAAGTCTGCGAAAACTAGATTTCATGTATGAGAGTCGGTTACGTTACGTGTGGGGAAGGTATTAGCACCCCTACAACGTCCATCTTAAGACGATACCTTTAATTAAATAAGTAAAACGAGTGTGATTTTTGAAATGTTTATTTATCCAAAAAAAGAAACAAAAGTGCAAATAAAAAACAATTTTTTTTATTTATTTTGGGGCCCAACAAGGATTTGACTTTGCTTCTACGTATTTCCATCTAGGATGAAAAATCAGGATTACGTAGTTCTTTGGTTGAGCGAGTTTGATTTGGTGTTGATTTGTTTTGTTTTTTTTTTAATTTTTTATTGTTTTTGTATTTTTTTCCTATTTTTTATATTTTTTGCGATTTTTTATCAAATAAGGGTATTTTGGTCATTTTTGTGGTTTTCTGGGTATTTTGGTGAGTAATGGGTGGTATGAGACAAGGAGGCAATGAATATACCATTAATCCACTCAAAAATGCCAGCAAGTGTGGCTTGCGCAGGGTTTAGGCTAAAACGAGGATACTGTGACTCGCAAAAACTCGTAGTATATGAAAAGGTAGCAGCGTACGTGTTTTTCCTTATCCTGAGATTTAAAAGGAGTTATAGTTCCATGAGGGAGAAGGGTTTGACCATAACCACTTCAGATGATACCTCAAAAGGCAGTGTACATGCTGCAGGTTATCACCTTAAGTGATGTCTGGCTCGGGTCAAGCAGATCTGTTGAGGATGGTTTATTCGAGATGCGAACCCTAACCCAAACTAGAGACGTCATTTGGGCAATGTACGTGTCTCTAGAGAGTCCATTTGGATCAAGGTTAGCATCAAGAACAAAATAAGGTTTTGGAATTTAGAAATTTTTAGGATTTGGCAGGAAAAAAGTGTCAAACAGACAACTTTGAGCTAGTCCTGGGTAGTCAAACAGTCACGTAAACGGGCAAACTTTATATAGAAAGGGCTTTCCAACAGTCACTCATACACTCCCAACAAGTTCAAGGATAGGGAGAATGAATCCCCTAAAGTTGGTCCAGTGATAGCTGTGAATTTCATAACATAGTCTTCAAAAAAAGTCTCTCAAAAATAGTTTGTGACCCCAACTTTGGGGTCAAATTTGAAGATCCAAATGGTATCATAAATGCACCTATGGCATACCATTGCAAAGATCTTGAAGATATCTTTCCAACAAGCACAAATACAACCCTCGAAGATTCTTAGACTGGGAGAAAATTCCCTCGAAAGTTAGGCACTTGAACAACCAAAACTCGGAAACCAGTTTGGAGACAGGTTTTGCGAGCCAAAATTGGGTGCCTTAATGGTATCATAAATGCACCTATGGTAGACCACTGTAACAAGGGTAGAAAGAACTTTCCAAAGACTGCTCACAAACCCCCTAAAGGTTCAAGAATAGGGAGAACGAACCCCTTCAAGTTAGCTACTTGACTGACCTCTATAATAGTTTCTGGAAAACCCATAAACTAGTTTGGGGACAGGTTTTTCGGGGTGATTTTGGGTAAGCAAATGGTTTCATAAATGCATCTCCCCTATACCATTGGAAAGAGGGTAGAAAGATCTTTCTAATAATAGCTCACACACCTTCTAAAGCTTCAAGACTAGGGAGAATGAACCTCCCAAAGTCAGCCCCAAGTCAAGGTTTATGATTTTATGTGATGCCCAGAAAATATTCTAAGTTACCCATGCTGACTTGCATCTTGACATTGATTTTTGAGGGATCTAAAGGTTTCATAAATGGGGTTGTGGCATACCACTGGAAAGAGGGTAAACCCAGATTTCCAATGCAACCCCCAGCTCCTCCTAAAGGTTCCTAGATCTCCTGGAATCAGCTCTCAAAGTTGGCTACTCGAGCACTAAGTTCGCTGGACTAGTTTTCCAGCGAGTCTCCGGCGACGGTGAAACGTTGCGTCATGGGGTGGCGAACGTTCCTCTCCTCCTCCTCGTCTCAATGGAGGTGGAATGGAGGAGAAAGGAGGTCTGTTGTGGGAGAAAGTGAGCTCGCAAGGCTCGCCAGTCATCTTCCTCAATAGGACTTGTCCTGACAAGCCTCCGTCGAGGCTGAACTAGAGGTTTCAAGGCGTGTTCAAGTTATAAAAATAGTGGGAATGAGATGGGGAAAGAGACGCACCTAATGGAGGCAGGAACCCCGAGTTTGGTGGCGGAGCTCCTACGAAGTCAAATTTTCCGACGAGAGCTTCTCCAAGCTTTTTCAAGCTATTCGGGACTGCTCCGATTGATCTGGAGACTTCTTGGAGGTGATTGGAAGCTGTTTAGGCAAAAAAAGAAACAGGGAGAAAAGGGTTTTCTTCATGAAAAACCGTGGTGGAGCATGGTGTAGGTTAAGGAAAATGGGCATGAGTATTTCGTGAGTGAACTAAGCATGGAGAAAATCTTATTACAACTTTGCATTTTTTGTATTTTCTGTTTTGAAGCTTTTGAACCTTTCGATCCTCTCTTCTTTGTCACTGTTTTAAAAAAAATTATGCTTCTAGATGAGGAAGATGGAAATTGGGGTGAGAGTAAGGTGTGTGTGTGATCCTTTACGTGAGTGAGCAACATGGAGAAGTCACCGACGGCGGCTATGTCGCACTATGGTGGCTTATGACGAGATAGGTTGGGCGGCGTGCATGGCGGAGAGGTTGGTGGGTATAGCTTTGGGTACACTATAAGAAAACAACAAAATAGTTGCCAAAAAGATGCGTGGGTTAATGGGCCAAACCCACTATAAAGCCCACGCAATGTGGATAAAAAATTAAAAAGTAAAAAATAAAACCAAGTGGGGGCCAGACTCACGCACCAAAATATTATTTACAATTAATTATTGCAAGCAACGTGGGCTAGACCCACGCAAAACATAAAAGAAAATTAAAAAATAAAAATAAAATCAAGCGTAGGTCAGACTCACACATTAATTAATTATAAGCAACGTGGGCTAGACCCACGAAAAATGCAAAAGAAAATTAAAAAATAAAAATAAAATCAAGCGGGGCTCAGAGCCACGCATCAAAATATTATTTACAATTAATTAATTCTAAGCACCGTAGGCTAGACCCATGCCAAACATAATAAAAAAATTCAAAAAATAAAAATAAAATCAAGCGTGGGCTAGACCCACACACCAAAATATTATTTGTAATTAATTAATTACAAGTAGCGTGGGCTAGACCCACGCAAAATGCAAAAAAAAAATTAAAAAAAAATAAAACCAAGTAGGGCCCAGACCCATGGACAAAGTATATTTAATTAATAAGTATAATAATAATCGTAAGATGACAAAAAAACTCTTTTGATTTAATGGTTAAGGGTTCTCTCCAGGTGCTGAGAGGTTCTAGGTTTGACTCTCTCCTGTTGCACTTTGTCCTAAACTTGATTAAAATGTTAATGGTGGGTAAAAAAAATAGTATAAATGTTGACCATAACAATAAGAATTTTTTAATTTTTTTAAAAATTTGTTTTTTTTTAATTATAAGCGTGGGCCTGACCCCTGCAAGCTTCTATCATTTTTGCGTGGTCTGACCTACGCATAATTTATTATATTTAATTCTGCATTCCATTGCGTGGGCATAGCCCAAGGACGATAGTTTTGCTTCGAGGATTCTAGTGTGGACCTTTTTCTCACACTATGTCCACACATATGTGTGAGTTTTTGGTACTTTGCGTTGGTTTTTGGCCCACGTTATTTTGTTGTTTTCTTGTAGTGGTAGCTCGGTGACGAGGAAGAAAAACATGGTAATGGTCGTGAGAGAGTTGTGGAAAGGAAAAGGGTGGTGTAGGAGGGGTTCACTGTGATGTGAGTCTGTGAATGAAGTGAGGGTGAGGGTGGAGAGAATGTGGGCACCAACCTATGTGGCAATGAAGAGCGTAGAGGATGGTTTCCTTTTCGGGATGAGAAGAGTAGAAGTGGGATTCTCAGTGTGTGCTCTCTAGGTTTTGTGTGTGTGTAGTGAAAAGGATGTGCACCAAATTTGGAGTGAAACAAAAAAATAAAAATGAGCTCCCCCCAATGATAGGATGATGAGGGTATATCTATGGGGGAAGGTGAGACTAAGGGTGCATGTAATGCCAAAAAGAGAGTTAAAAAAAATGTTTTCTGCAGAGATGATAGCAGTCTTGTACAGGGCAACAAAAATAACTTTTCGTTTTGACCTTATACGAGATAGTGGAGTAGAGGGTGATTAAAGTGAGTTGATAATTTTCGTATGAATGGAAATGAGCTTTCTGCACATAATGCTTTTTGTATGTCCACCCTGTGTAGCAAGAAACCTGTGGACCCCACCCTATTGTAGATTTTGGAGGCAAATGTAGAGGGAGGGAGAGTGTGGTAGCCTTTTCTGTTCATAAGTGCCTGGTAGAATTGAAAATGGTTTGCGAAAAAGAAATGTGGTAAATATGCCTTTTTGCAACTTTTGTAATGTCACTAACCATTTTTCTATATTTTCCTCTTCATTTACTTTATGAACAATGTTAGTGGCCCCTACAAGGACAACTTTATGAAAACCACTCTTGGCTTGATTCATGCCTTGAAATTTGTCCATTGCCACCCTTACATTATCTTCAAATATACCTATCCTTTTAATTCAAGTCCACACTTGGATTTTTTGTAATATACCATTCCTTCTCACTAATGATAGCATATTTCCCAAAATCTTCTTCAATCAACAACATACCATTCAACTTTTCTATGGTTCTTTTCTTCTTCTTTTTCTTTCTTCCCAAAATATTTTTTTTTATTTCAATGAAAAAGAGCTAAACATCTAAATCATATTTTTTTAATTTTTATTTTATTTTTTAAAGGTTGAATAAAAGACAATTATACAAAATGCAAATTATATTTTTTGTATTATTTTATATTTTATGAAAATAAGAGAAAAGTAACAAGTCAAAATAAGGAATAAAATTTAAATCAAAAGATGATTTTTTTTACACAGACGAAATTGGGTGTTGACAGCATTACAAAAGTATATTGACATGCAACTCAATGGCAACTCATCCCTAATCTCAATAACATACGCATAAAAGGGTTATCACCATCGGAAGAGTCAAAAAAGGAAGAAGAGGCCATGAGATCGTTCCTAATGGTGATGATTGACGATGAAAGAGAACCTTAAAAAATGCTTGAAGAAATTCTAAAAGTTAGAGGAAAGGAGTAGAAAAAATGGAAGCTTAAAAGCAGTACTCAAACATCATATCCTAGGGCATGTTACAAAAAGTGAAAAGTCAGCCGCCTAAATAGCGTAAAACTTGTTGGATGAGCACTTACCACTAGAGCTAAAAGTTATAGTCATTAATCAAGGCACAATTCTTTCTACTTAAGAGCGTAACATCCCAAACACCACGATTCGATTGTGACATACCCCACTTGGTCTCTAACACGGAACAATTGATAACCACTTATAAATGGACATTGGAAATTGTTCTTTGTGTGACATATGTCATAAAGTACAGTTAAAAACGTCAATATATAATAGTTGAACAAACTTGGTGTTAAGGAAAGCTTATAAAACATCAACCTTAAAGAGGATGGTAGTGAAAATTCAACCACAAAATTAATTACATAAGGAGAATTTATAATCAGTTGATAAATCAAACTCATTCATTTTAGAAATTAGTTTACCTTTTTATGGATTATGAGCGTAGGGGACATATGTACCCTCCTTCCTATAAGAAACTTGCAGATTTAATTATAAATGAATGTAGTTAATGATATATCTATTTAGTATCCAAACAACTTGGATATATTTGATAAGCAACTAATAACATCATACAATTATAACTAAATGAGTTCTAACTCTAAGTATTGAATAACCAACTATATCGTTTTTGTTATCTAACTCTTTATTTAAGATTAAAAAAGCTTATAAATACACGTTAATCTTAAATCGAGCACTCACTCAAATCTTTCACTCAATATTCATATATACTTTATACAAGTTCTTACTAGCTTCATCAACAACTAAGTGTCTATATTGGTCTTTATCAAAAACTCGGATATCATATGTCTTACTTTTTCCACTTCGAAAATAAAAAGGGATGCAATATATGTCATTTGTGGGATGTATAACTGTAGGATTTTAAAAGTACATGTTTGATTCAAAATGGTAAATGAGTAAGTTTTTTAATAGCGGCCGACTCAGGATTTGGTTTATGCTGGGGGATGTAGTACAAAGAGCATGTGGGTTTTGCTTTTCGGTTTTCCATGAACCAACTAGATGGAGGTGGTTTGAAGAAAAAATGGGATCTCATGTGTAAAAGGGTTATGTTAGTTTAGCCAATTTATTTATTTCTGTGAAGTTAAATTGAGTAAAAGATATACTGATTCTATTAAGTATTTGATTTTACATTCAAATTTTAAAGTTTCCTTTCACTTTAATCTACCGTTTTCCTTCGTACACAAAGTCTTAAGCACCTAGCTAGCACAACTTAAATAAACAACAAATATCAATAATCTTAGTAATAACAAATAGGGTATTGTTGGGGATAAGAAAGGGAGGTAATCACAAATGAAAGCGCGAATTCCAATTAGTCACTGCAAGCTGTGAATCAATAATAATGGTATTTACTGCTAAGTAGTTAAAAAAAACTTACAAAAATCATATCCATAACAACAGTCTATCCAGGTACTGCTAGTGAGTGCTCTGAATACACTAATTAGGAAATGATATATAGAAAAGACACTTTTCTTTATAAAAAAAAAAATTATTCTATTTTATTCCTTAACCAGTATCCGAAAGACACATACTGGCATTCTCCTTCATTTCATATAAAGTTCCCTGTATATTTAACAACTTCAGAAGTTCTCTGATTATTTATAGATGGACCCTACATTTGTTGGTTTTCTAAGTTCCTAAAACAGAGCGATGTAAGCGTTTTTCCTTTGACACCTTCGCAAGTTAAGCAGCAGGAGTAGGAAGAGCAGGAGCAACACCACCAGTGGTTGGCCTGATAAGAAAAGAAAAAAAAAAAAGAATTTCATTAGCATATACTAATTAGTGACAAGATGTAAACCAAACTAAACCTATTTATCATAACCAGCTAGCAAATAGTGCAAACTTACAGCCCCACAAAAACTTTGAATGAATCGTATATTCCCCATTGTGCTCCAGTGAGAGTTCCAACCATAAGAATACGAAGAGGTAGACCACGAGTAAACATACCCCATAATCCAAGCTTCTTTACAGCCTGCATTTGGAAAAAAAAAAAAAAATTCAGTTCTGCAGGATCATACGGTCTTTCCAATAAATACCAAAGAAAGTCTAGAGCGTTAAAAGTATATCTAATCTAGCACTTACGTCACCAACGCTTGCCCCTTTGGAATTGTTAAGGAAAGAGACTAAGTTATCAGCGGGATGAGAGACCACGGCACACAATATACCAGCCATGTATCCACCGACAATGCTCACTCCTAGTTGCAGGGAATTGCTGCATTCATGTTTTGGTTTGGGGATGGCATGCTTGTAGATCATCTCAACTATGTTCTCATAAGAAGCAAACTTCATCATTGTATCTGCAAGAAAGAAAATTATTTACTTTATAAGTAATGGTTTAGGTTATAATGTTCATCCAAAATCATCAATAAATGACAACTGATTAGCAATTTTCCGAAGGAAATTTTATACAGTAGACAACACACACAAAAGGAATCACTAATACGATTTCGTACAATGACAAGTTGGCAGAAAGCCTGAAAAAGGAAAAGGAACAACACATAGACGCTTGACAAGCTTTCAGATTAGTCCCTTATCTGGACTACCAAAATTTCACTTGTTGCCCTATTCTTTTACAATCTATATACGAAAATGACAATAACAGTCCTTCCGAATTTTAACAAGACAGCAAGAAAGCAAAATACCAATCAGTATTCTCCAGAAAAATCAGTATATTAGCTAAACATTATTGTCAAATTGGGACTCAAATTGCAACATATACATACAACAGAAAAGCAAACAAAAACAAAGAGTCATTTTAATTTTTGGACTTATCTGTACAAACAGAAAATTAAATGACGCGAGCAGGAAATTAAGCAAAAGAGGCACTTTACGTTCAAACCGCGAAGGATAAGATGGGGAACTTACAAGGAACCTGTCTTCCCCATAGAGGTATAATTCCCCTTGTACAGCCTGAAATCAAATGACGTTTTATTAAATACTTATCCTATTAACAGTATGTATCATGAGTAAAATGTACACTTCATAGTACCGGATTCAGTGTAGTTGACTTTTCCACACCTTCATGCAGTCAGCTCATTGTAACAATTGGATGTTGATCAGATTACTCAAATCTCAAATGTGTGTCAGATTCAGAGAGATAAATCATGAATGCGTGGAAAAGTAATTGCAAGGAATCCAGAACCACAGCTTCATTCAACCTTCTTACCAAAACAATGGGAAGATTAACAACATCTATAAAATCATAAGCATACCCTGAGACTCCTTCAGTTCTGACCAACTTCGGAAGTCCATCAGCTAGGCCTCTAGCAAAGCCAGGCTGAGTTTGAACTCTGACCTTCACAGCCTCAAATGGGCAAAGAGCAACATCTGCAATCAACTCAGAAGATGCTGAACCGGCTAGGTAAATCAATGTCTTGTACTTGGTTGCATACTCTGGACCAGCTATGTCAGAATAGTACTTCTTGAAGTACTCATAGAATCCATATTTGAAGGCACCCTGTGCGCTGTAACCAACAAGGGTAGGTGCCCATCCGCGGAAAAAGCCCCTCAGTCCTTGCTCCTTAAACATAACTCCAAATCCTGTGCTGGTGTTCTTGTACTTGACTGGGTCAATCTGAAAATGATAACTAGTTTAATGTTAACAGAAACCAAAAGCACCAAATCAAATCAAAGATTACCATTATTATTTTTTTTACAAAAAATAATGTTCTAAAGACTAAATGGTCATACACATGACTTTAAACTGTGCCAATAATCGTGGTTGCTGAAATTCATATATAGCTAGAATTGCAGTGGCAATACAAATGTGGATACATAAAAACTAGCTAGTTTTGTTTCCGTTTTCTTTTTCGGCTTTCACTTTTGACTACAAGCTTGTCACCTCATTTCGTGGTGTCAAAAGTGTGTATATGAACAATAAAAACATTTTTTAAATTATTTCACTGTATTGTAAACAAATTTTTAGAAAGTGACATTTTTTAATTAAAATAAAAGTAAAAAAAAAAATCCTTTCTCAAATTTCAATTTTTTTTTGTTTATACTGTTATTTCTAATTACAGAATATGCCACTTTATTTTATGTGATTCCATAGAAAATACAAACACAACAACATCGTGGTGACATTTTCATAATTAAAAGTCAAAACAGAGCACGAAAATAATAATTGAAAATCTGAAATCGAAGGCTGTCTGACATGGTTCTGGGCCTCCCTTGTGTGGATTTAATCAGAATAACACACATAATTACATTAAGTAATAAAATACTTAATTACATTTATTTATTGAAAATATAGATGATCTCGTGAGAGCTTAAAGCAGTATTACATTGTTATCCTATTACTTAAGTTCAGGACAATGATACATATCCAATAAAAATCTTACTAATATCAAATACATTTTATTTTAGAAAGCAAGCATAAAAGCACTAGACACAAAAACACCTACTGTATCAAAACTTCACATGCTTACATTTTAAATTCTCCGGTGGGGTCTCAATTAATCGCAAAGGAAGACGTTTTTTTTTTTTTTTTTTTTTTTTTATAATATTCAATATAAATAATATTAAAATTTTTTCTTTCTCTATAA
>Ga0123340_1000507_pt1 | contig 26259 bp, 22 predicted proteins | sample SirMexnodulemix_FD_89961 | JGI IMG/M metagenome (GOLD analysis project Ga0123340, IMG submission 89961) | Root nodule microbial communities of legume samples collected from Mexico - Siratro Mexico nodule mix | ecosystem: Host-associated > Plants > Roots > Nodule | place: Mexico: Nepantla...
GTTTATAATTTAAATTTAAATTTTGTTACAAAATACATATTTCAGACAAAGAAAATACAAGAAATAGTAATATTTTTTTATTTATAATACTTTTTAATTTTAATTGTAATAAATCTTAAAAAAAGATATGTCAGTGGGTCCTGTCATACTAATAGTGGACTTGCTTTCTTATCCCTATCCAAGAAACAAGTTTCACATTCAACGTAAATGTGTAGAGTCTAACCAAAGCTGTAAAATAAATTCAGCAAGAAAAAAAAAAAAACTGTAAAGTAGTTTTTTCAAGTATGATTAGAATGAAGTTGAATATAGTAAATTATTATTGTTTATATTTTATAAGGATTAGAATGGATAATTTATAAATGTAAGAACCAAAAGTTAAAAATTTTCACAACAATACAATTAAATAAGTAATTAATCTCTTTTAAAATTTATAACTATTTTTAATGGTTTTTTGGTTGACAAGAGAGAAATAAAAAATGAACAAAAATAGAAATGATGAGTGAAAATAGGTGAAAAACAAAATAAAATTTAAAGGTGTTTGATTGAAAAAATAATATAAAAATAAAGAAATAAATAGAAAATAGTGATGAATCCCATTGGTTTTAAAATATATCTATTTTAATTTTTTCTATCGATCATTTCTACATAAGTAATCTTTTTCCATTCATATTCCTCAGTAGATAACAATGGTTAAAAAAGACAATAAAGTGAGAAAGGAAAACTCCACTAAATTAGTAAGTCATTCACGAAAATGAGTTATTGATAAAAGCAACAAATATTGCATATTAATAACATAATTATTAAAAAAATGCTAAATAATTGAGAGTGTAAATATCTCTTAGTCAAAAGTGCATAAAATAAAATTTTAAGAGACGAGTAAGCATAATAATATTTTGTGGCATTCGTTGGCGAAAAGGTAACAAACCCCTGACAGAAGGACGGAATTGCAATTTCAAACACAGTAATTGTACATCAATACCAACTGGACCAACCGGTTAACCATCAGACATCCGAACCGTTCATTATGAGAGTCACATATCTGACGGTAACAAGAGAAGCACCAGCACCACCACTGTGTCTTCAGCGTAACCGTTACCTTAGTGTTCCTTCTGTCAGTTACTCTTCAGATCGATGACAGAAGTTTCCATCACTCATAGAAACAACCTCGCTATAATCTCTGTTACTCCAACCTAATGCAATGCTCTAATTAGCAACTACTGAATTTTCTTCCTCGGATTCAACTATGGCAAGTGTTGTGTCAGGTTTCTCATTCTCACTCATTCCTTTGAATGAACACAAATTCGGAGCCAAATGCTTTGGCTTTCACAAACCCTTGATCCAAAGGAAGCACAACCAACTTGGATTGCAAAACCTCTTTTTCCCCTTTTTCCGAAACCCATCTTCCAAATTGTGGGCCACTTCACCATTGTCCATTGAGGAGACGGAGCAGCAAGTCGGAACCTTTACCCGACCCGAAGACCTAAAAGGGGCGTTGGCGTATTTGTTTAGGACGGAAACTGGTGGGGGTTTGGTGAAAGTTTATGTCACAAAGAAAAAAGATAGGTTTTTGGTTTACATTGAGATTTCTTCGTTGGATGTGAATCACTGTGGTGACAGTGAAACATTGGTGTTGTGTTGGGGTGTGTATAGAGGTGATTCATCTTGTTTTGTGGATATGGATTCGACTGGTTTGAGTGGGAATGCGGCAAAGCGGATGAATGTTAGTCCTTTGGTGCAAACTTCTGTTGGCAAGTTTGAAGTTCAGTTGGAATTTGATGCAAAATATGTTCCTTTGTACTTGTCATTTTTCTTGATGTCATCTTTGGATGCAGGGTCGGAGATTATAAGCCATAGGAGAACGAATTTTTGCGTGCCGGTTGGGTTGCTTCCGGGTTACCCGGCTCCTTTGGGCCTCTCTTATTCTCCTGATGGGTCTGTGAATTTCGCTATTTTCTCAAGACATGCTGAGAGTGTGGTTTTGTGCTTGTATGATGAGAAGGATGCGGAGAAGCCTGCTTTGGAAGTTGATTTGGATCCCTATGTGAATAGGTCAGGTGACATGTGGCATGTCTCGTTTGAGAGTGTCAAGAGTTTTGTGAGCTATGGTTATCGCTGCAGAGGGGGTGTTCATAAGCAGAACAACGGTGATAGTTCTGCTGAGCATGTTGTTTTGGACCCGTATGCTAAGATTGTCGGTCATTCTTATCCTGGTGGTCTTGGACTAGTGCAAAATCTTGGATCGTTGAGAAAGGAACCTGCTTTTGACTGGGGTGATGATTTTCACCCAGATTTGTCCCTGGAGGAACTAGTGGTTTATAGGTTGAATGTCCAGCGCTTTACACAGCATGAGTCAAGCCAACTTCCAAGTGGTTCAGCTGGGACCTTTACTGGTTTGGCTGAGAAGGTTCAGCATTTTAAAGATCTAGGTGTGAATGCTGTTCTGCTGGAGCCGGTTTTCACATTTGATGAGAAAAAAGGACCATATTTTCCTTGCCATTTTTTCTCCCTGATGCACATTTATGGACCATCTGGTGATCCTGTGTCTACTATGGCTTCTATGAAAGAGATGGTTAAAACTATGCATGCCAATGGGATAGAAGTTCTTGTGGAAGTAATTTTCTCAAATACTGCTGAGGTTGGTGCTCTACAGGGAATTGATGAGTCATCCTACTATCTAGCAAATGGAGTTGGTGATCTGAAGATACAGAGTGCTTTGAACTGTAACTATCCTATAGTGCAAAATTTGATTCTGGATAGTCTGCGGCATTGGGTGACTGAGTTTCACATTGATGGCTTCTCTTTCATAAATGCTTCACACCTGCTGAGGGGATTTCATGGGGAGTACTTGTCTAGACCTCCATTGGTTGAAGCAATTGCTTTTGACCCAGTACTCTCCAAGACTAAAATCATTGCAGATTGTTGGGATCCTCATGACATGGTAGCGAAAGAAATTCACTTTCCTCATTGGATGAGATGGGCTGAAATGAATGCAAAATTTTGCAATGATGTGAGGAACTTTCTAAGGGGCGAAAATCTTCTTAGCGACCTTGCAACAAGACTTTGTGGGAGTGGAGACATGTTTTCTGGTGGACGAGGCCCAGCATTCTCTTTTAATTACATTGCCAGGAGTTTTGGATTTTCTCTTGTAGACTTGGTCAGCTTCAACAGTGATGATGAATTAAGTTGGAATTGTGGACAAGAAGGACCCACCAACAACACCATTGTCCTTGAAAGACGGCTCAAACAAATCCGTAATTTCCTCTTCATATTGTTTGTGTCATTAGGAGTACCTGTTCTGAACATGGGAGATGAATGTGCCCACTCCTCTGGTGGTTTTCCCGCATATGATGATATAAAGCCTATGAATTGGAGTGCTTTGACATCAGGGTTTGGTAAACAAATGTCACAATTCATTTTCTTTATGAGTTCACTGAGAAGGAGGAGGAGTGATCTTCTTCAGAGAAGGAGTTTCTTGAAAGAAGAAAACATAGAATGGTATGGAAGTGATGGGGCTCCACCAAGATGGGAAGACCCATCATGCAAGTTCCTGGCCATGACTTTGAAGAGTGAAGTAGTTGAGTTCTCAGAGAGCTCTGTGTCTTCTGATATATCTGGGGATCTATTTATTGCTTTCAATGCGGGTGATCACCCAAAAACTACAGTTTTACCGCTGCCTCCACAAGGGATGTCATGGTACCGCTTGGTTGACACAAGCCTTCCATTTCCCGGCTTTTTCTCAACCAGTGGTGAAATTGTCCCTCAGATGAAAGCAGGTTTGGTTACTTATAAAATGAAGTCTCACAGCTGCGCTTTGTTTGAGGCATGCAATGGTACCATTTAAAACAAATGCATTCCTTCCCCAGTCTCCCACTTTCCTCAAACTTTGCAAATTTTGTCATTCAGTTATAGGTTTGTAGATTAATTACTTTGAGGTAATAATAAATTACTGGGCTGTGTATGCTCGAATACTGTGTAAATAAATAGTAGTTTCATTGTAGTGATTTCTTATGGTCTTTATTTTTAAATAAATAAATAAGGAGTATTTATTTTTGAATTGTTAGTGTCGATATCCAAACCGGTAGGTTAAGGCTCTCTTATGGTCTTTATTTTTAAATAAATAAATAAGGAGTATTTATTTTTGAATTGTTAGTGTCGATATCCAAACCGGTAGGTTAAGGCTCTAATTGAAAATAGTACTTTTTTTATATGCAAGAAAATACAATTCATATAAGCCTGCATTGCTTTTTAGTGTATATTTATATTTTCAGAATAAAACTATCTTTATGACACTCAAGACTGTCACTTCAGAATTTTACTCTCATCATTTAACTTTGTTTTATTTTATTAAACTTTATAAGGTAAAAATTACTGCGGATCAATCCAGCATTTTCTAAATGGATCTCTTGCAGCAATGCATAACATCCTTAATAGATAGATTGACCTCAGCTTCAGGGCTGCTTGCAATGATTGAAGACAGATAATTAGTGGATTACAATGAAGTTGCGTGCATTTGGTGCTAACGACATTCGCATGCATAGGTTTTGTTACATATATCATCCACGAATAACAAATTACACTCTAATAAAAATAACATAGGGACAACTTGAAAAAAAGACTCATGGCACAACTGATATGAAAGCCAATTTAACCAGAATTATACTAAAATGTACAAAATTGGCTTAAATTGATTTTGTTAAGGTAGCCGAAATCATTGCAAAGAAGATAAGTTTACATTATTCTATTTCATAGATATAATAACCAAATCTTTGTAGTCTAACTACTGAATAGTTTGACAAATTTTTTAGTTTATTTGGTGAAAGTAACTTTGGCCCAATTTCCGCCTGAAGAATAGTATAACAAAACCCTTTACACTGAAGAAAAAGCCCTTATCTAAGGAATCACAAAATGAATGAATTAGTATAGTATTTGTCAGTTCAGATACGTTTAAATTCAATTATCATTTCAGCTGCTGCACCCATCACACGTATCCCACCAATTTCCAACAGGCGAAGAGCCAACTCGTGTTCATCCATACCTCTTAGTCCCCTGCTCAGTCTCTTGAGCAAATCCTCATCAGCTTCCTGAATCCACGATGGAGCTCGACCCACCATTAAGCTGATTAACCCTGACACATAGGCTTCCCAAGTAGCACTATGACAACGCATTGATGTAGTCCTGTTCAGGGCACTCTCAAGAAATTCCAAATGCAACCCAATAACCTTTGCCCGTCGTTTAGGTGCATGCGAGTTGTCAATACCCCAGGCAAATGCTACGCTGAGAAAAACAAAAAATGCCAATGCATAACCTTTGAGCATGGCGACCATAAGTCCAGATTCTCCACCACCCTGCTCCAACATGGAAGCTGATAAAAACCAGGAAGGCAGAGTCTCACTTATCAAATATTGAACAAACTTTGGTCCACCTGATATCCAAACCAATGAAGCCCCGAGTAGAGCGGCATGCTCCACACGTGCCATGGATCTGGCCAGAGAAACTTGGCCATATTTGATCCCAAACTTGGTTTTCTTTGGTTTCCTTATAGCCCCCTTGGGCAAATCACTCGCAATGTCTCTAACAGAAAGCATTAGAATAGGCACAATTTCTTCAATCAATAATGCGATATCTCCAATAGACCGATACACTCTTAGGTAAAGAATTCCTGGAGCAACTGGAGAGATCCCATCGGATATTCGGGAAACTAAGCCATGACCAAGGAGGGCACAGACACCGCCATTGTTATCAATGCAGGCAGAGCCAAAGCCAAGGGTGGATGTGAAGCAACTTTTTAGTAGTTGAACTACAGCATTCCTGTTGTGGTGGAAAACAGTGCTGGAAGCAGAGAGCACAAAATAGTTACTCCAACGCTTCACCTTCTGGATCCACAAAGACGTCACAATGGGCAAGGAGGGCCAGGGGCAAGCAGAAGCAAGGGCACTCACAGTAGGGGCAATCAGTGCAAGGAATCGTTCAGTGGCCTTGTCAAGTTTATATGTTATCGTGAGGCTTACAAAAGCTGCCAAAGGTAAAGGAAGTGTAGGTGGAGAGTTTGCATCTACAGGGAATTAAAAAATTACTGTCAACATAATGAACATTTTGTTTCCACATAGAACAATAAGTGCAGATAAGGGTATGCATCTTTGTCAACATAATGAACATTTTGTTTCCTGCTGCAAATGAGTACTATAATAAATGTTTTCTTTTACATCGATTACTTTTTACTTTTGTTCCGTAAGACACTTGTTGGAATTCTTCTCCTTTATGTTTTAAAAAACTCAAAAGAGTAATTTACCTATATCAAGGCTTGGAACATGGACATCTGCTAAGATTTTCTTGATTTGTTGTTCAACATGGGATAAATTTGAAGCAGGGCTGGGCCAGTCAGTTCCATTCATTAAAGCTGGCTTCCATATGCCCCGCGTAACTTCAGCTGAAAAATAGCTTGCAATGGTGACCAATGAAGCCGGAAGGAAATCGGCTAGATCTTTGAGACCTGAGAAAAAAAGCTTGTGAAAATCAAATTACACGGCAAAGAAAGTTAAAGTTTCAAAAATCAGCATTGCAATACAACCCAGTGCAAAGTATGATACGTGCTAAGTTGAAGTTAAAAATTATGTAGAGAAATAGAGAACAAGGCAAACCTGTAGCTAGATCACGGGTAGAGAGTTTGCCATAAGCACAAGAAGTCAGAGAAGCATCCAGCACAAAGGGAATAGCTTCGAGGACATCCCAAGCAGGCACTTTTAAAGCATCATCCAATGCATGCCCAGATGAAGTGCTGCTTCCTGAAGTCGTAGGTGTCGGAGGTTCCACACCATTACTTACCTTCCTAAACATCATGCTTAGTAGGGCATCGACAATCCGATGAACAGGCCCTCCAGGCACAAGACCAGAGCGGGTAGAAGCAATGCCTTCTTGATGTTTGCGGTACCAAAAGTTTAATTTTGGGAAGGAATCCATAAATACAGGGTCTGGAGGAAATCTTAAAATGTTTGACCATCTTTTGAGCCTTTGCCGGTCCTTTGCTGTTCTTCCAAGCGATGCCAATTTACTGTTTCGAACTAGTAAAAGGCATTCAGGACTAAGTGGTGATCCAAATGGTGGAGTTGTTGCATCGCTCCTCAGTTGTTCAACAGGTAGATGATCAAACCGCCAAAACCTCAGCAAAAGAGTAAATGCATTAGAGAATACCTCCCAATGAGTGAGTTTTTCTCCTGTTGCAAGAGTCCCAGAGGCATCTGGAACACGTGATCCAAAAACCTCGCCTATTAGCATTAGTCCTGCCGCAAGTAATGGAACCTGTAGTACATGGCAGAATACAACATATGAGCAAAGAATGTACATGCAACATATGCAAGTTCTCTATAACATTACATCCTCCTTTAGCTTTTATGAAAACTAAGAACTTAATTTATGATAGAGCCTTCCTATACTACAAAAACACTTGGTAAAAGCTTAACTTAAAAAGAAAAGGTTAGTTGGCAATTACATGTCTGTCAAACTATAAGGATAAAAAAAAAAAGAGCATACCAAACCATGTAGGGAGAATATATGAACACAGTCTACAGATGAGATTCCCATAATTAGAACGTTTAAAAAGGCAGCTTGGCTGGTTAAATGGCTCTCAGCCCCAGAGTAATTGGGAGGATCTATAGGCGAAAGCAATTTTGTGATAAAAAGAAGGGTAAACTCCTGAAAACAAAGATAATGAACAAATAACAGCCAAAATTAAAGAAGGGACAGAAGAGACACTAAACAAGCTAAAAAATAAGAAAATTTAGTAGAAGTGTCCGGTAAAATTGGAATGCTAAAGACAGTACCTGTACATTCCACCCACGTACCAGAGATGCCCCACACAGAATGGTAGCAGCAGATATCTTTTCTTCATCTGAACCATTGATTGCAATTTCATATATTTTCTCAATCTCTGCTAAGCTTCCATCAAAATCCATGAATTCAGTTGCTTTATAAAATTTCAAAAGAGGGCATCTAATATTGGCTTCATGAAAAGAAGGATGTACTGTAGTGGAGATATTATGCAATACTATCATTGATCAGATAGCCACCACTTTCACTTTCACACGAAGACTCCACAAATGTGTACGCGTATTTAGTGTCTTTAAATTATAAATCTATATTTGATCTAAAAGAGAAGAATGTCCATGTATTTTCCAGATCAATGAGTCCCGCTATCCAGGAACTATGGGAGCAATAAGGCTTATATTAAAAGCAAAGTATTCTATAGCAACCCTTCATACTGTATAGTATATATATGTTGTTTCCATCATTCCATATCTGTTTTATATTCTGCGACTTGCTTACCACGTCAATATTTTTATAGATTATAATTTTGAAGATTCTTTTACGCATTACAATACTATCCACATATTTAATTTACATTAAAGCGTAAAATGCACACACTACTGAAGTATGAACAGTGTCCTACGTCAGTAGCATGAATGACGAGAGCAAAGACTTTTCATGAATTTTCTGACCCAAAAAATGAACACAACGTCGACAATTCAAAGTACGAATAGTGTTCTACCCCTAAATCCCTCCATTCTTGAAAAACCCCTCCATCTAATTTGCCTAAGTCAACCACCTTCCTTGAATTTTTCCGATCTGAAACCAAATGTAAGAGGGGATTGAAAGGGACACAGCATATGAACTATGAATGATGCAGTTTACCTGGAAGCTGGAGTTGCAACTAAGACATTAACCAATGCAGGAGTTAGCTGTGACCCCTCCATCAAAGAAGACCAGCCAGACACATGATTAGAAATGCTACAAGGAATTTGGTTGCTGCATGCATTCACATAGCCAGGCCATAGATAAGCTGATGCATCAAGTAGGTTTTTTGCAATACAAGCCTCAACAATTAGATGTCGTAAGTTGCCGGCTGCAAGGAAAAACATACCAAAAAATGAGCTTCACCTATGCACCAAAGGAATAAAAGAAAAGGGATCCAGAACAAAACTATGAACAGACTTTATGAAATAGCGTTGTACGAAAAAGAAAATAACAGGCAAAAAGAGCATTGCAAGATGACCAAATTACCAAAATGTGATAAATACCACAGTAGGAACGTAAAGGTGACAGCGCCACTAGTAAAACCATGGACAACTATAATTGTTATGAGTGAGATAGAGCGAGAGAGAAAAAAATAAATTGATAAGCAATGTCGTTCCCAGGGAGATCCATGTTTTCTTGATTGGGGAAGCAATAGAATCATAGAAGGATACATATCAGTTAGAAGTACAAAATTCTACCGCCAAAGAGAAATCTTTACAGATTCCCCATTACCACAATGAAAGAAATTACTCACAATATTTTATCGGCAAGCCATCCGTGCTCGTATATTCCAAGTATCCACTACCAACAGGGTTTCCTGATAAGGACAAAATAGCTTTGGCAGCAGCTTGATTGGCTTCCACAAGAACAGGTTGAGGTGGAGTTAGTAAGGACTCATAATCACCCAATAGCTGTAAACTGGTGATCAATTCTCCACGACACTTCCCCGGAGCCGGCTTTTCTGTCCCTTTGCTTGTTGTAGGGCTATGTTCAGCTTCTTCAATCAGTTGACCTTCCTCTTCTTCAATAATACAAGTTACCACGAGGGTTGTAATGCTCAGTAGGATACACATGCAGGTATCAAGACGAGGTATAGGACCTTCTTTTGAATCCCTCTCCTAAAATAACGGTGAATAATATAATATTTGATCTGTTCTTGTGAACATTATGTAAAGTACAATTGCATGCAAATTTCCAGTGTCACTAGATATTTTATAAAGGGCCAGTGAATCAATTAAACGTAAAGGTGCCATGTGTCAAAACAGAAGAAGTAAAATGTAAATGACATGCAGTACGGTCTTTCTTTTTTTATGATCATAGACAGGAATAAATTCATCAAACCATATTTCCGGGAGAATCATCGGCTCCATACCCTTTTTGTTGGAACAGTTCCAACCCTTTGAACCAAACGCAATGCTGCAATCCATAACCCCAAAAATGTGTTGTGCCACTTAGTGCCATTAACTACGTGTAAAGTCTTCACCAAACCTGGAATTACAAGTTCAAATAAATAACACTGATTTGGAAATAAAAAAAGCAAGAAAGTTTGTCATTTAAATCAAGTATTCAGTCCAACTCCCACCCAGAAGATGCCATTTGGATTTTTTTCCATGTTCCTCCCATGGAAAAACTTGAGATCACTATTCACCTTTCTTTCCCATCTCTTTTAACAACCTTTTATTTTATAGAAATTGCAGCAATTCTATTTGTTACAAGGCGGATTTTATTCTGTGATATCCACTTTCTCACTCAGTATTTTGCCATTTCTATGGATCATTTTCTGGTTGTTTTTCAATCCTTTGTGTCTGCCAAAAAGAGAGACTGACACTTCTGGTGTAGTTTGGCATGATTCTGGCATGTCTTACAATTTGGGCTTAGAGCCTAGCTCAAGCCCATAACATTAGGCTTATAAAGTGAGGGTTGCCAAAGTTTTATAAGTACCATGTAAGTCATATTTCTAGGTAATTTGAGGCTAAACACACACCTCGAGGTTCCAATTAATGAGGCCAAAAGAGGACACAAATAAGACAACTTTACCATAATGTGGTCCTGGAAATTATATGAATCATACTAATTTCTGAACGAAGCAAAAAAAGAATCCTGGAAAGACTCAAATTGTCTGTGCTTATGGAATGAAGAAAAAGAACCATAATAACTATGAACCCAAAACTGGAAGAGAAGGCTCTAACAGAATGAATTAAAGCAGTTAATGTCTAGACTCTTACATCAAGTTCCTTTTCTTCCTTGTATAGTTATTTTCCCCAACATTTTCACTTCAAGAAAATAATACCTGTAATAATCTCAATAGCACTAAATGCTGCCACTTGCCCTCCATCCAAAGCATCTTCCAGGATAAGATCAATAGGAAGCCAGAGTGCAGACCAACTATCCCCATAAGACTGCGCAGCAAAAGACATCAGCGAACCAGAGGATATGACTTCTTTAGCCCTCACCTTAGATTTTGTTTTGAACTCATGAGAAACAACCGCCTGGATATTTTGCGTCAAACTTAAAAGGGTCTCTGCAATATTATTTCCCAAATTCCTAAAAGTTGAAGAGTTTGACACAAGCAGCTGTGTTTGGTGAATGAAAGACTTCCAATATGATGGCCTACAGAGATAATTTCCCTTCAATAAAAGATTTCAAAGCCTTAATTGAGATTCACTCAAATGAGTACTTAGCTGGTTTACCTAATGCAAAGCATATCAGAATTAAGTTCTTACATGTTCCAATGAACTAAGGAAAGGATCCTTGAAGTCATTTTGTGTTGCAAAAGTTCTCCAATAATCTCTATAGCCATTGCTGTATTTTTCTTCTGAAGCCCCTCAACATGCTCAGTTTTCTTTTCACCTAAGCTGTCAGGTCCATCAATATCCATGTCATGTGACCTGCGTAGCCATATAGGCTTATTCTCTGTAGTGTGATCTAGTAACCCTTCATCATCTAATGATGCTTCAAGCAACTGCCATACGATTGAAAAGACAAATTCAACCAGAACAACTCCAGGCTCCCACAACTTTTGACTGTATACTTGAGAAAGCTGAAGAACATCATCAATTGATTTCATAATCCTAAAGAACCATTGGTTTGAAATGTCATTATTAGTATTCAGAAATAAACAACAAACCTTCCCATACCCTGAAAACAGAAAGATAAAAACGCACAGGAAACTACTTAATCAGATTTATGTTTCCTTTATCTAAAAGATAATATAAATATCTAATTGCAAATGATGAAATCTAGTCTTAGGAGATAACATTGAAATTTGAAGAGAGGTCAAATCTACTTTTCCGAGCAATGCACTAGATGCAATTTTTTCTTTCTTTTCACATACATATCCTTCAAATATATCAAGCTCTAAAATCTCTTCCAAATTTGTGTGGTCAATGATTTGAGCGTTTGAGGGACAGATATGTTAAAAACAGCAACATCGACAAGTACCTTCGGTTGACTGCATAAAGCCTAATACTAAGACTTTCAAGCACCACAAAATGCTAAGGAGATTTACTTCTGTTTTTTTTACCTAAGTGGTTTTCTCTAGCACCATAAAGGAAAAAAATATTTATAACAAAGAAGAAATTTACTTTGTGGATAGCAAAAATTGTCAGGACCTAACCATAAATAATATGTTAAAACTTCAAATAGTAAACTGGATAGCAGATGTTTTGGTCTAGTTATCTCAATATTATTTAAACACGATTCATCATTATCAAGGGAAATTTTTAATTATACATCCCAATTCCTTTGCATGAAATTTTCATATTTTCAGCACATTAGCATGCTAAACCTTCAAACAATAATAGAATTACAATTCTTAAAAATTACATTTTAGTTATTGTAGTGGTCTTTTGTAAGTTAGGCTACTAAGTGAGTCTTTAGCCTATAAGATCGACATTAGAGAGTAACATATACACACCAACCTCCCACCAACGTAAATTTCTACAATAATAGATTTACCACGACATGAACAGTGCGTTTGCATTGACGTCTGTATCGCAAGTATTCTCAATCATCAAATTAAAAACACACACACACACACAAAACCAAACACACACGAAAAGCCAATACAAACAACACTGGCTAGATTTGGCTTTAGTTGTATCAGACAGAATTTATTCAGTTTAAATTGAACAGGAGCAATGATAAGTTCACATTCAAACCAGCATAGTAATAGAATATCCAAAATGCTAGACATATTCAGAAGCCAACACAAACAATTCCTGTCCAGCAAGTGTTGGACCTCACTTTTCATAGTTTGGAGAACTGACATCATGTCCAAGCATATCGCCAAGTTGCTTGAGGAGTTCCGTATAAAGTCTGTAAGCAGTAGGGTAGAGTTTTCTGCTTGGTACAACCCTGCAGTATAATCAGTGAAGAAAACAAGTAAATCAGTGAATGTTCTAAAATGCGGTTGCAGTTCCGTGTGATGTTCCATAAAAAAAGAGGTTAGTAGCGTTAAACTTTCATTTTCTAGTACCAAAACTAGTTAACCTTTTCTCTCTATCTTAACCATCAACCACGCAGAAAATCTATTCCGATAACGAATTGAGCAAAACCAATGTTGCAGTACGAATTCCTTCATTCAGTGATTCTAAAAGGGAAATGTTTCGTGTACACGGAATTTAGATGTACACCTGTCCCACACAAATACATGGTAGTGTACGTGGCAATGTGAACGTGGCATTGATTGCTAATATGTGAAGGAAGTGGAATATGTTTTAAGAACGGAAGTGGATGAGTCAATGAACACGATTAGGTCTATGAAACACCAATTTTGATTGTGTTAGAAAACCATGCGGACTAAGTTGTGTTTTAAATTGTTTAAGAAACTCCAAGTTAAGCAACATAGATAAAATGACCTTCATTAGTCCCACCCACAAATATTTTGACATCCCTGAATGTTTTACCAAATTACAGTGCATAAGTTGCATTGACATTCAAACTGAATGTTAAAAGAAGCCATTCGGTAAAGTAAGATATGTTGAATGAGTCGTAAATCACTAGAGAAGTTGACAATATAGGAGTTAAAATGAACAGTAGCAAACATGAGTGTGTGTAGAGGTGAAGGTACATAAAGGTTGTGGAATGGAAAGGCTTTAACTATTTTAGAGGGACACAATGTTGGTGTTGATTGTTGAGATGACAGAAAAATTCCTAGGCATTGGGGTCAATAGTACATCTTTCATAGTGAAAAGGAGATCAATTCTGATTAGTTAATATATATGTACACAAGCATATATACTATTAACTTTGTTTTCCATTTGAGCTTTGAGAAATGGTAATACATTGGTGAACTTACTTTGAGAATGGTAAAAATGGTTAGCTTGGATGTAGTCTGACCTGTAACAATGTAGATACTAGAGTTGAACTATGTTGTGGAATGTTTTTTGTAAATATTTTTCAAATTTGTAGCTTAGTCTGTGAAAAATAGAAGATTGCTGACAAGTGACACTTATTTGCAAGATGAAAGGTCCCCGTAAGATGAAATGATTGTCTGAGTAGGAACTAACAGACAATGACCAGTTCTAGATTGTAGGCATGAACAAATTTTTATGTTGAGTCTTCATATGTGTGTATAGTTCTTTAGATTATGGTACTCATTATTGTAAAGTGTGCTAATTTGTAATGGAATCAGCTTTAGGTGAAATCAGTGAAGAATTGATTTAGTTTATAATATCTTGTGATGATGAATTGAAGTGCATACTGCATTTAATTGGAGGAAGCACCCTTTTTCTGTGGGTGTAAACATGAGGTTAAATAGGATTGTATAGAGACGCTGTTGCTGCATTCTTTATTTTTGTGTGTTCGTTCTTTATGATGAATTTTCTGCTGTGGATTTTTCTTGTAATGAACTCGAATGTCAATTATAGTTTCGCTGTTTTTGTTCAACAGAATATCATTTTCATATCAAACAAAATGATAATGCAGATAACATGGTGAGGAATTTGAGGAAAAATAGTCTCTATGATATTTTATGTCTTTAGGGTAAAACTGTTGAGTTTCCATCGATATTATGAGGTAGGTAGAGGTCCAAACAGGGCTCAATTCGTAGAACAGCTACATTGTGTTGCTTAATACAATGTTTAATGGTACTTGTTTTGTAGAAAATTTTAGGCCATAGATAGTGGAAATTGATCGAAGGTCATGAATTATGTAGATTGACAAAGTATCTCTTGATTTGTCCTACACAAAACAATTGATTAACAAAAGCCTTCTCTGTGTACTTGGATGTTTGCATATGATTGTTTATGAGATGGATTAGACATGTTCAATAGGAGTGATCCAACTTATGGAAAAATTAAAGTAAAAAGGACTTATACGCAGTGATTGTGTAAAGTGAATCAGAAATTGTCATTTGTAAGAACTGAGTAACTTTTATAAAAAGTTCTTAAAATCAGGCATATGATGATGTGTGATTAATTCACAATGTACATTCACAATGTAGGTCTATCATTTCTCTTATATAAATGGAATATTAAGCAGTCCAATGAAAAATGCACGTTCCAAAACAAAATTCCAGATAAACAAATAATGAAATTAATTAGAGCGTAAACGTAACAGAAGAAGTGAAAAAGAGAAAAGGAAAACGTTACGTGGCGGAGAGAAGTGCGATGAGGAGGGAGGGAGGGATGATGTCGAGGGACAGGGCGGTGTGTAGAAGCTTCCATGCGGCGGCGGAGTAGTTGTCCCAAAAGAAGTGAGAGACCAAGCGGTGAGCGAGTTCGACGGAAGGGATGGCAATGGCGGAGGAGTGAAGCGTCGACCTGACATCGAAGGCCCACGCGTAAGGATCGGCGCTGGTCTCGACGGCCAACTTCGTTTGGCGTAGAACCGCGTCCCACGCATCAGCCTCGCTGGTTTGCGCGGGAATTGCCATTGTTAGGGAATTGAGAAAAATCGAATTTGAAAGAGAGAAGAGAATAGGAGTGAGTGAGAGAAGAGTTATGCATGGGAAAACAGGAGTTTTACTCCAACAAATGTAACATTCATTTTTATGTTCTATTTTCATAAATATTAATTGCGAAGTTTGTATTATTTTTTCTAACATAAATCTGAAGAAATTATTTTTATTCGAGAGGGAAACTGTAAAGGCAGCATGGTAGTGCCTACTGTAATCGGTTCCATCTAAAATATTTACGAATTTTTTTTACCAGCGGATATTTATAGATAATTGCGGATTTATTTTTATTTTTCTAATTTCAAATAAAATTATTCGAAAATAAGTCTTTAAAATATAAATTTAAATAAAAAGTTAATTTTAAAATAAAATAAAATTAATTTTTAATATAAATAAATTTGGTCTTTTTAAAAAATAATTCAAATGTGTTGCGCGAATAAAAGTTTAAAAATAACTTTAATTTCATAAGTCCAATTAAAAAATATAAATATATAAAATCAAATTCTAAACTATTTTTAACATTTTTCTTATTAATAACTTATATTTTTAAAAATTATTCAAATAACATTCCCGTGGATAATAAGTATCAATGGGTTAGATAACGTGATACTAGTTCTATAAACAGGGAATAATTAAAATAAACATATTCATCCATTAAATATATTTATTATGAATTTTATCTATCAATATTTTTGGGTATGGATTTTTTTCCGTCCCCGGACTGACTTGCAAAAAATTTCTTTGACTATTTTGTTTTGGTTTGGACAAATTCTTCCGGCATCCCCATGTTTTTATCGTGCATTCTCGTAGGGGAAGTAAAAATATTGTTTTACCTTGACCAAAACAATAAACAAACTCTTCGTCTTCTGAGGTGCAACTTCTTTATCTTTTTTTTTATTGTCTCAAACGCATGTCATTTCATCTTCTCTTCGTTTTTTCTGTTGGAGCTCATTTCTACTTTTTGGTCGGAGATCAAACCTTGTTTCATATGAAAAAAATTGTATTTTGAATTATACAACTAGATTTTCATTCTAAAAATATAATTATACTTAAAGAAAACTATAAGTTTTAAAACTATATTGCGTGAGTTTATTTAAATTTGTAATAAATATTTTTATACAAATAACATTTTCAAAAACCACTTATTTAAGAAGTAAATAAAATTTTCTTATTAAGAAGAATAACAAACTACTTTCTTTAAAAACATGGAAATTAAATAAACAAAAAAAAATTAAGACACTTTTTTAACTAGAATAAACACACATATCAATTCGTTAACTTTTTATGTACTTATGTATCAAAAGAAACAATTTACATACTAATCCCACGCCCTATAAAATTCCTTAGATTTAATCAAATTTTCACTGAAGTATGAATTCTACAATTATTTAATACCTCAAATTCTTCATCAGAATTAAAAAGGGAAGATTAAACCTGTTAAATTTTGAGTACACTTCGTATGTAGAGCTTAAACTAACTTTTTAAAGCCATGACCTGAATCATCAATTCAGATATCCGACACACTAAGCTATGTGTGTGTATATGAATATATAGATATAGATGGCGAGATTTCTAACTGAGAAAACTTGGGGAAGGAAAAAAGCAATGCAGTTACACTAGTATCATTTTGTCACATTAAAACTGCACAAAGCTTCCAAAAGAAATAAAAGGAAAAGGCAATACAGTTACATAGCATTAACATCTGAAAAGAGTTCCCTTCTGTGGTAGGATTAACCAAATGGAAGCCTACTCAATTTTCATTCAAAAGATACATCACAAGGTAACGACGCTAACCGCCACGAGCCTCTCTCCTCGTGGCATCGTGCAACAATTCAATGTCCACCCCTTCTGGAGGTAATTGCACATATCTCACTACCGAACCTCTGATGAAGCAGTTTCTTACAGAAAGCTGACATCAAATAATCACACGTTATCAACTAGAATACGAAAAGAATAAAAAATCTAATCATCATTATAAGTACTCAAGTCATACATACCAAATTAAGGGATCTAAATAAAACAAAATTAACCGGAGGAAAATTTTGGCTTTATATGTTTCTTTTTAATTCAAGAGAAATTTGTATAAATCTTCCTTGATTCTAAGTTTTTCTCGTATGCAACTCAGTATTCAGCAATCTTTTTTGCAATGATATCCTAAAAGTGAGTGTCTTATTCTATTATAGCGGCATACCTTCGTATCTATATCTTCTACCATCAAACTCACTATACTCATATTTTCTTAATGGCATAACTACATAACCTTAATTCAATCGAGCATCCACTTTAAAACAGTAAGTACTAAACATACATAGAGTTCCAAAATCTCAACTCACAGACTTCCCGATTTCCAACAATCAACGAGATGCAATTTGTAACAATTTCAATCTCTCCACATTCATATTCATAAAACTTAGGAGAAAATCAGAAATAGGAAAGTTGAGCATTAACAGCCTCAGTCAGATCCTTAACCCTTTTCCCACTATTGCTAGAAGAATACCAATTAATTGATTGTCCAACTCTTTTAAAATGTAGATGAAGTATAACGTCACCTCGAATAAATCCTTCATGCCTTAACATTTAGATTCGAAGTATCAAAAGCAACTTATCAGAGCCAAACATAGGAAAACACTTTTCAATGAAAGTCCATTCATAGAAACACATGAACAGGCATATAGACGAGTGTAAAAAAGAAAGGCTAACCATGAAAATGACAAGCCCGATGTTGGCCTAAAACAAAACCAAGAAACTGGAGGACAATATATAATCTCATATTCAATGTTTATATTCAGAAACCAATAAAGAATTCTAACATCCTTCGGGTAAAATTAGTAATGTCTAAAACACAATTACAGTTACACATCTAAAATCAGGACACCCTGGATCAATTTATAGAACAACAAATCAAAATATCAAGGGCCTAACATTTTCTCTTTATCTTTTATTTTAAATCCTTGCAGAGTGAGCACCACTCCTCCAGTCATTAATAACTTGATTATTTTTAGATAATAGTAAGTAGAAACAACTCTTGTAAGGAGTCGTATTGAAACTACGAAATATAAGACTGCCTACCATCCACACCAGAATAGATGAAATTTTCCGAAAAAAGTACTAGTGGAAGGAGACCTCCGATGGATTTAAGAAGAAACTTAAACCCACTCTCAATCGCATGTAAACATAAAACTAATGGAGAATGTATGCTAAATGTTAAATGTAAAAGACAGGTTCCCTTTAACTTGTTACTTTCAAATGAAGTTTTCTACCAAAACTGCCAATTTACATATACTAATGAAGAATTCAAATCATAATCAACAACAACGATTCAAAATTAACCAATAATCACGGGCACATCAATACTCAATTTAAATCCCAGGTACAGAAAATCTCGTTATTACTAGCCATTGCATCGAAACAAACTTTAAACTAAAGAGTACTAAAAAAAAAATCTATTTTTTTTAATACTTGGTTAAACTAGAGTTGTTATGCATCTAGATAGAAGAAGGGGGAAAGGTCAGGTAAGAGTTCAAAGTTCAAACCTCCAAGTTCAACATCAGCCACGTAGAGCCTAAGAGAATATTACGACTCAAAAATCCCGATTTTATTCCAAAACGAAAGAAAGAAACCCAAAGAACAGAGGTTATCAGTGACTACTCGACGACACGGAAATTTATTTAATCGTGATCCCATATTAAATTAAAATCCAAATAAACCCTAAACCCTAAACACCTAAACATTCACAAGTCAAACAACTAGTCACTATCAAAGGAAACGTATGATACAAACAAATGAAGAATATAAACCCTAGAGCAAACGAGAGAAAAGGGATACCATGTGGGGATACTTGTCTTGATCGACGACGCGAGTGTTTTCGAGCTTGATGTTGAGGTACTGATCAACGGAATGTAATGTCCCTCTGATGGCTAAATCGTTCTTCAGCTCTACGGTTACTTCTCTTCCCACCAAATCCTTGAAGTAGGAGAAGAACAACTACACCACAACCCAATTCATCACTGAAACAAAAACCAGAACGAAGAAAACAGAAAACAAAAGAGAAGAAAGAAATTTGTACCATGTTTGCACGGAGGGAGAGGAAACGGGGCTGCGGTGGTGGAAAATCAAGAGCTGCTACTGCGAGATAAAACCTTGTTCTCCTTCTATTCTGTATATTCAGTGGTACTTAAAACCTCGATTATATGATTCATTTTTTAAAGAAAAATAAAATATTAGATGCAAAACAAAATAATATTAAGAATACTTGAAAATTAATACAATATTAAAATAAAAGCATACGATGGTAAAAAAAAACATGGAGATTAATAATAATTATTACACACAATAGGAGAAAATAGATATAAAATATAGATTACGTCTTTTCATTATCTGGATAAAAAAAAAAAGTTCTTTTATTCATATTTCTAACAGATTGGCTGTTTGGTAATATAGAATATTATCTTGATAATCAAAATTAAATTAATTTAATATCAATTACTTTTTAATATAATTTTTATTTAAATACAATTGATTGTTTTCCAATTTAGAAAAAATGTATATTTAAAATATATTTGTAAACCTTTTTAAACATACATGTATAAATTTGTAAACCTTTTAAATTTGACACTAGATTCTTTTAAAGATATTAATAACACAAAATTAAAATAAATTATTATTATAAATTTATATTGTCAAACAAGAAATTTATTTTCACATAAATCATATCTGCAAAATATTTAATACACCTCCTTCGTATACACTAAAACTAAATATACATTGTTTAGTACAAATTGTGATAATTGAACAAGATAATAAAATGATTCCTTTTTTTATACTTTAAAAGTACATGTTATTATACATACATCTTACATTATTATCTAGTGCGCTTAAACTTCAATTGAGAGTTCCTAGTCTAACTTGGAATGCAAGCAAATTTTTAAGAAGTGTCAGAATTGAAAGATGTTGTTAATGGCCTGGCACTCAAGGGATGATTCTGAAGAGCAATGTATTAGCATAATCGGTACAAAACAGATAGATGTTAGATGAAGACTGTGAAAATGTTCAAGAGTACTTAACGCTGCTAGATTGAATAAAAATACAAAAACAAACGGGGAAGTAGCGATCAACACTTTCCAGACATGTTTTTCCAGTAAAAAGAAATCCTTCAGATATTACAGAAACCTACGTCAAACAGAACGGTAACAGCAACAACACAAATTACATTTACATCTCTTACACAAGAATAAGCTAAGAAATTTAAAATTTGACTCTGATCCTATAAAAGATTATATATATTTTCCCTCCAACTACTAACTCTCGCGATCTTTTAAAACGGAGAGTAGAAGAGGGTTGTACAGAAAGCTGTTCAGTGTTCAAACTAGAGCCTTTGCTTCACCCGCCTCCCATTTATGTCGCTGCCATCAAGTAGTGCTTCATTCCTATGCTTGCACATGAAGTCCGAATGCTCAGTAAATCTCGCCACGTACTCCAATAGCTCAGTCAGAACAGATGGACAACTTTCCTTCAAGTACTCAAATCCGTCAGTTTGCATCACAGCTGAAGAATCAAAAGATGAAATACATGGTTAATAATAATAATAATTTTCAGGATGAGGGATTAAAAAAGTAATCAGCAATTTCATTCGAAATGGCAAGAAAATTTTACAACAGAAAATTCTGGTAATAACCGTCTACAACAAACGTGTTTTAAATATGAATACCAAATATTTCAACACTTAAACCAAAATCCTGGAAGACGTATACTGGTTGTTCCATGATCTAGGCACTTTTTTGTCTTCTTTTTCAATGAAAATTTACAAGAGAAGGAAGCAGAAAGCAAAATTAAACATTTACAAAGAGAAAAACATTTACAAAGCAGAAAGTTTATGGTATAAATTAATGGTGACACACGTCTTCGAGGTCAACTTGGGACAACCAGACGTTTTAGCATGGATTAATAATTAGTTACATAAAAAATATCACTTTAAAGTAAAATCATATGATGCCTTTAAAGCTTAGCAATCTTTTCATGCAAATACAAACACTGGAAGACAATGACAATTGACAGCATCACAATTGATACATAACAACTCTACTTGCCGACAACTGTCACAATCCCCCGAAAATACTGTACTTCTTTTGGTAAGTGCTCAGATGGGAAAAACAAACCTCTAAGATTTTCAGAAGTAGCGATAAACTTGAGACAAACAGCTTTCAGCTGGAAACAATGGTGCTGCTCTGCCAAGGCTAGAGTCGTGGCCACAGTATTAATCGCTACGTCTTCACAAAGACTTGCTTCACACGTCAGCCTAAGCCTCTCTAAGCCATATCGATCAGCTGCTGCTAGAAGATGCTGAGCCATCAAGGTTGATGCCCACTTTGAGTTCAACCCAGTAAGCTCATGCATGTCTGGTAGAGAGTCCCAGTATATAAAATGAAGCAATGCCTGAAAAAAAAAGACATGACACAATTGACAAAGCATTCTACATGCATATTGTTTATCAAGTTAAACACAGACAGACACATTCACATTTGAGTTTAGACCAAGCCTTGCGTAGTTGCATGTTGTAATTGTAAGGAACCAGGATCACCACGTACTCCCATAATGTGAACTATTTATTATGCCAACATCAAATTACATTCATTAACGTTGCACTTTGTTTGGACGGAGCTATGGAAAGTGAAAGTGGAAAAAGAAAAGAAAGAGAAGGAGGAAAAAAATGAGTAGAAATGCAAATGAATTGAAAATGGATCAGTGTGTCTTATTCAGCAAAATGATATTACAAGTTACAACTATAACTATTTTATGGTCATAAGCAGCCTGTAAAACTTCTGAAAGGAGAACCTAGACGCTAGGTAGTTGCTTAGTTTAGTTTGAGAAAACATTTCCCCCTAAAGCTCTTATTTATGAGTTTGAAAGGTAAAAATGAAAAAGAAAATAATAAAAAGTTTTTTTCACCTTTTTCCTATATAAACTTTACAAAACAAGAAATAAAAATAAAAACGAGATGACATTTTTTAATTAAAAATGAAAACAGAATACATTTTCTCAAACCAAAACTACCTCTAAGCATCCACAAACAACTGAACAAACTCATAGTGGTAAATTTAAATGAGAAAGGTCCGTGTGTTCTCTAGGTGACCTACCACCAATTGAGTGATCACCCAACAGAAAATGATACCACCATTTGGGCCGTGATACAACAAAATTTTCAACTTATCTGATAGCCATACATACGAAGAAAAAATTAATACAGTGAAATGTGTGTTTTTTTCGAAGGGGAGTAGCACAAAAAGAGATACAGATTGAAACTACATCAAAATGTGTTTTGGAAACCTATTTGAATACAGTAAGACTAATTAACACATGCACCACAGATGAGTGGGTATAAAGAAATACAAATTCCTAGTAATGAAACTATTAAAAGAAAAGTCAAGGAAAGAATGCACAAAATCATAAAGCAAACGTGGTTAGAATGAAGAGCAAAATAGAAACCAAAACCACATTACAAACAAAATCAAATCAAAAACGGGAAGCACAAAGCATTTAACAAACCTTGAAAACTGGAGCCTCCATGTCTTCAACTTTAATACACTCGGTATTATGATCTTTCATAGGACCAAAAAGCTGTGCTCTAAAAACAGGTGAGCGAGCTGCTAATACCAATTTATGAGCAGCAAAAATTTCTCCGTCCACTTCAAAATTCACATCACTTCCTTTACGATTTTCAAGTAGTTGCCCAAATTGCTCACCAATGCTAGAAGGCGGTATTGCTATTGTATAGATTTTAGGACCTTCCGTACGTGACCTCACAACACCAACACTACAATTCACAGAGAGACAATCATCTTTAAGGTAGTCCGATGTTTCTAGAGCTGCTCTCTTAAAAAATCTTTTGTAACCCCTGAAACATCCAAAATATCAAATAATTAGCAAATACAAAATACAACAAAAAAACAGTAAAAGGGCATGAAGCCACATACAATGTTCGAGGATAAGAAGGGGGTAAGGGATCGTAACTCGAGGAATGTAAAAGATCCATATGGATCATAAAATCCTATTTAAAATGCAAAACTACATTTATACATACATGCGTATACATAAAAAATAGCATAGATAAGAAACATAAATAATAACTCAATAAGTCATAAAAAACTGAGAAGATAAAATGCCCAAACATAACACCCAACAGACCCAAACACACTAAATAGGCCCAAACTGAACAGAACCAAAATACGCCAACACATACCAAACAATTGCCGCACAACACTCCCACACCTACATACAACAAACAAAGCATGCATCCAACCAGCACAACTATGCTAACATCTCGAAATGGTAATAACGGACAATGATGGTGGCAAAGACCAATAGTGAACTGCAGAGTGGAAAAGAGCATCTTTGTTCGTCTAAGCAAAGAGGATAGAAGCGGATCAACAATGAAACTCGCAATCCGCATAGCTACCGACCCCTGTAAGAGTTAGGAAGTGGACCCCAATCGTCCAAAAGAAAACTCATAGTATCAGGAGTTAGCGAGTTACTTGTGATCTTTGACAACACCGGACATGAACATTTCTCCCATTTTCTTTCTCCAAATTGATATTTCTCTATCACTTTTCCACAGCATTTGTAGGAGGAGCAACTCTCAAGGGATGAAAGATCTCACCACATAAAACACTCAATAAAACCCACTCTATTAGACAAGTAGGGCAAACATACGACACCCTACGAGACTTACCTCAAAAGAAAATCATCACACAATTTGGTATGCAATATATGCGTTCAAGGTAAGTAGACAAGTACTTTGACATGAAAATGCAAACTATAGTTAGTTAAACCATTAAATAATTTGTGGGGAGAGGGGGCGTTACTTGTTAAGGAAAACCTAACCCAACCAATTAAAAACATTCAATTACTTAAAAAAAAAAAATGTAAATGTTTTCCTTCTCAATTAATACTTTCCATTTTGGTATTCTTAACTGCTTCCGCGAAAGCACATGTTAGCATACGTTATGTAAACCTGTCACCTTCCAACAATATTAGAAGTGTTAACAAACACTAGTTTTTTTTTTTTTTTGGTCAAAGACCAGAGATATCCTTCTTTAGACGCAATCTTGCTCGACTCAGTAAGACAAATATGAGGGACAACATTTAAGGACTCAAAAGAGACACCACTAGTTAAACTGGAATTCAATTGCTCGGAGACAACTTAACAAATATGTTTTTTTAGACTACACAAATTAAAATGCAAGGCAGGGACAAAATTGAAAAACAAGATTAATATCAAAATTGACTTTTAATCTCAACCCACCACATACTACCGCGGTATTTTAACGTGTAAGGCCCGCTTTCGAGTGTCCTCTCGAAATGGCTATGCACCTTGTGCCTCTCCTTGCCACTCTGATCCAAAAGGGTCAACTCGAAAAGTGCCCTAACGTCGGTGCCGTCGCTGGCCAGAGCGATGAAGAGCGACACATAGGTGGCATTGTCCTCCACGCTCTTCCCATCTGGGTAGAAATAAATCGCCCAATCGTACCCTCCAACGGAAAACTGCTCGGAGGGCATGTACTTGCCAATCCCGATCCCCTTGGAGAGCGAGTACCCCGTGATCTTGAACTGGTGCGAGCCCCTCACGGTCTCCGTCACCGACATGGAAGACGTGGTGGCGGGCGCCGCCGAAGAGGGGGACGCCGATGAAGAATTCGCCGACGGCTTGGCGGTTTCTCGCAGAATCTTACCCATGCGCTAGCCACCGTAGCGGAATCGGCGATTCTTGGATTGTGGCGTGGAAGTTGGGAATTGGGGGAATTGGCGCAGTGAGGTCGATGCGTGGAATTGGGATGGGGATTGGAGTATCGGATTTGGATAAGTGAGGTTTGATGAGAGAATATAGGTTCCGTTAAGGAGATGTGTCAGATTGTGGAAGACGATGAATTTCTAGGGTTTCGATTCAGAGAGAGAAGACGAGAAGAGAAGGAACAGAAAAAGATTGAGAAACGAAATGAAAGATAAAGGGCTCGCAATTACAATGCCTATGGCTTTAAATAATTATATTTTTTGGGAGAAAGAAAATTGGAATATTGATTATTTGATCAGACGCGCAACTACCTGTCTCAATCCGCACGCTTTTTTTCCCAAACACGTGTGCCTAATACTGTAACAAAAACTTTACCAGTGTGGCAGTAACTGCTCACAATTAAGGACTTTGTGTTCAATCTAATTAGAGGCAAATTTGAGTTTTGGCTTTCTAGGAATTGGTTAAAAATTATTCTTGTTGTACATGCTGGTTTATGTGTGTTTGGATTCTTGAAAATGAGGTGAAATTTGTTTTTGGTTAAGTCAAAATTAAAGATCAGATATAGTATATTTTTGGAACATGTTTTGAAATATAGAAACTAATTATACTTACTTTGGTTCGAAAAGATTGAATGATATAGAGTTGTTTCCAAAGTAGTTATACATAAGTTGTTGTAGTAATATGATCAAGTTAGTCTTTTTAGGGAAAATTTCTCAAGAAAAGTATATTAACGAATAATTAGTTTGTTTGTAGTTTATTGACGGATGAAAAATTACTTATAATGTTTGAAAGAAGAAATAAATTGGTCTGAAAAGCAAGTTCGTACGTGTTTGTTTAGTTATGTCAGTTGGAAAAATTATATTCTGATATATATTTTTTTTTCAAAACTTAATAAATGATTTTATCCATGGACATAACTTGTGATTATTTTAAAGTCAACCTCGACTTTGATGGAGATATATCTAAAATTTAAATTTTTTAACGACTAGAAAAAGCAACAAAATATATA
>Ga0123340_1000514_pt1 | contig 26164 bp, 9 predicted proteins | sample SirMexnodulemix_FD_89961 | JGI IMG/M metagenome (GOLD analysis project Ga0123340, IMG submission 89961) | Root nodule microbial communities of legume samples collected from Mexico - Siratro Mexico nodule mix | ecosystem: Host-associated > Plants > Roots > Nodule | place: Mexico: Nepantla...
ATGTATAGGTATGTATGTATATAAAGTATCTCAAAGAGTTAGTCTTATTATGCTGTAGATATTTTGACTCTGATAGAATAATAAGATTGTCTCAAATGAATAATACTGTTACATGCAAGCATTTTTCTAGAAACTGTATTTCTAAAACTGATTTATATAGTTTTGTACAATGAAAAAGAAAATGATGAAAGCGTAGAGAAAAAAAAGAGACAATTATGAGGTGAAGAGTGGTATAGAAAAGAAAATTATAAAGCTTTGTAGAAAAATTTGTATATTGAGCAATATAGTTCAAAATTCACACATGCAGTGCCTAATCTAATCTTCTTATCCACACATGCACCCACAAGACACTGTCTGTGGTTCAGCCTTCTCTCCTCTTGCCAATAATTAATTCATGAAAGTCGAAGTTAATATTGAAGGTTGTGTAAAAAATGGGAGAATTGAATTCAGTCATGAATAATGTGAAGTTGTTGACATAGCAGATAAATTTTTTAAGAAAATCACGATTCATATCTTTTTATGATCTTATTTCACGATATTACTTATTTAATTGTGTTACAATTTTGCATGGATTTACAAATAATACGTAAAATTAGAAGATCTTATTATCGATTAAGAGTGCATTCATATTTGACACCTAAATATATTGTTAGAAGTAGAACTTTTAAAATATATTTAAAAGAATGAAATTAATAATGGATTGAGTTGTATAGAAAGAAAAGTGTTAGAAGAAAAACCACACTCAATTGTTATATTAGTTTAGTTTTAAGAAATTCAATTATTTCTAAACATGATTATTTAAATTTAACTAGATTATAACCTGTAAGCTAAAAAATATACTTTAAAATAAAATTTTTGTTGATAATAATTCAAACAATTCAAATAGTGTAAACAATTCAAAATAACTTAATTTTACTTAAATTATGATGCCTTTTAATTTATTTCACTTAAATAATTATATAATTCAGTTTAGTCTATCAAATTAATTTTCAAAATTATTTCAATTTACAATAATAGTTTAATTCATGTATTTTTGTCCACGCTAATTAGAATGTTATGCTTTCTTTTATTTTAGTTGTGCAAAATTGAATTTGTAACAAAGGTTTGTATTGGGCAAGCATGTGAATATACAAAGATGAAAACCATTACAACTAAATAAACTTCACTATTCTCAACACATGCTATGTGTAGACTAATAAACAAATAATTGATGTATTGATGAATACAAAAGAGGAATTTAACTGAATAATATGCTGAAATTTTAAAGATGTTTATATCTTAATCGTTAAAATTTATTCGCTTTTATTTTAAAACTTTTATAAAGTGAATAGTAAGAACATTATTCTTAATTCTTAAGAAGTTTTTAAGAACTTCATAACTTAGCCTAGGTATCTAGGTTTTTGAAAGGTGATTTAAAAGCGATCGATATGTTAGAGTTTAGTAGGGTTAACAATATTTATCATTTTAGTCTTCGTTCCTTTAAACAATTATGTATAAATATATAAATCTAGTAGTTTTTGAAGGTAAATAAGTTTTTTATTATGAAAACCAACCTCAAAATTAATTGAAATATTTTTGTAAAATGATTTAAGCATCCCGAATGTTTATTTATATATATTTATTCTTGGTCGCTGGTTCTGTCTTTTTTTCAGGTGTTCCTAGGATCCTCGTTCTCATCTGTTTAGTAAACTGTTTTGTTTGTATGAACTTATTGTTTTGGTAGTTGTAGCACTTTTATGATTAGAGTGTGTTATATAAGGGTTGGAACACCCTTTAAATGTTCCTCTTATTTTATTTATTTTTTGCTGTTCAAAAACAAAAAAAATTTACAAATATTTATTTATTATTTAAAAAAAAACAATTATGTTATACCGAATTTGAACTTCAAGTGAGTGTGACATTTAGGTGAAATTTTGCTTTGTATTTTAAACCATTTAGACAAATTTGGTAAATCGAAGAGTAATAATTACTTTTCTGACATGCAATTTTCTCTTGTTAATAGTTTAGTTCTCACGCGCATTCAAATTCTGTCAATAGTATTAATTTATAAGTAATTTGTATATTCAAATTATCATTAAGAATAATCATTTAGGTCCTCATACTTAAAGTTTGTTAATTGTCTTCTTAAGTATTGTTAAGAGAGGGAATGTGCTTATCTTTTTAATTTATACAACATGTAACTCAATATTTTGGTAAAAAATCAAGTGACTAAAAACGTATGTGTGGGAATTGTTATGAATGAATAGATTAATACTAGTATGAATAAGGGGAACACCCACATTGAAACCTTAACTACAAAACAAAAATGAAAATTATAATTAACCAAATCCATGTTATTTATACTAGCCCAAGGGGTAGCAGAATAAAGATTTGTATTATTACATGAGTATATATAGCTTCAAGTCCACAACTGAAACTTCAATGATATTATGGCAAATACAACCAGCACAGACACAACACATAACTAAAACTATGAAGCCAAGGAAATGTTGATGCAAAGATACTTATTAAATTCTCTCCTTGGCTGCAAGAAAGGTAAGCACAAAGGGAAGGATAATAGTTAAGATTGCATGAAAAGTAAGGGTTCTTGGAGAAGCACTGGTTGGTGAAGGACCCATAGCCATGTTAGGCATGTTATTAGGCATGTCAGAGCCATAGCTGGAACCATCTCCATATTGAGCAGCAACCACCACACACAGAACCAAAACACAAGCTGAGAACATAGAGAATTTCAGTGAGGAAGCCATATCTGAGGTGCCCTTTTGCTGATTATTGCAGTTGGAGATGGAGATTTTTTATGCTGTTTTGAATATAAATAGTGAACAAAGTTGAGGTTGCACTGCTTAGGCCAGTTGGTTGTGCACAAAGGTGGTCTCTTGGATTTGGCTCCTATTTGTTGTTTGAATTGAAAAGTATATGATCGATGAATAAAATGAATTCAACAAAGGTGCTTTGTTTTAATCGTAATGCACATAATCAACTCACAAGTCTAAATTATAAATTATGTTTCTTTTATCTTTTTAACTTATAAATATTGGTAAAAAAGTTATAGTTGAATTTTGCCTTGATATTTGGACCGGTTTAGATTGATTAAGGGGGAATAATCTTAGAATAAATAATTAATACAAGTAAATTGAAATTAAGTTCTTTTCAAGGAATTGTATGCCCAATATTTTAATCCTTGACTTTATCAAAACCCAATCAATTATTTATTCATTTTTTTGTACTATAACTTTGGATACTAGACGGTTATCATTGACACTGTGGCTTTCACATTGTCCAATTTTACACACAAAAGAAAATAACAAAGTCCTAATTTATGTTATTCTTCTTTCAAAATTAGAACCCACCATTGCTAAGTTGCCTCCTTTGTATAATTAGAAAATGACCCACATGTAGAAAGTTCCCATTTCATCTCATCAACACTAACGATCTCTTTAGAAGAGGGGAAAAAGTTGGAAATGTGTTCACATTGCTATAACAAGTATCACAATAATTGTATAACCCTATCAAATTTATCAATTGTCATTTCCAACAAATCAAATACTCTTGAATATTTTCATCACTTTATTTCTTTTAAGTATTTCTCTTAAATAACTAAACATTTTCCTAAATTTCTATTTTGTTTCTCTTTTTACACATTTTTATTATATTTTTATTCATTATTTCTTTTTTAGATTAGAAAAATTTATAGATGGGAATCTAAGTTTATAAAAGGAGGAATGATATTATGATGACTTTTCTTTTTCTCATTTTAGTGTAATTTTTTTTACAAAATTCTTAGAATGGATAAAAAAAAATTTACTATAAATATATTGTGCTTTTATTAAGAAGAAGTCGTGTCACCGTGACACGATCTTATAACTCGGAATTATGATATGATTTTAAAAATTAAACTGAAATCCTGTCATATTGATATGATTTTAGTACAATAAAATTAAATTGAAATTGTGTCACGTTAGAATGATTTCAAAACAATTGAAATTGTGTCAATGATGACACGATCAATTAATCCAAATTAATACTACCTTTATACTAAAATAATATTATAATGACACAATTTTATTTTGAATTAAATAAAATATTGCCATGTAACAAATACACCATTTACCCATGGCGGGAGTAAAAAAAAATTATCCATTACGAAAATTTTGTAAAAAAATTATATCAAAATAGAAAAAAAAAACTATTTTGATATCTCAACATATTTTTATTTTTACCCTCATTTTGTACATATTATATTACCTTTATTTTTCTCTTTATCTTTACTATTATAAAAAATTAATTTATTTTTCATGATCAAATTATTCTTAAAAATCAAGTTGTCAAGTGATTATTGGATGTTGAAAAAGTTCATTTTTCCTTTAAATAGTCTTAATTGTGCAAAATAGGAGGAAAACTAATATACAAAAACATCATTAAAAGTTCCATCTCTATATTAAGCGCATGAAAGTTTATCGATCCAAAAAAAACATAATCACTACATTCTCATACGAACCATGAAAAAAATGTGTTTGTGTATTATAACATCAGAACACAGCTTATTGAAATCAGCACACAAGAGAAACAAGCACAAAATGTGAATAACACATGTCCAGAATAAAATGAACAAGCACAAACAAACCAAGGAGCTGTGTCAAAACAAACTGAAAGCTTTCAAAGCATCTCTCTGGCAATGAGAAGAGTAAGCAGAAGGGGAAAGATCCCAGTGATCACTGCATGATGGTTGTTGAGGCTATTTGCATGACTAGAAGGTGGTTCTGCAGGAGCCATGTGATGATGATGACCCTCATGAGCAGCTACAACTGCAACCAAAACCATGAAAAGGGCTATGAAGAATGAGAATTTGACTTGTGAAGCCATGCTTTAATCTGCAGAATTCTCACTATTGGCTTCACATATTCGGTTTAAGTAGGTTATATTATATATATAGAGTAGCATGAGTTGACTTTTATAGTTCAAGAGGTGCATAGCCATAACACTCAATATAATAATCATATTATTAGGAAGAGAATAACATATACTTACATTGAAATTTTTATTTCTATTAATGTGTACAACTGTAAGTTTATTTTGAACATATAAGAAGTTTATAACTGTCCAATTCATAAGAATTGGTCTACAAATATATGTCTTTAAAGGTAACTAGGCAAATTCAATGCACCTTGATATAGAGAATCATATTTTGTTCAAATATAAACTAATATGTTACCCCTAGATTGTTAAAAACTTCCCAATAAGAACGTTTGATCTTGCATAATCCATCTCAATTCACCTCTGAGAATCTTTAGAAATATGTCATCATTAGCCATATCAGATCAGATTATGCATAAATAGTAGTTTTGGTAACTCTGATAAAATTTCCACATGCTAATGTCTCACCGTTCACCACCAATCCTTTTGTATGTAAAAGAAGAATCACCTCCCAAAGAGTGTCTCTAAACTCAATCAAAATCATAATCGGAATATCGTATACAATTTTAATGAGAGATTCCATGTAATTATTGTTAAATATACTCAAATGTTAAAAGTCTAATGTCATGTTATCAAATATGATTAATTAATTTTTTTAGATATTTTTAAAGTGATTAATTGATTGTTTTAAAAATTTTAAACTTTTTTAAAGGTTGGAATGTTTTGTTTTAATATTTTTATTCGAATTTAAGAAAAGAATAATCATAAAACTTTGTATGACTTTAAAAAATTTCATCCTATTCTAAAAAAATTTGCTGACTCCGATAACAATTGTGTTTGCTAATATATATTTTTCTTTAATAATTCAATTTGCTGGTCATCTTTAACTCTGAAAGTGAATGGTGTAATCCTATTTTTGTTTTCAACAGAAGTACGCTTTCCCATGCCATTAACAGCTCTTAAATATATTTTATATCATGTGTTTACTATACTTGTAAATAAATTAAGTATTGTTGCTTACACGGAAGAAGAAACATTGCTTTCCAAATGATAAATGTCCACAAAACATGTTTCCTAAACCAAATAAAATGTTTGGTCAATTTCCCTGACTCGATTTGTTGCAATTATATATTTAACGAAAGTTAGGAACTCTTAATTCCACAAATAAAAAATTGCAAGGTTAAATATATTATTGCTGTATGAAGAAAAGAAATTTAACAAAAAGTATACACTGGTGAAGTACGCGAAAGAAGATATTGTCAATGACAAGAAGTACTACAAAGTACGAACTAATTTGTGTGAAGTACAATATTTAGAAATCAAATATAATTATGTTATGAAACAGTAATCTACAAATCATTTATCAAGTGACAACAAGAACACATGGGCCTTGATTTTTTTTTCTTTCCTCCCTCCTTCCTTGTTTTTTTTTTAATTTCCTTTTATTGGTTCTTTTTGTTTTTTGTTTTTAAATTATCAAAGTTCAAACTAAATAAACAATATATATCTTTTCTATTTAGGCCAGTAATGTTATAATTCAAATTTAGAGTTATATTTTTTGCATATTAACAAAAATCACATAAAGTAAACATATTACATTATCAACTTAATCAATTTCCAAAACAAAATTGAATTATGTTCTATTTTTTATAATTATGGAAACATAAATTTCATTTATTTCTTTTATTGAAAGTAAAAAAAAAAAAACTTTGAATACTCGAATTATAGCTTCATATAAAATCGATTTTGTTCTTAGAATGTTTTGATGTAATTAAAATAAATTTTCAAATGTATTTTTTAGATAAAAGGTAATAAGAAAGACGAAATTGCAGAAGTGAAGAAATACTATAATATGAATGGTAAAACTTTTAAAACATTGAAAGTAAATAAATCAATTTAAGAGTAAACAAAAGTAAAAGGAGGAAATCTTACAAAGTGAAAAATACTTTAAAGGAGAAAGCTACATGATAACAAGAATTTTAACATACAAAATAAAACAAAGTAAATGCTTAGAAAATTAAGGCGCGAGAAAGATGACTGATGAATATAAATAACAAAAATGAGCAAATAATAAAAAATTATCCTAAAAAATATTAAGAATATTATTTTTAAATTTTAGTTTATCACTTGTATATTAGTAGTGAATCTTAAAAATAATGATAACAATATACGGATCAACTTAAGAAATTTTAAACAATTATTTTAATCGGTGTCAAAGATATTAGTAATCATAAACTTTAACTATAAAAGATGGAGCGGTGAGTCTTTATATATAAAACTAGTTATCTTTATGTAATCAAGAATATTATCATTCAATCAAGGAAATACGTAACAGAGAGTAGATGATAGGATGGTTCCAGAAAAGACATAGGAATATTACTCACAAGGTTCGACGACCTCCCCTTCCATTTCTCCTGCTCTATAACTAATTTTTCCTGTCATGTGTAATTCCTTGCGTTTGTTGGTATCATTGCTCCCTCCATTGAACAAAACCTTGTCCTCAAGGTTGAAGTGGGGATACAACATTGTATGTCTGTATAAAGCTCTCATGTAATTTCTTCTGCAAACAACCCATGCCATTTAATTAGCACTTCCTCTTGCCATTTGTCATTCTTCTTGATCATTCGACGATTGTATAAGATTACTTGAGGTTGTAAAGGAGAATCCTTCTTGTTCAGTAATAATGGTTTCGGAACACATGCAAGTTGTGGATGCCCTTCACATTTCTTAAGCACTGACACTTGAAACATAGGGTGAATTTGGGCTGATGGGGGAAGTTGTAATTTTACCAATGCGTGCACACTTGGAAATGGTCCAAAATAGCTCATAAACATTTTTTTATTTTTTGTTAGTCGCAGATGATGTTGTCTATATGGTTGCAATTAGACATAAACGAAATCTCTGTTATGGTTGCTTGATTTTTCATCCTCAGTTGTCACTTTTTAATATTAGTTTTTTAAGAAAATCCAACAATGCATCCCTGATTTGAAGTTGTTCTTGAATAGAAGGTGTATCACCCTACTTGAGCTTTATAACGAATTAAGGGGGCGAATCTCTACCAAATAGAGCTTTAAATGGAGACATACCAATAGCAAAATGGGAAGCAGTAAGCCGCGCAAGGTAAGAGTGTGTACCAATCTTTGGGATTTACTTGAGTGTAACATCTCAAATACATTTCCAAGTAATCATTAAGTACTTGTGTTTGGCCATCTGGCTGTGAATGGTAAGCCGAGCTGCGTGCAAGTTTGATTCCTTGTCGATTAGAAATTTGTTCCCAAAATTTTTGGTAAATATCTTATCATGATTTGATACAATTGTTTGAGGAATGTCATGATCACTCACAACTATTTTAAGAAAGACATCAACAACTTTGGGTGTTGAAAGATCTGATGTTAAGGGACTAAAATAAGCAAATTTGGATAGACAATCTATGATTACCAATATCACATAATATCTATGTGAAAAAGGAAGCTCCGTAATAAAATCCATAATAATATCTTGCCAAATTTGATTGGTATAGGCAAACAATGTAAAAGACAACCACCTTGCTTGCTAGCAAATTGAACAAGCTCTAACATAAGCTTTTACTATGTTGGCCGTATTCTTCCTAAAGAATTGAGCTATTAGTCGAGACAGTGTCTTTTGATATCCAAAATGATCATCCATTATTGAATCGTGGAATTCCTGTAATATTTTTATCTTCAAATATGATTTGGCTGGTATAGACACCTTATCGTCCTAAAACCAAAGTCCCTTTTTAATTGTTAGTCTTCTGTTTACAGTCCAACTTTAGAAAATTCATCAATTGACTTCAAATGTTTTAGCTCCTTTCAAATAAGAGGTATTCATGAACATGTAATAATTGTAATAATTGTGATGGCTAAAAATGCTCTAGATAGACCATCAGCTCCCATTTTCAATCCTGCTCTGTATTCTATATCAAAATCATACCCTAATAGTTTCGTCAACAATGTTAGCTATTTTGGTGCTTGTATAACTTATGCTTGAAGTTCTTTTAACTTTTGAAATCAATCTTTATTGTGAATTTGTGGCCCAATAAGTAATGCCAAAATTTTGCCACTGTTGCCACTATAGCCTACATTTTCCTAGCGTAATCTGATTGTTTTTGAGCTATGGTGGACCAATATTTAGAAAAATATGTAATAGGATGGCCTTGCGGACTCATTGTTCCTATACCTGTACCCGAGACATCATTTTATAACACAAAGGGTTGTGAGAAATTCGATAGTGCCAACACTTATGCTTGAGACCGTGCAAACAACATGAAAGCTTTAGTGGTTCAGTCAAACCATTTAAATCCATCCATTCTTAATAAATATGTGAGAAGAGCTGCCATTACTGCAAAACGTCTAATGAATTTGCAGTAATAGTTAGCTAAGCCTAAAAATGCTCTTAGTTGTCGAATAAAATAAGGTATAGGTCACTGTCACAACTTTAATTGTTGTGTCATCCACTTTGACCCCTTTTCCGAATACAATATGTATGAGATATTCCTTATGAATTTGACCAAATGCATACTTGAACAGTTTATGTTTTCTCAAAATTACTAAGACGTACTCTCAATAAAAGTACTAAATGATATAAACTTCTATGTTGATAGTCAAAAAGAAAATGATGATAACAGTGTACTAATCAACATAAGAAATTTTAAACAATTATTCTAAGCGGTGCGAAAGATACTCGTAATCACAAACTTCAACAATAAGTGATAGAGCTATGAACCCCTATCTGTACAACATGCTATCCATATGTAAGCAAAAATATTATCATTCAGTGAGAGAAACACATAACAGAGAGAAGATGATAGCTAAAAAAAATATATAAAAAATATTACTCACAAGGTTCAAAACTTCCTCTTCATTTCTCCTATTCTTTAACCGTCTCTTCCTGTCACGTGCAAATAATTCCATGCATGTCGGTATCACATTCCAGTTTTGGTTGTTATATGTTTCTAAATAAAAGTACAATGAAAAATACTTTTTAATAAAAAATTTCTCATTAATACATTTTCTTCTTAACTTCCAGTAAAAATCAAATGTTACCTAAAGACTTCGGTGAAAGATTTTTTTTTTAGCTTTTCTATCAATATCTTATTCACTATCTTAGTGCTTCCAACTTTTTTTTTTCTCTCAACTTGTTTAACTTCCGTCAATTCCTCTCTCTTTGAACTAAATTTCCTATCAATAACAATAATATATGGATAATTTTTTCTTTTAAATAATACTTGTAAAAGAAAAAAAGTACCAAGTGTAAAATATGATTCACTATAAAAATGAATTAAGAAATTTGATGTTTGCGAGGTTTCTAAAATTCTTACTTGTTTATTATAATTGTAAATGAAATAAAAAAAAAAGTCTTGCGAACAGTGTTAGCCATTTTTTGTTTTTGTTTTCAAAGGACTTGTAATGTTGAGAATGTGTTATTTAATAATGTATTTTAAAATAAAAGTTACATGGAATAATATTATATATGCAACAATTGTTTTCTTTCGAATTGGTAATCAAACTTTCTAATCAGTATTTTAAGATAAAAATAAATATATATCAATATTTTAATTTCCTTAAAAAAGTACTATATTATTTTAACGTATTACACAAAAAAAAAAAAATGCTTGTTAATTTCATGTAACATGTGCATTTTTCTCTGCCTTCATTGTTATTGGATGTTCATATCCTGCCTTATTTTACGTTTCATTATTACTATGCCATTTGTTATATTTGATCCATAATTTATAAAAGTGATTGCATAACTTCTACGAAGTTGCTGTTCAATAAATCCAACTACTTAGTCCGAGCATATGCGTTTGACTAATTGATATGCTTAAATTTAGGATAATATCTATATGTGGTCTTGATTTTCTCCTCTAATATAAATATAAATAGGGTGCTTCTTTGTAAAGTAGTTACATAGAGATAAAAACCACATCACCTATCACAACTTACAAAATTAACAACGTCCTTCAGTGTAACGCCTTTCTCTCATTAGTTTGTTATTCCATTCTTATCAATTTTATATTAATTTTATATTAGTAAAAAAATAGATTCAAATTAAAAACATATTACATTAGTTATATTATAATTGATATAAAAAATGTTTCTCTATATTAGTTGTAACTAATAATGGAAGTAAAAAGTAATCTAGAAAGTTTTCTTAAAGAATTATATGAATATAATAGTATTTATTATATCAGTTGTTATTACATCGACGTAATATGATAGATATATTATAATGATTGTTATAATAACCTATGTAATATGATGTTAAATCGGTTGGAATAAAAACTTATGTAATGTATCCTTTTAATCCTATAATACTTATTTTTACTATTTTCAGTGATTTTGTGTTGTTGTGTATTGTTGTCGTTGTTTTATTTATGCGGCTTGTTCTCATTTTTCATTCATGTTTGCTTGTCATTCGTTAGTAACCTTTGTCCACTTTGATTTTTTTTGTATTTTTGATGTGTGTAATTTGCTTAACTTGTTTTTATTGACATTACATGTTACTAAGAAATACGAGTATCCTAACATTTTAGGGTCGTACTTTCTCTACTATCATTGAGTCCTATCACTGTAACAACAACTTTACTTGACTTGTATCTTTTCAGTGTGCATCATCGAGCGCTTATCTCCACTGTAAATCATGAACGTCTATTGATTCCACCTTCTGCTCCTTGCCGTTTCTTTTTACGAAAAGTTAACAATTTTGTAAAATTGATTAAAAATGGTTAGAAATTTGTTTTTGATCCAAATTTTTTAATAAGAACTTCTTTTAGTGCATATTTAAAAGTAGAGTTCTCATATTACATAGAATTATCAAAAATTTTAAATTGTCAAAATTTAGGGCAACAACACTTCAAATGAAACTTTTGATAAAAAATTTAGATTGAGACGTGTTAAAAATGAAAATTATTAAAAATAAGATAAGGAATGTGCTATATCGGAGTTTCCAATTTCCAAATTTCATCATTTACCATTAATTTTTTATTTTTATTTATTTTTGTGTATTTTGAACTATTTTTTAAAGCTAATGGTTATTTTAGATATTTTACTTATCCTATAGAGTGCTTATAAAATTTTGTAAGTGCAGGAAGCAACTGTGTTATAGCTGGCTCTTCAATTGGGCCCTTCCAGCCCATTGACTCCCACAGACAACACACCCAGCTTACGTTTGGTTACTGTCACTGCAGTAGCTATAGTGAATAGTTGATAGAATAGAACACAATAGAACCACCGATACATGCTTCATAGCGACTGACCTTACTTAGCTCCTCCATTCTTCTCTACATTCAATCTTCTCACTCTCCGCCAAAATCTGCTTACAATGCCATTTCCTTATTTATATCTCTGATTCCTTCTTTCATCTATCTTCTCTTCTATGCTCCTTCATTCATAACAGGCTATGGCTCTCACTTCCACTCTCTCTCTCTACTCTCACCCGCAGGTAACCAACTCCGTCACTCACACCTAACTAACCGCTCCTCTTTTTCGTTATTTGTCATTGAAACCCTAACGCTTTCGCAGGTTCGCCTCCGCAACCAGCGCTTGCAATCGCTTGCCTTAACCGCCGCCGGAGTCGCCGGCGTCGCTCAATTTGCGCCGCTTCCCGCTCTGAACTGCCGGAGAACGCGTTCTCCGAGAGCGCGATTTGGGAGCTTTGTGGTCAGGGCTTCTTCCAGCGTGGAAGGAACTCGCCCGCGCGCCGCCGGTTCTCGCAGAGTCTATCGCCAGTCTCAGGCCGAAGCGCCGCTATCCAGTGCTCCGGTGAAGCAGATTGCCAACGCTGTTGGCCCCTTCGCCGTGCTGGTCGCCCTCACTTTTGGTATCCAGTGCTTAATTTTCCTTTTTCTTTGGCTATTATATTTCGGTACTCTTTAGTCGTTCATATCGTTGCCTGCATTCTAATCTATGATGCATGGAAACTGTGCGTGCCAGTATCGATTTCGAGTAGGCGTATGCCGATTAACTCTAACTTTGTTGCTAGACCAACACGTGGTACACTTTCTCTTAACGGTGGTAGGCAATTATGAATTAACATTCCAAGGACGTTTTTTTTTCCTTTCTACGTGACTTTCATTAGGCACCGGATGTTAGTTATTTCTAACACATTGTCAGTTATAACTTACAAGTACTTTTGGGAGAAAAAAATCAAAGAAGGAAAAGAGAACTGAGCTGATCTCATAAGTTAAAATTAAATACACTGAACTTCTATAGGAGCTCTTTCCACTTAACTTCTCTACAAGTTTAGGTTCATACGAGTTGATTTTAGTTTATGGAGAAGGAAAATGCATTTTACATTTTTTATCTTCTCTTACAAGTACTTAAGGAAAAAATTTATCAAAATAGGATCAGTAAGCATCGGAACTTTATCTATAATTTTTATTTCATCTTATAAGAGATGAATTTTAATATTTGAGGTTCAAAATCAGCTGTTGGTAATGGCACTAGTCATAACTAAGAGAAAGGAGTATCTCTCAACAACTCATTCAACATTAAAATGCATCAAATGAACACATATTCATCTATTAAGCTAAGTAATTTTATATTTAAAATTAGAGGCAAGGGTTGCATAGTTTAACCATTTATCTAAATAGGGAAATGTATTTTAATATTAAATATTAAGCATATAGTTATCAAACTCGAGATTACAGAAATTTGTGAAGCCTTCGAGTACTTGTAAGAGTTTACTTAATAAGGATATTAAAAAAGCATAATCATAGTATCCAAACAAAATGTTATACCGTAAAATATTAAATATCCAACATTCCTATGTGGTAGTGATCAATGATCACAATGACTAGTCATATTGATTTGCAATGAGCAACTTATCCCTATTCTCAATGATCTCAAATTCTGAAGTTGTCAACTAATATTGCAAGTTCAGACGAAAAATATCAGATGGGAATGACATCATGTTCACCTAGAGGGCTGTTTGAGGAGAGATCACATTTGTTCACTCTTTGCAGTTTCAGATTCAGACATTACAAGCAGTTACACCTTGCAGATTTTGTTGCAGCCGGGCAAACAAGGCGCCTTTGCAGGTCATGGTGCTTGCATCTCAGGTTTATTCTTTGATCATGGTCATCATAAGTTTTCCTCAGCCTGGAGGCCTGTCAGAGGAGTTATAGAGGACATCAGTTGTGGTCAGAGGAAACAAACACGGTCAGAGGAAACAAACACAGAAGATAAAAGGAGGGACTTGTTGTAAAAGAGGCAAAAACAAAAGTGTTATGAAGGTGATTGGGAAAACGCAGAAGGGAAGAAATAAAATAACCAAGGAACCCTAAAAAGCAAAGCTGTTTTAGGCAATTTGTGTTGTGAAGTCCCATGTTGCTTGCTTCAATTCTTCCAATGTGTATATATATATATATATATATATATATATATATATTTGTTGGACAATTTCACATAATTTTAATTAGTTTTAGGATGAAAACTGTCATTTTGTGGGCATATCTCTTCTCATCGCCATAGACTTGCTAGCATGACAGCAGATTCATGATTTGGACTGAATTTATTTTGAATTTACTGAAGTGTGGCTGAGTTTAATGCAGTTTGAGTTTCCAATCTCTTAAAAATTGGACTTTAAGCCTAACTCAACTTTACAAAACGAGCTTGTAAAGTGAGGTTTGCACTAACTTATAAATTATTGAAAGACCTTATCTCTAGTTGATATAAGATCTCTAATATAACCTATTTGACTCATTCTTCTCATAGCGATAAATGAACTTGTTTGTGTCAACTCATGAGCTAAACTAGAATTATAGAAGCGAAAACAGCAAAAATTATACATCCCTAGTTCTTATAGGAAACATTGGGGTTTGAGAAGTATTTGATACGATTCACATGTGTGGCACCTCTTGTCTCCCTGGAAAGTCCTTGTCTCTTTTAATGTTTTGAAGCCCTATTAATATTAAATACAATTTATTTTTCTTTAATATTTTTCCTTTAACCCATTCCCTCTTCCCATTATGAAGTAAAGAAATTTCTCATGTTTACCTCTCCTACTGAGTATCTAATTCAAGTAAATTTCTGACTCTAGTTTGGTATACATTTTGAAATATCCTTGCTTCTCAATTAATCTGTGTTTTGGTGCTATTAGTATGATTCTGTTATTTTTTTGTTGTTGTTGCTCTTCTCTATTTGTTAGATTTCATAATAGTGGTTGTACTAATTTGTTTTCAGCTTACAGTTATATGGAAATTAGTGGAGAAGCTTCTTGTTCCAGCTCCGAAACAATTGAAATCTTCGACTGTGGAAAGTCAACCCCCTTCACAAGGACTGAAGTGGTCTTTTGCTGCTGGTACAAATTTGTTATCCCAGCTTGGGGCAAAGATTGAGAGGCAATCTAAACAGAAGCTCAATGAGTTTGCTCGGGAATTGAGGTCGTTTCCTAGTATTGATATGTCAGGTATGCTGACTTGATTGAAAATTTTATAAATGAGAAAGATATTTATGGTTATCTGGAACACTTTAGATTCAGTAATGAAGATTCTTCTTAGATATTTGTTCAAAATAACTTCATTATTTTGTCATTTGTAGACGTGATCTGATTCATTTGTTTTCATGAAAACCAAAGTTTTTATTGGCTAATCTAATTGATATTGGATTTTTCTCGGTCTATAAAACTGTAACATCTTCCAATGGAAGGTTTGTGTCTCCTTGTTATTTTTTTTTTCTTTTCAACTTAATTTCCTTTCACACTTTTAGGAATTGATTTGTACAATAATGTTTTCTGGTAATTAAGGAAATGCAAAATAATTTGATTTTTAAATCCTTTTGATTTGTATCAGTCCAGAAATATACTATTTTTATGACTGTATTTGATTTCATTTTAGTTTTAATTATTTGATTGACAATTTTGCGGTTATTATTATTTTACCCACTTTATCACAATCTTAATAAGGATAATAAAGTAAATTATTTAACTTTTTCTGGGTTACCATGTTATAAAGTAAATTACTTAACTTTTTCTAGTTTACCTGTTATAAAGTAAATTACCTAACTAAATGAATTTCTTTTTTTGCTAATGTATTTTGTAAAAAAATTTAAACCATATTTTTATAATAGGATAAAAACATATGATTTGATTTCTAGGTCCCATTTGTTCATTTCAAAACATAGCAAATCATGTTTTAATCACTTATAATGCACTAGATATTTCTTGCTTCATTGCAGTTGACTTTAAAATGTGGGTACCATAGAAATAAATTGATACATAAAAGCAAAAGTAATTGATTTATCGTACTTAAAATTTGGCAGGACGCAACTTTGGAGATGAAGGATTATTCTTCCTTGCTGAGAGCTTGGCATTTAACCAGGTAACAACTATCTTCCATTTATCATTGCTTTCATAAAGCTGCCTGTTTTGATACTGTTATTAAAAGATATAGTGTGATATTACCTACTGTACAGTCATATTGCAGGATTATTTGAGTGAACAGTTGAATCAATTTTAAAATCTTTGAAATCCAAACATTATAACTATCATATGTAACATGTAGTACCTTGCTTAAAAAAGGCACATTTATGCAAAGATATGAAGGAAAATCCGAATTCGGTGTATTGTGATCCTTTTAGCACATTGAATTATGAAGTATATATCTTCCCGAAGTATACAACTTAAATCAAAATGTCATCATGGCTTAGACAATGTAATTAACGTTGGAATATTTCAACATTTACTTTAAATAAATCCATCTGTGAGCTTTAGCTAGTTAGTCTGCAGGTTTTATGAAGCCCATGTAAGTGTATCTGTATAGGTCAGTAGGGCTAATAGATGTTGAAAGTTTAGATACCAGTCAGTGAATCCATTTAAAAGTATGCAACTTACAGTGGCAAGGCATGGCTTCTTTTCTTTTTGAGAATGAATTATGCTTCCTAAATCACTTAGTTTTGTGACCTTTCAAGGTCAGGTGTTTTTATGATTGAATGCTTTGGAATAGATGGTCAGTTAATATTAGTATCTGCAAAACCCACTTAATGAGTTTGGACAGAGGTTCCACTTTTTGTCTATGAAATATGCTCCAAAGAAAGGGTGACAAGAGAAATAAATATTTTCTGATTTTGCTTGGAGTGTATTGTCCACTCAGATGGACTTGTTTTTATTTTTCCATCCCCAATTTGCATGCCATTCTTTCAAATGTGAACTGTATAATCCTCTAGTAAGAATGTATACAAGTCAATCTTAATAAAAAATTTCCTTGACAAAATGCTTGTCTAAATCTATTTGCTTTGATTGGTCGTTCTGAGTAGGATTGAGCTATATTGATAGCTGACTTATCATTACGTTAGAGTTTCATAAGTCCCTTCCTTCTAATCTCCAAGTCTTCTAAAATAATTTCAACCAAATTAGGTCATAGATACCTCTTGCCATAGCTTAAAGCTCAGTTCCAGTACAAGGTTGAGCCCCAACATTCTGCCTTTTACTCTTCCAAGTAATTAAATTTCCTCCATGCAAGGCACAGCATCCAATAGTGAACCTCCTATTAGTCACAACCTTGCATAGTCAACATCAGTGTAAGAGTCAAGAATTTCACAAACTCCCTTTTCTATATCAAACAAAGACCAAGATAAGAGAGCCTATAAAAATGAAAAAAAATTGGTATTGTTCGCACAGAATAGTAATCGCAAAAGAAGAGAACTGGAGCCGAATGAACCCTGCTGAGCCAAGTCTGTGATCGCTGGAAAAGATCTAATAGTGCGTAAAAAAGGTGCTGGGAAAGTTCCCAGCGATCTGCGAAGTCGGCAGAAAATTCTGTTAGTCTCTGGAAAAGTTTGGACAGTGGCTGAAAAGCTAGAAATGTGTCAGAATATTGCCCTCTGTCAGATATATGATGGACGCAGGAGGGTGACTAAAAGATATGATGGTTTTCTGAAAATTCAAACTGCATTTTTGGATGTCTGATGGTGCAGTCCAGCAAACCTTCTAAAGAAGACATTTTTTTTTGTGGAATTAATTAGAGTGCCCATGTGAGGAGCTCTAATACCATGTGAGAGGAGGAAAACAAATATTTTCTTAAATTGTTTGAGTGTATTTTATACCTAACACACTGAACTTATTTATTTCAAGAGGATTGATTACGAATATAATTGATGCCAAACCGATTTACAAGAGAACAATTAAGATTCTACTTCCTTAGATGAACTACTTGATATATCCAGTGTTATCAATATTAGATAACAGAAAATATCGGGGACTCCAAAAATCTATAATCAAAATATATTTGAAGTCATAACGGATTATTGTGGAAGCACTGTTAACAAAAATTATAAATACAAATACGTGTAGATAACTAAAAAATTGTAGAAATATAATTGTGATGCAAAAATAGTGAAAGACAACCATATAATTACTAATAATATCATGTCTAGAAATTCAAATAACAGTACAATAAAATCAAAACATCACCAAGTTCAAGTTCAAGACTTAAAATAACAAAAACATAATAAATGTCATAAATTTCTAACTATCAGACTCTTCTTCTATCCTAACATAATTATTTTCAATGTTATCCAATGTGGCATACCCTTCATCCTCTTCCCCTTCAAAGAAGGTATTGTCAAAGTTAAGTATTTCTTCGAATTAAAATCAAAGCTACCAAATTGTAATTCATCCTTAACCACAACATGAATCTTCTCTTTGCTCCTCCATCTTATTGTGGATGAAGTTGAACTTGGACTTTCTTAAAAAAGCATAGGAAGATCTAGTAACAATACCACCACTTGATGATTGCTTTCTTTTCTCCTTGTATAAATTTTGGCTCTCCAACGCCTATACTTTGCAAACAATTGGCCATTTAAGAGTAGGATCATTGTGAAAAACAAAATCATTTCCCCATCTACAATTCTAACACAGTTGCAACACAATTTTAAAAGGGATTAATACAATAATTTTCTAAAAACTCATAAACCTATTATAGAGATAAGAAACAAATTCTATATATAATCAAGAATATTTGGATTATATATGTTTCTTTTCACTTTTTGGATTTTAGATAGATGAATTAGATTCACTTTTTGTTATATTTGGCTAACTTTGTTCATAGATGATTTTTAATACATAAATCTTAAATGTCAATTTATATAATTTATAATAATGTAATTTATAGATCCGTTTTTGTGTCCTATATTTTGAAGATTACACGTGTCTACTTATCGTATCCGCATATCTGTGCTACATAGGTTGTATGGTCCAACCTTTTAAAGAAAAAAGAACTATTGGACTGACCCAATATGTATAAACCGGAATTAGAGCATGAGTTACGGTTGAAGTGCCTCGGGTCAGGTCATGCTAACTGTAGGCTTCTTCATTACTCAGACCACTGTGTGGGTACGCCATTTCTGCTTTGAACCACCACTTCATGTTGCCATGGCCCTTTTTCAATAACACTGGATATATCCATTATCAAGTATCTATGTTACTTAGAAAAAATAAACATTATAGAACCTCGCATATCTTTGAAAATATTCCTATTTCCAACTGAGAATTCGTGAACACGTTGGATAGACCATATTTTCTAATAGAATTATATTTCTTCAGGATCATAAGTGTTATAATTAATTAATTACCGTTATTTATTGTTGATTAATTGAGAAACCCTAAATCATAAACCTTTTTTTATTGTTATCTCCGAAAATGTACCTAGTTCTGACAGAGAATTCGTGAACACACTGGATAGACCAGATTTTCAAATAGAATTATATTTTTTCATATATATGTTATAATTAATTAATTACCCTTATTTATTGTCTACTAACTGAGAAACATATAAATTATTAGTTTAATACAGTTCAAGATTGCACAGAAGCTTGTGTATCCGTTATAATCTATATGAGTCAAATCTTGTTTATAGAGAGATTTGCTGCATGGAAGTTTGGTTTTGGTTCATAATCTCAGTCTGTAATCTATAGTTCATAAGAAAGTAGTGTAATGAAAGATGCTCTTTGGTGCTCTCTCTTTGAGCACATGCTAAATATATTTTGTTATAAAGACTGCAGAGGAAGTTAGTTTTGCTGCAAATGGAATAACTGCAGCTGGGTTGAGGGCTTTTGATGGCGTTCTTCAATCAAACATCACATTAAAGACTCTTGATCTTTCAGGAAACCTAGTTGGAGATGAAGGTGCCAAGGTCAGTCCCCAGTGTTTCTCTGAATTCAGGATTTGGGTTCATTACTGTTATAGTTCCTTTATTTTATATAATTATTTGAAAGGTCCTTAAAACATATGTTAGGGTGATTTATGAAAGTTGTCTGCGTTCATACACTACTGTCAATAACACAATTTTAAATTGTTAGGTGAAGTCTTGTGAATGTTTTTGTTTCTGAAATTTGCCCTTAGACAAGAGCCATTTGGGCTTTTAAATGTGACAGTGTACAAGGCAACATACCTTGTGTTGAAGTTCAACCTTTACAATTGGGTGACATCTATTGACCACTTAGTCAGAGGCTTTGATACCATGCTCATGATAGATTATAACAATTTAGATAAAGGCTCACGCATTTATTTATATCAAAGGTCTTTGTTTATAATCTTCATTATTGTTATTGTTAATATTGTTCTTGTGGAGAAATTATGAAAATCCTGCTCTTTGTTTTTACCAAATGCAGTCTTAGTTTATTTTTTTGAACTTTGATATCTCAAAAATGAAAAAATTGTAATGAACTATTCAATTTACAGTCTTATTTCTATGTCCGAATAATGTGAAAGAAGGTAGACATGTAGGGGTAGCAGGCAACAGCTAGCGACGCCTTTGCTTATATAATTCTCGACTACTTTTTCTTTAAACAAGTCATTAAAATTGTTGACATCGTTTCCTGGAGACTTTGTTATTGATGGATCAATGGTTGTTTATATTACATGTTCTGTAATAATACTTGGTATTTCCTTCTAAGATTTCATAATTATTACTGTTGCACAATAAATTGAGTTTGATGCTTATAAATAGCATCTATGTATTTGATATTCTGTTTATGTTTATGAGGCTGTTTTCAATGAAATATAATATTGAATATCATACGAGAAAGAGCAAGTCAAATATTTTATTGGAGCTTGGTTCACTGTTTTAGGGTACTATAACTCCTTTGGAACAAGTTAAATCTGTTGCATGTGGTTCTTATAGCTAGTTACGTATCCATTCAAGTGCTGATGAGGAGTACAATGGATTATTATTAAATAGACATACATACATAGCCATATTTGTTCACTGTTTGAGCTTGTGTAATCTGCAATCCCATATCAAGCATATGCAGGATGACATGAATAGCTATGACGCAAAGATCCTCTCTGAGCCTGTATTTGCTAGAATATATTAATTTGTCTTTTGCCATAAAGAACCATGGACTAAAGATTAAGAAACTTATGGCTTACGTAGCCAATCATGATGATGATGAGAACAGTGTTTGAGATATGTTTATAACCCATCTCTATCATCTCTCAAAGAGATAAAAGACTACAAATTTGTTGACAGTTAGTGCTGATCATTGAATCATTTTCATACACTTATGTATAATTATTGTATTTATCTATTCACTATCTATATCCTTGTTCACTCTTCACAGTGTTTATGTGACATATTGGTGAATAACTCTAGCATCGAGAAGCTCCAGCTAAACAGTGCTGACTTGGGTGATGAGGTTAGCTTGGTGATTTGTATTTGTCATAGAATGACTACCCAATGGAACTAAGAAATGCTAACTGTATTATGCAGGGTGCAAAAGCTATTGCTGAAATGTTGAAGAAAAATTCAAGTTTGCGGGTTCTTGAACTGAACAATAACATGATTGAATACTCTGTTTGGAATTTAAACTTATTCTCAGAGCATAGAAGTGAGTGTCCAAATATTATTTTTAATTTGTTTCATGGAAATGGAGGCAGGGATTTTCAAGTCTGGCTGGAGCTCTTCTTGAGAATAACAGTATACGAAATATGCATCTCAAGTGAGTAAGATTGTCACACTAAGTATTCTCCTCAAAATTTTGAGGAAGTAGCAGTTTAATTTATGATCTTCGTACTTTTGATGTTACAATTCCCTTGGAATTGTTTGATTAAATCTTTATGCTCATTACTTTATTCTTTTCCTCTTTTGTGAATTATTCCAACATTATCACTATTCAAGTGGCAACTATGGTGGTGCTTTGGGGGCTAATGCATTCGCTAAAGCACTTGAGAGCAACAAGTCGTTAAGGGTACTATTCTTGTTTTCTTTTGGATGAAAGGCCAACATTACATTCTCTCCTTAAGTTCTTGTTACAGCTTTCAGAATTCCCACTTTTTCCACTAGATCTAGTTATCTTATCCAGTACCAAAACATGTGCTGTATAGAACACAATGTTTTCATGAATTTTCATACAGAACACCTGAAATTCCAAAACGTATCTTAGATAAACTGAGAGCGAACCTTCAACATGTGTGATCTTGTGACAATTACAAAATGTTGCTTCATCTTCTAGAAAAAATATTTGCTTCAGCTTAAGCAAGAACACTTTACCCGGAACTTTAATATATGGACAGGAACTTCATTTGCATGGAAATTCTATTGGAGATGAAGGAATCCGTTCATTGATGGCGGGATTATCTTCACATAAAGGTTAACTTTTACTTATGTCTGATCTTGACTGTCATTTATGGTTCCACAATTCCACTTTAGTATTATACAATTAACTGACAAGCAGTATTCGTTCTGAAGGGAAACTCACACTTCTAGACATAGGCAACAACTCATTAACAGCTAAAGGTGCATTTCATGTCGCTGAGTATGTTAGGAAGAGCAGAAGCCTGTTATGGTTGAACCTTTACATGAATGACATTGGCGATGAGGTATTCTGTCCCCTGTTTCACACGAGATTATAAATCTTGTTGATATTGTGTCACAGTGTGAGGTCATACAGTAATTCTGATCCTTAAGATGTTTAAGTATTGTTTTTTTCCATAACTTATCAGTATAAATTGCATTCCATTCTGTCAAAATATAACGTATATGATAAAGTATACGAATAGTAAATTGATGTGTATGACTCAGAAATAACCATGCGTCACCCGGTATGTCCAAATTGCCATACCTGAGAATGTTTTGGTTTTCCCTTATTATTCACAGTAACAACTACCACAACAAAATTAATAGTTCTGCAAAGACAGATTTCTAAGAGGACAACGACTTCTGATTATATTCATTAACTGGTTGTGTATAATTGTCAGGGAGCCGAAAAAATTTCAGCCTCTTTAAAGGAAAATCGGTCAATAACAACATTGGATCTGGTAAGAGATCCTATTTTGTTTCCTTTATGTTTGCTCTTTGTACATGGCTTGTTACTCCACCTGCTCTGGTCATTAACAAAAGAAAAAACAGAAACGTCGAGTCTGTAATGTAAATACTATTGCCTGGGACATGACTTGTTTGAGTTCAATATTCCAGGGTGGAAATAACATTCACGCTGATGGTGTTACTGCCGTTGCTCAAGTTTTAAAAGATAATTTAGTTATTACCACTGTAAGCCTCAACAGTTATTTAGTTTCTCATCTTTGTCCTGTTTGTCTTTTCTATACTCTAATACAGATTTTTTCTCATTCTTAGTTGGAACTTAGTTATAATCCCATTGGACCAGACGGAGCCAAGGCCTTGGCTGAAGTTCTCAAGTTTCATGGGAACATAAAAACCCTTAAGCTTGGTTGGTGCCAGGTAACCTTTTTTCCATGAACTACCTGTAAGTTGTTTGTTTTAACTTCTATTTGTAACACAGAATAACTTTATAGATTGGAGCAAAAGGGGCAGAGTTCATTGCAGACGCTTTAAAATACAATACCACAATATCAATTTTGGACTTGAGAGCAAACGGACTGCGAGATGAAGTTTGTTTTCAGTACCTTGAATCATTTTTTCCTTTAATCTCTTTTCTCCAAACCTTTTTTGTCGGTCAATCTGAATATGTTATTGTTTTATGAATGAACTACTGCAGGGTGCACAGAGCCTGGCTCGCAGCTTGAAAGTGGTTAATGAAGCTTTAACCTCTCTAGATTTAGGATTTAATGAAATAAGGGTATGAATGTATTTTTTTGGCTCCTAAGGAAATTATATTGTCTCTAATGTTGTCTGATTCACAGGATGATGGAGCTTTTGCTATTGCTCAAGCACTCAAGTCTAATGATGATGTAGCTGTCACATCCCTTAACATTGCAAGTAACTTCCTTACAAAATTTGGGCAGGTGATGTATATTGTGGTATTGCTATTACTTTTTGCTCAGTTCTACCCTTCATTTTATTTTATTTTCATGGGTCTGAATATACTTCACATGCAGAGTGCCTTGGCTGATGCAAGAGACCATGTCTTGGAGATGACCGAAAAGGAAATCAACATCTTCCTCTAGAAGACATTATATTCTGCAATAAATATTTTTTAAAAACTTAGAGCAATTTTTTATTTTAATTTTGCATATATGCTGCCGGCATATCAAATTTTTGAGTTCTAACCAATTTATTAAGGGAAATTATAGAAATTTGTGTGCTCTCCAGCCTTAAATTGTCGATCCTGAAACCGTTACAATGGTTGGATGATATAGTTGACAACAGTAGTGATAGCTTGTGAGCAAAGGTATCACATGTAGTTGTAGTTTACCTTTGCCAGCGGTAGTTGTATCCTGCCAAATTAATCAGAGTTGTCAAAATGGAAGTTCCAAGATGATTTTTGTATTATTAATTTTTTATCTGGCTAATTTTGTTGCATAGACTCGATTTAAGGTTGTTTCCAGCTCTTTTATAAACCTCGTGTAATTTGGACAGCAAAAGGGTAATGAATGATGGATTGGATATTTTTATTCATTCTTAATCTAAATCTTTAATTTTCATGAAATTTGTCTAATATAAAATTATTGATCAAAATTTTGTATTCAAGCAATTTCAAAATATCATTTAACTTGCATCGTAGGTGATCTCAAAATATATTAAAATTATATTTAATTAAGTTTTAATGATTTCTTAAATTTGAATATTTTTAGAAAAAATTATTATTATTATTTTTATTTTATTAAGTGTTCAAAACATTTTTTTGAAACATTTTTCCATTTTATTCTTATTCTTGTTGAAAATAGAATGATTTATCTTTATTTTTATCTTTTCATATCTAACTCAATGAACAAAGTGTTCGAATCTCTTCTAATAAATATGTTAACTTGTTCTAATTATTTCTATCTTCTCATATCTGACTTAATGATCATTTGTTCAAATATTTTCTAACAAATTTGTTGACTTGCTATTTTCTTTTTGAAGAATTAGTTGACAAATTAAAAGAAATTGGAGACATAATAAGTTGATCGGTTAGTTCAAGACAGAAAAATCGAAATAATTACTACGTATTAAGGTCAAATGGCATGTACTTAAATAATAAAAAAATGTTTTAAACATAAAAGATTTTAATAATAAATCAGTTAAAAATATCTAAAACTGTAAATATTTAAATAAATCTTAAAATTGTTAATTTTGAAAATTTTATTTTGGCAATGACAATATTTACAACTATTTACAATATTCTAACATTAAAATGCATTTAAAAATAATGAACTTTTTTATAATTTAAAGCTTCTAGTGGAACTTTAATTTCTTTTTTAGTATTTCTTTATCAACCATATAAATTTAGAAAAAAAAAAAATCAAGACTACTCATTAAATTAATATTTAGTAAAACTTAATTCTGTTTGTGCATGTATATATATTTCTAACTGTTATAATCATATCAACAAATTAACTTCAAATAATACAAGAACATACATTATTTAATAGTTTATTTTTTTCTTACAAAATGTATAAATTAAAATTTCTGTGGAGCGTTAGGCGACGACCTCCAACAGTGAGTTACTATTTTTTCTCGCAGTAGGGATAAGGAGAAAATACATGTGTGTCGTTGCTTTGAGTGTATATCTTACCTTTCTATTTTTATTTTAGAAAGCCCCCGTTGTTGCCACATAATCCTTGTTTACTGTTGTGCTAGTGCATTTAACAATTATGTTATGGCAATGCTAGCAATATTTCTATTATTATTTAAATTAATTTATTATTATTATTATTATTATTATTAAAATTATTAACACTGTTACTATTATTACTATTAATATTATTATTAACACTATTAATGGTATTATTAATACTAGAATTATTAATATTGTTATTATTAATAATAATATTATTATTATTATCACGAATATTATAAATAATATTATTAATATTATTATAAATATTATTATTC
>Ga0123340_1000515_pt1 | contig 26164 bp, 25 predicted proteins | sample SirMexnodulemix_FD_89961 | JGI IMG/M metagenome (GOLD analysis project Ga0123340, IMG submission 89961) | Root nodule microbial communities of legume samples collected from Mexico - Siratro Mexico nodule mix | ecosystem: Host-associated > Plants > Roots > Nodule | place: Mexico: Nepantla...
GCTTGATTTGCACCCCATATGTTTCTACTCAGAGTCAACTTGCAGACATACTCACCAAAGGATTGAATGGCATCAACTTTGAAAGAATTATATCCAAGCTGGGAATGGAGAACACCTACTCACCAACTTGAGGGGGAGTGTCAAAATCATGTTACTTTTATATTTTAGGAAGTGTTATATTTTATCCTTGATGTAATTTTATTCTGTATCACAGTAGTATCTTTATATTAATATTAAGATTATGTATTTAAGGACAATCTCACAATTATAGGGATTTGTTTCCTTAGGATCAGTTGCTAATATTTCTTAAAATAGCCACCAGGCTCATGTATATATAGGTCCAATGACCTCATAATTTAATATGAGAGAATATATTATTCCTTCTAAATTCTGAGAGTGGGGTTTTGGGGTGATGCTATTCTTAGTGCATGTTATCTTATTAATCGTATGCCATCTTCAGTTTTAGAAAATAAAATTCCTCATTCTATTTTGTTTTCTCATGAATCTCCATCTATTACCCTCTAAAGTTTTTGGGTCTACATGTTTTGTTCACAGATTTAGTCCCGGACTTGATAAATTATCTGCTCGGTCACATAAATGTGTCTTTTTAGGGTTCACTAGATCTCAAAAAGGATATAAATGTTTTTCACCCTCTCTTAATCGTTAGTTCATTTCTGCAGATGTTACCTTTACTGAATCTTCTTATTATTTTAAGTCTTCATCTTTTTCTCTTGTGTCTTCATCTATTTAAACACATATTCCAATTGTTTGTGATTCTCCTGTCATGTCTAATGTTCTTACTGAGTCACTTCCTTCACCACCTCTTAAAGTTTATAGTCGTCTTCAAACTTCTCAACGTCCACCAAGTGTTTCTCCTCTAGTGTTAGATCTTCCGACCCCTCCGGCTCCGACAGTTGAACCTGATCTTTCCGTTGCCATTCGTAAAGGTATACGTTCTATCCATAATCCATCACCACACTATACTACCTTGAGCTATCATAGACTATCTCAACTTTTTTATGCTTGTCTATCATCCATTTCTTTAGTGTCTATTCCAAAATCTGTAGGTGATGCTTTAGCTCATCCTGGTTGGCGTCAAGCTATGCTGATGAACTCAGTGCTCTTCATAATAGTGGAACTTGGGAATCGTTTCTTTACCCTTTGGAAAATCTGTTGTTGGTTGCAGGTGGGTCTTTGCTATCAAAGTTGTTCCAGATGACACTATTGATCGTCTCAAAGCTCGTCTTGTCGCTAAAGGCTACACTCAAATTTTTGGTTTGGATTATGGTGATACTTTTTCTCCAGTGGCAAAAATGGCGTCTATTCGCCTATTTATAGTCATGGCAGCTCTACAAAGATGACCTCTTTATCAATTAGATGTCAAAAATGCTTTTCTTAATAGGGATTTGCAGGAAGAAATTTATGTGGAGCAACCTCCAGGTTTTGTTAATCAGGAAGAGTCTTCTGGATTGGTATATCGTCTTCGCAAATCTTTATATGGTCTCAAATAGTCTCCCAGGGGTTGGTTTGGAAAGTTTAGTAGTGTTGTCAAAGAATTTGATATGACTCGCACTGAGGCAGATCATTCAGTTTTTTATTCGTCATTCAAATGTTGGGTGCATCTATCTAGTTGTCTAGGTTGATGACATTGTTCTTACAAGTAGTGATCAAGATGGTATTTCTCAACTTAAACAGCATATTTGTCACCATTTTCAGACCAAAGATCTTGGTAAACTTAGATATTTTTTGGAGATTGAGGTAGCACAATATAATCATGATATTGTTATCTCTTAAAGAAAGTATGCATTGGATCTTTTGGAAGAAACTGGGTTACTGAATTCTAAATCTGTTTAGACACCCATGGACCCTAATGCCAAACTTCTACCTAGTCAGGGGGAGCTCCTTTCAGATCCTGAGAAGTATAGAAGATTAGTTGGAAAACTGAATTATCTTACTGTTACGTCTTGATATTTCTTTTGGAGTTTGTGTGGTGAGTCAATTCCTTAACTCTCCATGTGTTGATCATTTGAATGCGGTTACTCGTATATTGAAGTACATTAAAGATTCTCTTGCAAAAGGCCTACTATATGGTCATAATGACCATACTGGAGTTGTATGTTATACAGATGCGGATTAGGCAGGATCTCTATCAGATAGAAGATCTACTTCCGGATATTGTATTTCTATTGGTGATAATTTGATATCTTGGAAGAGTAAGAAACATGTTGTGGCAAGATCTAGTGCTAAAGCTAAATATAGAGCCATGGCCTTAGGTGCCGGTGAACTTATTTGACTCAAACAGTTACTAAAAGAATTGCAATTTGGAGAGGTCACTCAAATGACACTCATATGTGATAATCAAGCTGCTCTTCATATTAGCTTAAATCTCGTCTTTCACGAGATGACTAAACATATTAAAATTGATTGTCATTTTGTTCGAGAAAAAATTACATCCGGAGACATCAAGACCGAGTTTGTTAATTCGAATGATCAATTAGCAGACATTTTCACCAAATCTTTAAGGGGACCCATGATTGATTATATTTGTAACAAGCTTGGTACATACTATTTATATGCACCAGTTTGAGAGAGAGTGTTGAATATAACGGGCTTAGCCCATGTTTTATATTATTTTGTTATTATTTTGTTATTTTTATCATCTATAAATAAACATCCCTTTATGTGTATTTTCACACAAGGGAATTAATCATATACTTATTTCTCTATTTTAATAATTCTAATAGTGACAAGTTTGATAATCAGAGAGAAGGTTTCATGAAAGTCAAAACCTTGAACTTGATTGAATCTGTTGGCAACTAACTGGCTTTGTATTTGTTAATAGTACCGTCAGGATTTTCTTTAACTCGAAGTATCCATTACAGACAACAACTTTTCTGTTAAAGGGAAGAGAAACCAAATCCCATGTGTGATTATTCACAAGAGCTTCATATAATACACTGGTTTCATAGCAGTAGCCCAATTTACATTTTTCGGGACTTGATAAGCATTACAAGGTTCAATATTCGTTAGCAACAATGAAGGATGAATTCTTTTTTAAATAATTCGAGACTTAGAATGAGTTTGCATAGGATGTGTATTAATGGGTCTAGGTAAAGCCTTAGACTAGTAGAAACGATAGACAGGAACACTGAGTAGAGTGAGGTGGTGTAAGCAAAGACTTTGTGGGAGGAGAAAGATTACGATTAAGATTAAAAAATTGTTCACTGACAGGAGCGGGAGATTGTGAAGACATATCAGCAAAAGGAAATTTGATTTCATTAAAAATGACATCTTTAGAGATGTAACTTCAATCAGATTTAGACATATGATGATAACCTTTATGGGATTTAGAATAGCCCAGAAAGACACATTCCTATGAGTGAAATTCAAGTTTGTGTTTATTATATGATCTAAGAAAGGGAAAATAGGCACAAACAAAGACTTTTAAAAAGAAATGGTCAGGAATGCTTTTATACAATTAAGTGTATAGGACACAAAACTGTAAAGTAGTAGGTAACATGTTAATCAAATATACTGCAGTCTGGAACGCAGAATCCCAAAATTTCAAAGGAAGGGAAGCATGATGTAGTAAAGTTAGACCCAATGCAATTATGTGTTTGTGTTTTCTTTCAACAAATAAGTCTGTGTAAGATGCCATGATTGGCAAGAAATGATGTAAATGACCAAAACTCACCCCCAATCTGTTTGAATACTCGTAATTTTGGTAGCAAATTGTAGTTCAACTATAGATTTAAGACTTTGAAAAATAGTGAAGGCTTTGCATTTGAGTTTTATAGGATAAAACCAAATGAACCTTGAAAACACATGAACAAACGACACCTAGTATAAGTAACCCTAAGTGGAAGCAACATGTGTAGCCCCTAAAGATCACTGTAAACTAATTAAAAAGGGAATTATAGACAATTTCAGATGAAGATGAAGAAGAAGGTAATGTGTGAGATTTTCCGACACAACAAGAAGAACAAAAATCGACAATTTTATTAGTAGAATATACGCTATAGAGTCAAAACAAGTCTCCACACATTATCATTTGGGTGACCTAATCTAGTGTGCCATATTACTAGATTTAGAGGAATTAACACCAGCAGTCTCTGAGAATTATTAGCTGAAGCAGAAGTAGTATACAGCTGAGATGTCTTTGACATGACAGCAGAAGTAGTATACAACTGAGATGTCTTTGTCATGACAAGATCAGTACAACTTTGAATCTCGAGATTAGGAAATGAATATAAACCATCAGCTCCCACAATTCCCCAAAGTAGGATTTCATTGGTGGCCTGAGAATTAATAATACAAAATGGAGTAAAGAACTCAAAATAGACATTGTTATGAAAGGCAAATTTACTCACACTAAGGAGGTTTTTGGTAATTGAGGGAACATGCAGGAAATTGTGTAAGTAGAGAGAAAGATTAGAATTCTTGAGACAAGAAGAACTAGAACCAATAACTTTCAAACCTTCACCATTGTCAATGTAAATCTGATTTAGGCCTTTGAAATGAATAAATTGTTGAATATTTTGAGAGTCTTCAATAATATGAAAAGATGCCCCTGAATCAAGTATTCAACTTGAGTTGTCAAGTTCTTGAGTAGAAGAATTTGTTATCAATGCACTGTCATATCAGCTGCTGGTGTTGAACAAATATGACCAGTGGCAGGATTAATCTGGGTATTAGATTTGGAAGTAGGGTTGAATTGCGTAGTTGAAAACTGAAGAGGCTGATTTGTTGTAGGGTCATGCAAAATAAGAGATTCATGTGGTTGATAGGAAGAATCTCGACGGTAAATGTTAGCAATATGACCATATTTGAGATAGATTTGGCACTGAAAATTAGCAAATCTGCCACTACAACCTTGACCACCGCGACTGCGATCACCTCTATCAGTGAACGAACAACCAAAATTTTCACGAAAGAAAGTTATTGGTACGAAGTTGCAATCTTGTATCTGCAGCATATGCCTTACAGTAATTAACCGAGGGAAAAAATTTCTTTTGTAAATGATTAGCACACGATTCATGGGGAAGAAGTGCTTCAACCTCCATGATTGGAGGTGTTTCAAATTTACTTTCAAATTTTGGCAATGCTCTTTCACTTGGCTGTGATGTATGTGGTTGGTATATTTGTGCTATATATTTTGTTCTTTTGGCTTCACATTTCTATTTAGTGATGGGAATTTTCTATATTCTGGTGAAAATATTATCATTGAATATCAAGATGTTTTAGTTTATTGTAGGAGGAGCATATATGAAGTGCATAATTTGTAATTATGTTATTTGTATATTCAAATTGATTGTTTTTTAATTGTTTCTTTAAGTGCAGGACTACGGCCACCGAGTTAGATTAGCAACCCATTCAAATTTTAAGGAGTTTGTTTTGACAGCTGGGTTAGAGTTTTATCCATTGGGCGGTGATCCAAAAGTTCTGGCTGGTTGTATGTACTCTATACCCATGTACTAATTTCTTCTACTGACTGACTGGCTTGGTGCATGATATTCTTAATTCTTCTATCCCACATTCCCTTCTAAAGTGTTTTTCTTTTTTTTTTTTCTGTTTGCTCTCTGGCCCAATAAGCCCAACAATAGACACATCAGTTTGTTTTAGTCCTTCTATCCCAAAATACCATAAAGATTTTGTTCATTTGACTAAAAATTTTAAATTTAACTTAATCTCTCATAAACAACTTATAAGATGAAGTTTGTATTAACATAAAATAATTTATTTTAACTATATCTCTAAGTGGTGTGGGTCTTCAACAATTAAGGTCGACAATCTCCTTTTAATTGTGTAGAAGATGTAGGGACAAAGGGACTAAAACATTTTCTTTTGGAAATTATAGGGAAAGGATCAATTGTAAACCTGAAGGACCAAAAACAAACTCGTACCAGATTTGAGGAACTAATAAATATTTAAGCCTTATAAATAATATAAATGTGTGTACCTCCAATCCAAGACAAACAACATTCAGATATCTGTTTTTTAATGGTATTAGTTCTGTAAGTTTGATTTTCTTCTCTATTTTTGCTTTTATTTTCTTGGTTGCCACCAGCAGGGGTCCTAAACAGTACCTGTGTATAGTTTCTAGGTCAGAAGCCCTGTGCTGTTGCTCATTTGGTCCGCTACAACACCTAGAACTGGTAGCCTGTGAACCAAACCTTGTTGTCGTGTCGCCTATAGCTGCTGCAACTGAAGTTTTCTTGTCAAAATCTCTACAAAATCTTGCAATGCATTTTCTTAGTTTTTGGACACAAAAGTTCTGGGTAATGGTGATGTTAGGCAGCTATAGTTCCACAGGCTGTATCACCTACATATTCACCATACCTAAAATTCAACAATAACAATGGTGATGTAATATTAAAAAAAAGTGTGCCTGGCGAAACACAATTTTGTTAGGTTATTCACTATTTTCTTCCTGCTCCTTCCTTGTCCTGATTTACATTGTATGTATGTGTATTGAATTGGGCATGCTTTTCAAATAAGTCAATCCTACTGTCAAATATTTCTTATTATGATTTTGTAAATATGAATGTTACATGATGGGTATGCACTGACCCTTAACACTTATGAATACCTACCCCAAATACTCCCCCAAATCATTGTTTGGATTGCTGGTTATTGTCCAATGGAATTTGAAACTTTAATTAGCTTGGTGTCGTACGCAATCAGGAAAATATAGCATATACCTTGATGTGTGTCATGAATAAGGTATTAACTAATGGTGTATTTGGAAGAAAGGAAAGAAAATTGAGGAAAGAAGCTTGGGATAAAGATGCATTTTCTTTTGTTTGGTTGAAGAGAAAATGGAAGAAAAGCTTGACTTTTATATAATTTTGAAATTTTTTCTTTCTTTACATTTTCTCTTCAATTAAATATTTATTTATTTTTTCTCTCAATTTCTTTCCTCCCAATCAAACAGAGCCTTAGTTCAGATCTTGAAAGTTTATATCTGTCCTCTTTACAGCTATTTCTATATTTTTACTTTTAAATTCTTTCTGGTGCAGATATGGTTAAAAATAAGGGCTTTCTGCCATCGGGACCTTCTGAGATACCTATTCAGCGAAATCAAATGAAAGAAATTATTAATTCTCTACTTCCTGCTTGTAAAGAACCTGATATTGATTCTGGTGTCCACTTTAAAGCAGATGCAATCATTGCCAATCCTCCTGCATATGGTATGCTTATTGTTAGTTACTTTTATGTAATATGGTTAGCCGAATTTGTGCATCTATATTTTATCTTCTAGTGAATATGATGAGTTTCTAAATTATGAAATACTGTTGGATTAGTTTTCGTCAGCATACATGAACAAGCCTGAAAAAGTTTTTACTTCCATATTGAAGAAGTATACAAGATTTTTGAGAAAAAAATCAAGTCTTTGTGAAGAGTATTTAACAAGGATTGATCAATTAGGCCGTCATATTTAACTAGAGTTTATGATATGTGTGACCTATAAAGCCCTGGAAGGTCATTTGGCACAATATCCCTAATTTCCTTTGCTAAGTTATCTAGCTCATGGAAGGGCTCGATGATCATAAATTTGGGAAATCAAATTCATCCTTGGGAAAACAATTTCAAATTAGCCTCTAAGCTACAGATAGTTCATAATAAAGAGCAAACCCTTCTTTGTATTGCTTAGTTATTGATTAACCTTTGGCATAGGTTTATGAACTTTCCCTTAGGCTTAGTTGGAAATACCATAGTTTTGTTTATTTGTTCTTTTCCTTTTGCCTTCCCAAACTTGAAAGATAAATGCTGAGGTCTAGCATTTGATAAGCATCAACCTCGTATCAAGAAGGTCTAATTCTAGGAGAAACAGGGGCAAGACAGAGGATTTCATTTGTGGGTTGTTGTCAGGAATAGACCTCTAACAGCTTTTATAGTTAGTAAGAGGGTTGTTGATACCTATTTTATGGTTTTATAGAAAACCAAGGAAGTAAAAACCAAATGATATATTAATTCTGCAAAATCCTGACTACATTTTTCCATAATAGCTAAAAGAGCGAGACAAGAGCCTTACACGTGCCAAAACACAAACAAACTTCCAATCTAAATATATTGTGGGCCCTCCTGATGTTTTTGTAATTACTCTTTGTTGGTTGACTTTGGCCTGCCATTGTTGGATCGGGGTCCCACCCATTAAATTCACCCCTGCAAATAGGTATATGGCCTATTTTGTACGTTGTCATAATATTTTCCATTTGACTTTCTCAATTTTGGGTTACTCCTTTGATAACGTTATCTTTCTTTCACCTTTCTTGCTACTTAATCCTTTGTTTCTGCTTGTCTAATTAAATTAGCAAATATTACTGTTTAATTAATATCTTCTACATTGCCATTAACACTGGTACATCTATAGGGCATACCCATGTGGCAGAGGCACTTAAAATTCCAATTCATATTTTTTTCACAATGCCATGGACGTAAGTTTCATCCTGTTTTCGTAATCTTTAGAATTTTGTTCTCATTTATTGTTGTTTTAGTTCAACTATTGGTTGTGTGTCTTTTAGTTTTCTTGGTGATTCAATTTTGCATTTATGCAAGTATTTTTCTCATTTCTTCCCAGGCCAACTACTGAATTTCCACATCCTCTGTCACGTGTAAAGCAACAGGCTGGTTATAGGGTGAATTCTTTGTTAATTGCTGTATCTTATAATCCATCCTTATTTTTTTCGTTCATGTTTATCTAAACATTGGTCATATTTATCTTCAGCTTTCATATCAAATAGTTGATTCTTTAATTTGGCTTGGAATACGGGACATGATTAATGATCTTAGGAAGAAAAAGTTGAAGCTACGACCAGTCACATACTTAAGTGGCTCACAAGGCTCTGAGACTGAGATTCCACATGCATATATATGGAGTCCACATCTTGTTCCTAAACCAAAAGGTGTTTGCTCTAGATCCCGCACTTCACATTTTGTTTTTATAGTCATTGTTATATTAAGTACCTTCATAGTTACTGTTTCTTCTCTGTGCATCTGTGCGTTTGTTGTTGTTATGATTTTCTTTCTGACTACTAAGAGAAATGCTGAGAGAAAAGTTAGAGAGAAAGGAACACTTTGTATTTATTATATTGAGTTTGTACAAGTAATGAGCTTTTGTTTACAGCAACCAATCAGTAGAGTATAAAAGCTCATTCTACTAAGTCATTTGTAGACAACAGGGAGCTCAGTTACGTTGAGTTTGAACCTGAGAAACTGAAATTGAGAAGGAGACAGTACTGGTGAACATCTGGAATATATTGTGCACTTAAATACTCTGCTGAGCATACCATACTACTCGATGTGGGACTTGGGTACCCTATAATACCCAAATTCCAATCACCACCCTTAAGAACCGACATCTCAACGATTTTCAGTCCACAACACTTCACTTAATTACCTCATTGGTCAGAACCTTTGGAATCCTTTCCAAGGTATCGTTAACCAACTTCGATGCCAATTGACAAGTACTCAAGCTTATGGAGAACCCACACTAGAAAAGCTAGTTATAAAAGGGGGAGAGCAAAACAATTAAATACTCTGTTGAGCATCTCATACTGCTCAGTATGGGACTTGGGCTCCCATAATACCCAAGTTTCGTAACACTAACCCTGAGAGCCTACATCTCGACGAGTTTCACTTTACAACATTTCACTTGGTGACACTTTATTCAACTCTCTTGTTGGTTAAAATCCTTCACTAGTCAAAACCCTTTAGCCCTTTTTGAGACATCAACAACTAACTTTGATGCCAAGTGATAAGTCTATAAGCACTTGGGGAACCAACCCTCAAAAGCTAGCCATCATGGGGGGAGGACCAAAAACTTAAATATTCCACCGAGCATCCCATGCTACTCAATGTGACAGTTGGGGACCCTATAAGTTCCTATCACAAAGCCATGATCCTAAAAGGAAAGAAGAGACACTTGAGAAAGGAGAGAAAGTACTAACTCAATAATGTGACTTTGCTTGCACTAGGAATACCTTTTTTGTGGGGCTATGAGGACAAATGACATATAGGGTACCTTAATGATTGAGGTACATGGCGAAAGTGAGAAATTCAACAACCTTCTCAGTTTGGACACCCTTAATGGTGGAGTTAAATTACATTTTAGCTATTGATTTATTATCTTATAAAAGGAATGCACCTCCAATTTATTTTTAAGCAGATGGATTGATGTAAAGCAAGAAATGGCCTCAGTAAATGACATGCAGTAAGAAAAGTTATTTGTAGAAGGAACAAGAGGCTCCATTTTAGTCACTACACATCAATTTCTAAGTGAATTATATGTTATCAAAGTGGAAATAGAGGGAAAGCTGTAACTTTAACCATGCAACTTCTATATGGTTAGTCATCCTATGGAACATTTAGAGGCAATGTGAAGAATTGCTTGGTTATCACAATATAATGTTACTTGTTAAACTTCACAAAACGGTAACTCTGAAGAAGTTGCATAAGCCAAACAAGGTCATAGCTCGTTATTTTGCTCTAACTTCAGCTTGATCAACTACACTTTGTTTATGGCTTTTCAGAGGGACATTTTCTCCACTCGATATACAATACCCTGTGGTTGAGTGTCAAATAGAGGCAATCTTGCTCAATTTGCATCACATTGTGTTTTGATTTTGTTACAAAAAGTTTTAAAAATACAAAACACTGTTTGATCGATTTTTTTGGTAATAAAATCCAACTACATCTAGAATAGTCATCGATAAAGGTATCAAAATATTTGGAACCTCAAGGAGTAATAGTATGAGAAGGATCCCAAATATCAAAATGAACTAAAGAAAAAGGAGACAAAACTAGTTTATTTAATCTATTAGAAAAGGCTAACAAATATGTTTTTCTAACTAACATGCTTAGAATTCAAATAAGACAAATGTTTTGAAGTTTCATACAATCTTTTGCAAATTTGTCAACCTGGGATGTCCTAATTATGCTTGAATCGTTAGAGATTGCAAATGCACACATACTGACAGTGATAAAGAGAGATGGTAAAGAGATGATAAAGGCAATGTGACTCACATCAGACACTTGTCTTCTCGTTTGATATTTGATCCTAGAAGGTAACATTATTTTTAGTGAATGTGAAGATAATGTTATAGGATTGGGTCAGTCTATTGACAAAAGTAAATTAAATGGCAATTATGGACTTAAAGAACAAAAGTTAAGAGTAAAAGATGAGAGGGGTTGGGTAGTGCCAATGCCACAAGTTTGTGTTTTTGAATTATTGGTAGGTCAATTGTTAGGTGTTGTTGCAAGAGCCATATGGGGGGAGTTGTGGAGCTGAGAGAGATGACATGCGTGAGAAAGTGCGTGGATGGGTGGTTTGTTTTAATGATTGTGTGATATGATAGATCAACTCGACATGATCCTAACCTTGTGCTTGTCGGAGGAAAGATATGTTGCCAAAAAACTAGTCAGAAAAGTGTCTGGTGAGGATGCCGGAACAGTGCACGACAACATGGTACAACACTGTGTAGAAAGGCTTTAGATACCATGCTACATTATACGAAAGAAACATTGAATTAAAATCATGTGTTCTTTTTATCTATCAAAACTATAATATACTAAATAAAGATATGGCACCTGCTATTAATGAAGATATGATACATGAATAATAACATGTTTCTAATAGTACATACAATGTAGATATTCCTAATTTTAAACATGTTTAAAATAAACACCTTTACTATCTTTTGTTATTTGATTATTGGTTTGAGAATCTAATTTGTTTCCTTTTCAGATTGGGGACCAAAAATTGATGTAGTAGGATTTTGCTTTCTTGATCTTGCGTCAAACTATGAACCACCCGAGTCCCTTGTAAAATGGCTTGGAGATGGTGACAAGCCTATTTACATTGGATTTGGTAGCTTGGTGAGTCCTTTTTTCTTTTCATTATATAATTATCTTTTGACATATTATTTCTGAATGCTAAACGTAATTGTTGGAACTATGCATCGACTCTTTAGCCTAGCGATTTTAAAATGTAGAATTAAATCTTTGTTGATATGAAGGTCATTGCTTAAAAACTAGTGTTTATAACTTCCATCTAGTAGTATGTTAAGGTTCTAGAAGATATATCGCACCAAAATATGATATTAAAATTATCTCCAAATGTTATTATGAATGGACATGAATATTTAATTAATTCAAGAATGCTTTAATGGGTATTTCACTTAGTACTTGTAGTATATATACATAGATTTCAAAAAAGCGTACAACAGAAGAAGATTTTGATGGTAGGTTTAGACTAGAACTCACTCCTACACAGACCTTTCACTAAAAATTGACAATAAATCAAATCTCTACATATATATATGCTTAGTCTGCAATAAAGAGGAGTTGAACTATGTAAGGAAATAAAGAATTATTTTATTGATAACAATGACACCATTTACATTCTCATCATCTCTATTTGTATTAATAAAATCTTTTGTAATTATCAAATCCTTTAAAAAAGGAACGAAAATTATGTCAGTAGATGCCTTATAGCCAACCGCTACATGTTCCATTGGTGTTCTTGGCAAAGAATCACACCATTGTAGGTGAAAAGAGATATTTTTTAACTTTTCGGTTCTGTTATTCTGAAAACCTCCCGGATTGGTCATTCTGAAAAAAAAGAGGGGGAGGGGGGGTTAGGTAGGTGTAGAGAGCAATGTTCTGGATTGAGAATTCCAGAAAGGTTTTTTGAAATGACCAATCTGAAAACATATTCCAGATTTGAGCAAATCTATAACACTTCCCCAAGCATCCATGACTTGATCCCACACATTTCTAGGATTAACTAACAAATATCCAGATTTGAGCAAATCTATAACACTTTCCCAAGCATCCATGACTTGATCCCACGCCTTTCTTGGACTAACTAACATTTTAAATTTGCTTTTGCATTTTTTTTTTCAATGTTTTCAATGTGAAAGTGATATAGAAGATTCAAAGTTTCTAGAAACACGATCTTTATTGCATTCATTAGAGCAATATTTCTATCACTGACTAAGACCCTAGGGAGGGAATTAACTGTATAAAACAACCCTTAAGGGCCCATACAAAGTTCTTTTCACGTTCAGAAGGCAATAAAACAAATGCAGGAGAGAAGGTCATCCTAGTGGAGGTTACACCAACAATCTCAGGTAAGGGCATCCTATACTTGTTAGTTTTGTGAATACTATCCATCATGAACACTTTGTTAAAGGAATTCAGTAGTTTCACGAAATCAGGGCGTGTCCAAAATATATTTGACACATTTGTACTGATTCAACCCATCCTAATGAATAACCCACACTAATGCCCATCCTAATGAATAACCCACACTAATGAATATACATGTCTCGTTTAAGTAACATCATTAATTGTGACATTTCAATTTTTTGACCTTGATCCATTGTACGATAGACATACCTTGCGTTATACACTTAATTTATGCTTGTTAGAGTTTTTTCATTATGCTCCTTCAATGTCAATATTTCTAGGCTTGCCATACCAACAAGCATTGACTTCTCATTATATGTTAATCTACTAGCATATAGATGATCAACTAATGCATTGACAAGTCATGATTATGAGAAACACAAACTGATTTCATAATCCATTCTTCATTATCTTTTAGGCTTTGTTTGAATAGGATGGGAATGGAAAAGGAAAGGAAGGAGGGAAAAAAAAGTGGAAAGGGAAGGAAAGGAGGGGAACGAGAATGGAACATTAGGTTTTTCGGATGTAGGGAAATGAGTGGAAATGAATAAAAAACTTGTAGATAATGTGATTGATTTAAGTGAAAAAAAATTAAAAGGAATGTTTGATTTAATGATTTACCAAAATGCCGTTGAATTACTTGTTTAATATACATTTTGAAATAGTTTAGTTAATCATATAAGTTTTGTATTTAAATGATATATATATATATATATATACACACACACACACACACATGTGTGTATATATACATATTTTATATATGTATAACGAATTGGAGAAAAAAGTAGATTTTGTTTTTTATTAAATCAGTTTTACAACTTAATTTTCAAAATTAGTTTAGTGAGAAAAATTGAATATATGTTTGTGTCAAATTATAAAAGTTGATGTGTAAGAAATAAAATGTCATTAATTACATAAACAACATTCAAATTTAATTTTTTCTTTGGTAAGATTAGTCATGATTAAGCATAGATGCATCCCCTGTGATTGTGTGACATGAAATTTTAAATAAACAAATTTCCTGTGTTTTGTAGAGAAATAAGGATGTATAGGATGAGACTCAATATTACATATCATGTTTGTGTGCGTAATCAGTTATGATGATATGGATGCTGATGTGTCTCAACATAACCGATTATGCATGCAAGTATAATTTGTTATGTTGGGTCATTACATGTCAACACTATCAATCATATTATATTATATGTTGAAGAAAATATTACATGACTCCCAAACATGTAAAGGTTTAAAGGTTTAAAGGTTTCATATATTGTAGAGATGACCAACAAAGTTGTATTACATGATGAACCCACACACAAAGCGTGCCTTTTGAATAATACACACTCAACACCACCTACTAGGCAAAACAATATGTTAAGACCTTCCAAAAGCCTAGTTGTTAGCATGTTTACACTATCAAATAGAGAAAGTTAAGCTAAATGTACAAGACAAAGCTTTAGAAAGATAGGACACTCACCAAATGGATAGCCTTAGGAAAACCAATGACAAGAGGTTGTTAAGGATAGGAGGCGAAGAAGGTTTCACAAGTTTTTTAATGACAGTGCAAGGTTGCAGGTTTCGGTTTGAAATAATTTTGGTAGTGTGTTGTAAGTGCATGGCTGGAAGACATTTAACCAAGTTTACATTCGTAAAACACCAAGTCTCATGATTTTGGACAAGTGCCCTAAACCGTAAACAATTTCCTCACTTTTCCTCGCCTCACCTAGAGGGACCTCTCTCCCTTCCCTTTCTTTGCCTCCCTTTCCACTCAAATTAGTGGATAAAATGTGAATAGTACTTAAAGTGTCTCTGCTATTTTTACGTCTCTACAGTAAATCACTGGATCCAAACACAACATTACAGGTTTCCATCATAACCTAAAAGGGTACTCACATTTCCTATTTCCATTAGCAATTACTTCTTAGACCTTCATGTACCATCTCTTTCGCGACATAACAATACGTATGTCTTTCCTGTTGTCCATTTGTTGTATTTGACATTAGTATCACAATAACAAATCCAAGATTTAAAGCAACCCTTCTTGTGCATTCCAATAGATGAGCCCAAGTAACAAATACTTATAACAACAACAACATAGTACAACATTACTATATGTTAAATAAATCCCATGGTTGGTTTCTCATGTGAATTGACCATGGGCAACACCTTAATTAGGGAAAGAGCACCTCTCATGCTTATTTTTCCAAAATCTCTTATCTAATATAAAATTTTCCTAATACCCTCGAGCACTAGTGTTTACAAATTGACTAGATTGTCAGTCCCTGGATGGGAACATCCTGTTCCTTTATTTACATTTTACTATCCCGAAGTCAAATAAGAAGTGTCAAGACGAGTATTTGCTGATCTTATCAAATCTATCCCTTTAGTATATTTGTGCAACAAACAAAGAAATAAGACCAGCTTTTGAATAGATGTAGATTGTGATTTTCTTACTATTGACTATTGTGTCAAGATGAACAGGCTACCCAAGGTGTCCAATATAACTTTTATTATGGATGACATTGTTTTCCCCAATCTCCTCAACAGCCATCATCTTGATTCTTTTTAATTGTCTTGCATATGTGAAAAAGCGTCAATAGATATCAAAAGGACAATCCTCTTTGGACTATTTATTGGAAAATTAAGTATAGTTCTTCTCTTCCTATTAGTCCATCTATCAAGTAGTATTGTTCCCTCATTTTTCTTCCAAAATAGTTCATGTTCTTATGAGATTAGATTGTCTTTTCAACTTGTTACACCACAAAAACGACACCTAACATTAAATTTTTAACATCTTTAGGATCTGCTATACATGCTCCAACATCCTTTGAATCCTTGCTTGATGTTGCTTTAATCAATAAATCCCACCAATTAATACTTTCTCATTTACATTTCACATTTCTTGTTGCCCTATCAATAGAAACACAATGCAAGATCAGTCCTTGCTCAATTCCACTTCGTTTTCTAAAAGCATCCCCTGAATCACTTGATGCCATGTTTTTTACTTCAAAATCTAAGTAAAATTGAGCAGCGAGAAAAACAGAAAGAAACAAGAAGGATTATAGAAGAAGCAAGCACCAGGGACCTCAAAAGCAATGACTGTGAAGGCCACTCTTGACTCGTGAAGCTCTGTATGCCTCGTGGGTTCTGATTTGCAATGAAACCCTAGCAGAAAAAAGTTAATGAATATTGAGCCTTATCTTGGGTCGGGTTGGGTTCTTTTATAATCAATAATGGGTTTAGAAGACAAGTAGGATCAGCATGACCCACAATTTGATTAAGAAAGTAGCATCACATACTTGCTCCGATCCATGCTGCTTGTGATCCACCCTCCACAACAGTTTGGTTCCTCCTCTACTCAGAATCGTGAGTTTGAGATTTTACTATCAATTTTAACAGCAGTGCATTTAAATGATCGATTGTTAACGCATTACCACAATCATGTTGCATACATTCATCATGCATTGCATTGAAAGAGAGAACATAGTCCATTTCAACATCATCTATACTTGGAAACATGTCAACTTCATCTAATATAACCATGTCAAAGTCTTCATCCATACTAAATCTGACAATTAAATTTAAAGTGTGAAGAAATATGAACAAAACAAAATATTTTTGTTCCAGAACTCATTCTGGAAGTCAAAAGTTGCATTCTGGTATACATTATCTGCTTTCCAGAATCTCCAATCCAGAATATTTGGAAATTAAAATTCATGTTTCGGAAACTCCAATCTTGAAGGAGTATTTATTTTTTTCAATAGGAAACCTCTATTTTGGAATTGATGATCCGGAAACATGGGGAGCAGTCATTAAAAAACGAAAATTCCATTTATCCTACTCATTTTCATACGTTTTGCACCTATCGGAACCTAGCCAATCTCAAACCACATCCAACACCGGCCACCATGAATAAAACATAAGGAAGGAGGATCCAACATTCAAATAAAACAAGGGTAGAACGGATATTTTAAAAGTTATGCGGGTGCAGGAAGCAAAGCCATGAGGTAGTCACGTCCAAGTAGGGCACCAAACAACTTATTAAAAAATGATTATTTGTCATGTCTTACCTTGACCATCAGAATTGGCCTTAACTATTCAATAAAAGTCTTTCCTTTTTTGTTTTCTAATCTAACTTCTTTCAGCGTCGTGTTTTTTTGCGTTGGTTTCTCGTTTAATAGTTTTACTCTATCTTAACCTCGTTTCTATGTTTTCTTTTGTTATAATTTTATACCTTGAAGATTGTAACATTAAATTTAAAAAGTTTTATTGAGGAATTCTTAATGATTGTATCCTTATGTAATTAATTGTTGTTACAAATAAAGCGGACTGTGGTGGATTAACACACAACTCAAAACTCTGTTGCATCTTTATTATTTTATTGTGCAGGATATCTTATCCCCATTTTTATCCTTCACCTTATTAAATTTATTTTTCTAAAAATATGAATAGTTTTTTTAATCTTATTTCTAATATCTCATTTCCTATAACAGCCTGTTCAAGAACCAAAAAAGATGACAGAAATAATTGTAGATGCATTGGAGACCACTGGACAGAGAGGCATAATCAATAAAGGATGGGGAGGTCTTGGGAATTGTAAGAATATTTCTAGTTTTTGTTTTCTTATTAGTTTAATAGTTTTATGTTTTTTTCAACAACTTATTTTTCTTCCCAGTGGCAGAACCAAAGGACTCTATATACTTATTGGATAATTGCCCTCATGATTGGCTTTTCTTGCATTGCAAGGCAGTGGTAAGGCTATCTACTTATTCTTAGAGCGTGTTTGGTACCAGGGAAATTTTTTATACCCGAAAATTATTATTCCTGGGAATCATGAACCCTGTGAATTATGATTCTTAGGTATGACTAAATTTTGTTTGGTTGGTTAAAAATATTTTTGGAAATATTTATATAGTTTTTTTGAAGATCAAAGAGTAATATGCTATTTTTCTAAAATCCTTAATTTGTTGTGCATTAAACTATTGAAATAGAGTTATACTATTTGTTGTGTTAAACTTTTATTTTAACTTAGGAATGTTAGAATCTCAACCCACATGAGAATGCGTTTTGCAGGAAAACTGGCTAAACCATTCTTACGAATCTTATTTTTGAAAGGTAAATTAAACATGAGAAACATACTTTTCCAACTTTAAACCTTTTGAGCATTACAATAGTGGAGGAAAATCTTATTGGAGCAAGGAAAGCAATTCAATGAGTTGAAAATGGACAATCTCATTGAGTGACTCAAGATGAAAATTTTAATAAATGTTACATCTTCCATAGTTTGGGTGATCCAAGAACAGACTTGATAAACAACACTACTTTTCTGAATTCTTAGCAGCATATATGTTTCTCAAAGCAAGATTTAGTGTATGAAGAAATACGGAATCCAATAAATAGATAAAAATTCAGTTTCAATCATTAAAACTTCTGCTTTACTAACAATTGCATTATTTGTCACTATTTGCACATCATTTGATGACCCAACCTCCGTAATTACGTTCGTAATATGCTTGGCTATGAAATCTTTGTTTGTTTAGTTGTTGATGGGTTTGGTTTGGTCTCCCATCTTGTTTTTGTTTTTTTCTTTTTGATAATATATTAGGAATGTTGCAGATGATTGATACTGACAGAGGTGCTAACCTAGCTATGATTGCAGTTAGTACAGTGATACACTAGCATTCTTGCTTTTGATAAAAGATAGGATCTGCTGAGTGATTCTTAACTTGAGTAATTCACTGAATTCCAAAATTTTGGAGAATGTTACTGATTTTAAGGCTGCATGTATGTAGTGTCAGATTACATCAGTATATTTATCAATGAAATCTTGTGTGGATTATCTATTTGCAAATTTATTCTTGTAGTTTTACCCATTTTTTGCAGGTTCATCACGGGGGTGCTGGAACAACTGCTGCAGGGCTCAAAGCTGCTGTAAGAAATTCGTTGCTTTATAAATGCTTTGTAATATTATCATGTCTTCTGATAATGTTTTTAATATGGGTAATTTTGTGGTAGTGCCCAACAACGATTGTTCCTTTTTTTGGTGATCAACCATTTTGGGGTGATAGAGTACATGCCAGAGGAGTTGGTCCTCCACCTATCCCAGTTGATGAGTTTTCGCTTCCCAAGTTGGTTGGTGCAATAGAATTTATGCTAGACCCTGAGGTAAATATAAGTTTCATGAAATAACAAAACTATATGCAAAAATATTTACACTTGTAACTTTTCTACAGAAGTTATAAAGGTAGATATTCAAGTAAACTCATCAAGCAATATGAAAATATAGTTTACGTATTGTAATATATGAAATGTTCTCCTAATGTCTACCTTGAGAAATACTCAAAATTGATATCTTACTGGAGTAACTTTTGGACCTCTAAAACGAGTTTAAAATGGTAATTGTAATGTTGAACTGTTTGCTTTTTATTGAATAATGTACAACTTTAGAGATTTTTGGAGATTAGTGTAGATTATCTTCTATTATGCTTATGTATATATTATGGGAAGGATTTCTATATTTAGTAAAGCTTATTGTATTATAGAATATCTAATTGATATGGGATAATCTTTTCCTCTTTTTCTTGTTACTTGTTAGACACATAGGAAATGAGAAAAGATGAAAAGTTTATGCTAGGAGAATATTAAATAAAAAGGGTGCAGGGCAGATTTATTGGTTAGGATGGGTTGGTCTATTTAAAGACCAACTCAGTTAGGAAAATGGGACTTTGGAAGATTGTGAGTGTTGACAGAGTTTACTCTGTGTGAAAGGAAGCATTTTCCTTTGTAACCTATTAGGGTGTATCATTGGTTAGAGAATTAATAACAAGATTCTCTATTTTCTGTAATTGTTATAATTTCTGTGTGAATGGATTTCTATCTTCTAGCATAAGAACCTAACAAATTGGTCCGACCTACCGGATCTAAGTGTGGGTGGAAACTGCCAGATCCAAGTGGGGTGAAGGAGAGGGTTGTTGCTATGGAGAAGTGGACCAGCGAGCATGGATGAAGAGTGGAGAGCTGAAGTTGCTACAATAAAAGAAACAATGAAAGAAATCAAAGAATTGTTGAAAGATCTTAAGAAAAGTAACAAGAGGTTTGGAGGAGGGAAAGATTTTGTTGTTGATACGAGGATGGAAAGAGCATATAGGAGAAAAAGTTTCGTGGTCATCAAAGAGACTAAAGAAAAGTTGCAAAACTTTCAAACAAGTGGTAAGGGTCCCGAAGGAGAGAGAATTTAGAAATTGAGTAATGAGAAAAGGGAAGAAAGATTTGTTCAGGATAATCATTTAGAGGAGGAGGAAGGGTTGAAACAGTGGAGAGTGGAATTACTTGCTATTGAAGGCCTTGATCCGTAAGGTTGGATTTCAAGACCTGAAAAATTTCTTGCAACACATAATGTATCTGTCAAGGAAAATTTGAAGGGAAGGATAAGGATTTGATGTTTGAGAGGTTGGACAGATGGATAGAAATTCGAAGTACGGAAGATTACGCTCAAGAACTGGTTGTCTAGCCATCGACGCCGCCGCTCCGCCGTCACCGTCGCCGACGATGATGGATTGGTAGTGTCACTGATCGACTCACCTCGGCCTCGCCACCAACATGTCGCAAAGGTCGTGACGATCGAAGCTCCGACGTGGTCTCTACGTACAAGAATTTCTTCTCCATACGCCGTCGTTATTGCTCTTTTGTTGCCGATTACACCGGCGTCATCACCGATCGAGTCGCCTTTGCCAGGCGACCACCTGCCACAGAGTTCGTGGCTATCGGAGCTACGGTGGGCCTCCACGTGCTTCTCTCCGTTGCGTCAACGTTGCCACTCTCCGTCGCGCGTGATGGCGCATCGGGTACTGTTTACGGTGGCGATTACCACCGTGGGAGCCGCGGGGGTATACTCGTTTAGGATCAACCTTCATTGTTTTGATCGGAGCCCAATTGATTTGTTAGGGTTTTTCTTTCTCCTCCATTGTCACGGACCTTTTGTGGTTTTGGGAAGAGTGGACTCCGTGGCTATGAGGTTACAGGATTTACAGGCTCAGGAGTAGAGTAATTTACTAGTTAAGGCCACATATGTTGGACCAAACACTACACTTTTTCTAATAGTTCAACTCGTAGAAGTGACTTAACTTGCCAAAGCACCAATTCAAAAACTAGTTGACCTTAGAGTGACACTAATAACTGTGCTTGGATGGTTCATCCCTGGGAAACTGGTATTGTCCCTAAATATTGGATACCAACAACAATGGATGCATGTGAACTTGCTTTGCAGTTTCCTGTTTCTGTTTTAGGTGTTGCTTGCCCATGTGCTTTGGGACTTGCCACACCAAATAGCAGTCGTGGTTGCTTCAGGCATGGGTGTTGCTCAAAGGGTGCTCATCAAGGGTGGAAATGCACTGGAAAAAGCACACAAGATATTCGAGTGGTGGGAAAGGTGGGGAAAAGAATGGATACTCTATTAGTTCCTTTGGAGTTGCTTTGCTGTATTTCAGGTTTAGAATTTTCTGATAAGAAAGCTTTCATACGTTAGCAAAAGCAGCAGTTAAAAGTTTTGGAGGAGGGGGCTTGGTAATCACCTTGCTGTTGGATTTGGTGAATTTGGACGCAAGACACGAGTTGAGGATTCTCTTGGCCAAGATTAAGAAGCAGAGTTTCTCCTCTATTTAAGTGGTGAACTTCGAAGGATATAATGCTTGAGATCCCAAAGGGAGATTGCCATTCCACTTGCTGAGCGGCCAGCTTGGGGTGACTTAATTAGTGAAATATGCCATTGGTCAGATGGTTACCACTTAAATGTCCGACTATATAAGAAGTTACTTTTAAGTGTGTTTGACATCCTAGATGAAGGAAAATGGACAAAGGAAGTCTGGGATGTGGTTGAATTTGAGGTACACATGGGAGTTGGTTTTCCAGTCTTCAACCTTGAGGACAAGGTTGTTCCAGGAGAGGGGAGTATTGTTAGACATATAGGAAATGAGAAAAGATGAAAAGTTTATGCTAGGAGAAAATTAAATAGAAAGGGTGCAGAGCAGATTTGTTGGTTAGGACGGGTTGGTCTATTTAAAGACCAAAAAGGGAACTTTGGAAGATTGTAAGTGTTGACAGAGTTTACTTTGTGTAAAATGAAGCGTTTTCCTTTGTAACCCATTAGGGTGTATCATTGGTTAGAGAATTAACAACAAGACTCTCTATTTTCTGTAATTGTGATGATTTCTGTGTGAATGAATTTCTATCTTCTAGCATAGGAACCTAACACTTGTACCTCCATACATGTCTTTTGCATGTGTTTCTCCTTTCTTCTATGTTGTGGGCCAGGGGGGCCCTTCATGAGTATTTCCTATTCCTTGTCCTACTACTATGTTCTTAAGTTGTCTTCTAGGAGTCACCCAGTCCTTGTCTACTTTTACTTATTATTAGAAAGTGAACTTTAAATTTAATTCAATCTCACAAAACCGACATGTAATATAAGGTTTGCATCACTTGTATACTATAATTTAGTCATATCTCTAGTCAACGTGAGACTCCAACACTTCATAACTCCATTTGCATTATGTGCCAGAAATGATGTGCACCTTACTGAAAGTTTAGGTAACTAGTGTTTTGCTCTAGCCTCTTGTACTAATTTTCATCCCACCTGAGTCTACATATGATTTTTCCATTGTTGTTTATCAGTTTATGTATTTTATTTTTGATCCCTCGTTCAATCTATAAGTTCTTGAGTTATCATCATTTGCCTCCCCCATCCAATGTTTTGTCATTATTCCTACATCTCCATTAGAGGCACTTTCTAACCATGTTGGTGACTATTGAAATCTAGGGAGGATAGAAACATTGAGTTGAAACTATACGTTTCTAAGGCACACATGTGCTTTATTTATATTGAAGAGAAAAAATGAATACAAGAAATAAAGGAGATTGGATATGCTATAATAACAAAAATATGAAATGGGAATAGATAAAAAAAGTTCCTATTAATATATATAATCTATATTTTTCTGATTATATAGGAGTAGCTTCTTATTTCTCAATTATAATACTCTCCCTCAAGTTGGAGCGTATAGGTTGTATATGCTTGGCTTTTTGCAAATATAAGTAATCATTGGTCCTTTAAGAAACTTAGTGAGTATATCAACCAATTGTTTTCTAGAGTTGACAAATCTAGTGGTGATGTCTCCAAACACCAGTTTTTCTTTTATGAAATGAAATTCCATCTCACTATATTGAGTCCTCTCATGAAAGACAAAATTAGAGGCCATATGTAATGTTGTGTGGGTGTCTCACAAAGTGCATTTGAGAGTTATTAGAATGAATAGTTGTATGATATGAAACATAATCAAAGAAATTGACGTCAACATATACAAATACCATGAAGATTGGGAGAGAAACGATGATACCCTTTTTATAGCGATAATATCTCACGAACATATTTGAATGACCAAAGAGAAAGTTTATCTCAACTAGGTGTGAGGTTATGTGTAAAACATGTGGTACCAAAAATGTGTAGGAAGATTGTATAGAAGGGAATGAGGAAAAGGACACAATCGAGTAGCTAATCATTAAGGACCAATGATGACATTTGGTTAAGGATAACATCGCCCCAAATATTGGTGAGAAAGATGGTTGTGGAAAAGTTTTAATACTATGTCTATATTTGTGTTTGACTACTTTATTTTGTTGAGGAGTATGAGATCACACTTTGATGAAGGAGACCATTGGATGTCATGAACTATTGCAACTCATTAAACAAATATTCACAAGCATTTTCATATGAAAAACACATGGGTATACTAGTTTTGTTTTCATTAAAAGTTGTTCAAAATATATAAAAGCACTTATGATTGATTCTTCATCAACCAAATCCTATTATATCCAGAGTAATCATTAATGAAGGTAACAAAATATTTAAAACCAAAAGCATAATAGTACGAGAAAGACCCTAGGTAGGAGAGTGAGCTAAAGAAAAAGATTGTTTATTAAGACTAATAGGAAAAGACTCATGAACATGTTTTTCTAATTGGCATGACTCAATTTAATGTAGACAAATGTTTTAACTCAACACATCTTCAATAATTTTTTTTAACCTAGGATATCCTAATTGTGCATGAGTTATCATTGGAGAGACAGTTGATGCACATATTGTTAGTGATGGATATAGATAGTAAAAGATATGTAACTCACATTTGATGACACCATTCGTTCGACTTGATATCCGATCTTGTAAGGTACATTATTTTTGGTGAAGGTAAGGATAATATCATGGGATTAGGTCAATCAGGTACAAAAAATAAATTAAAAAGGCAATTTGAGACATAAAAAACAAATTCAATAGTAAGGGATGGGAGGGTAGTACCAATGCTAGAAGCTTGTTTGTGAACCAAAATAGTTATGAAAGGCAAATTAAGTAAAGGTGTAAAAAGAGAAAATAATTACCAGAGATGTGATTAGTTGCATAAGAGTTAATAATTCAGGGACCCAAAGGAGGAGATTGAGAGACAACCAAAGGAATCACTACTAGTGTGTGCCACTGAAGCAGTGTTACTAGTGTTGTAGATGGATCAACTAGTAATGTAGGAGGAAGAAGTGTTACGAGATCTTCGCACTTACTATATGAAGGGGTACAAGCTGTAGAGGTTGGAATCTAGTGAGGCTAGGTAATTCATTAGCAAGGACGTCACATTCGACAAAGACTTGAATGCTTATAATGTATAGAGATCTAGAGAAAGGCGAAGAGAGTTCACGTTGAAGTGGAGGCTTTTGGTGATGGATCAAATCGTCAAGGTGTTAACTGATATAAACAAACCTTCTAGCTCTTATTTAAGAAGGTTAGGATGTGTAGAAGTTGACTTGGACTATCTATTATGACCTTATCTATTATGCTTTGACAATAGTTGAAGGGATATAAGGTTAAGAGCTTCAAGGAGGCTAAAAAAGGCATACAAGGTCGACAGTGATAGGTTGCCATGAGAGGGGAGATTGAATTTCTGAAGAAGAACCAAACATGGGCACTTATTGATCTACCTAGGAATCAGAAGGTACCTGGATTCCAATGGATGTTTAAAAAGAAGGAAGGAATACCAAGGGTTGAGAAATAAAGGTTCAAAGCAAGATTGGTGGTAAAAGGTTTGACACAAGTGGAAGGGGTAGAATGTAATGAAATCTTTTCACTGCGGAATACTTACGAGTTGGAGGGGAGTGTACAATGTGTGGAGGACTTAATCTTGAGGGAGAGATCGTGAGAAGTTCAAGTGTAGAGTCATGAATCCGGCATTCGTTTATACATTGGTTGGCTCATGGCTTGAGACTCATTGAATCTAAATATCTACCTGTTATTTCCACTCGAGAAACTCAACAATTGTTGTTGTGGAGTTCGAGTATGAAGTTGAGAGTCTCACACTACGTAGAGATAAGTGGGACGAATAATATACTAGGAAAAAGATCCATAAACTTAATGATTTTAAAATTTTAGATTAAAAATGATAATAAGTCTCTTATATGGTATTTCTAGTTATGTACCGACCCTCCACGACAAGACTATAGAAAGATTCGTATGAATTGGTGTAATGAGCATCTTAATGATTCTCTATTTATAATGAGGAATAATAATACAACATTAAGAAATGTAAAATCCCTAAATTTAGATAGATTCAGTCCTCTCTTCCTTTCTTCCTGAGGGATAAGTCATAAGTACCGTCCATCCACACCATTGGCATACCCTGCATTGGCAACTGATGTGCCGGAAGCCTCCGGAAGTGTCCGTGGACGTGCTCTCTCTCGTCATGGGACTCACGGGCGGCTTACTGCGCTTGAATGCCTCAAAGAAAACTTGGGACCGCTTGTGTCTGTCAAACTCCGCTTTATGCTTAACTTATTTGTTTTATATTTCTCGGAAGGGGTAATCGGGAGGTACATACATGTCTTGACTCTCCGGGTTTTTATGCTGCAAAGAGGAAAACTTTAATTTTTTAGGTGTTCTGCC
>Ga0123340_1000516_pt1 | contig 26153 bp, 13 predicted proteins | sample SirMexnodulemix_FD_89961 | JGI IMG/M metagenome (GOLD analysis project Ga0123340, IMG submission 89961) | Root nodule microbial communities of legume samples collected from Mexico - Siratro Mexico nodule mix | ecosystem: Host-associated > Plants > Roots > Nodule | place: Mexico: Nepantla...
ATCTTCAAGATGACATTAATGAAGATGACCATCACGATTAAGACTAAGAAGTTAGTAAGAAAGTATTGGTTCAACACCTTGTTGAAAGAACATCAAGTTGAGTGCCTTGTTGAAAGAACAAAGTTTGGACACCTCTATTATCATGACTGTAACTTGGAGGAGTTAATTTTGAAAATTCATAATGAGAAGGTCATTCCTAGTTTTGTTATCTTTCTTTACGAGGTAGTGATTGAAGAAAATTTATAGGTTATGGTTAAAGTTGGAACAATTGTTCATTATAAACTCCATCTAAAGAAAGTTGTTTCTTAAAAAATGCTTGTTTGGACTTCGCATGAAAGAGGATTCGTTGTTCAAGAAGCATCTAGATGAAATGGATCCAATTTTGATGGAATTGAGGATTCGTTGTTCAAGAAGCATCTAGATGAAATGGATCCAATTCTGATGGAATTGAGGATGTGAATATGGAAGATAAATATATAATCATGATTCTTCTAGCCAATCTTTCCCTTTGTTTAATAATTTTTTCGATTCTGTCATTGATAAAGATTGCATCATACTTAAGGAGGAGAAGTCTTGTCTCTATAATTGAGAGATTTTAGCAAGGAAAATAATAGAATAAACAAGGTAGGTTCTCTCAGTTGATAATGTCTAAAGCTACTAAAGAATAAAGGAAAGGTTAAACTAATTCTAGAGACATTTCTAATCACTTCAGGGAATTAAGTCAATAGAAGAAAAATTTATCCAAAAGGAACAAAAATTCTTTAAGTGACATCGTTCAGTATGATTCAATGTTTGATAAAGCATGGATTTTTTACTTAGTCATATGTGTCGAAACTGGTTTCCAACATATGAGAAGAGGGTTAATAATAATGTTTTAATAGGAAATGATACTCCTTATAAAATTGTGGGTATTAAGTTCACAGAGATCACATGCAGAATGGTGTACTGAGGATATTGTTTAACGCTTGTTAAATTTAAAACAAGAACAAATCTTATTTCAATGGATGCATTAGATATTAAAAGTTTTACTTACATGTTGAAAGTAGTATGATATGAGTATATGGAAAGAGGATTTTGGGTAGTGTTAGAGAGCAATGTGAATGTCATTTGTTTTTTATTCTACATATAATCTTAATTTGTGGCATATACATTTAGGCCACATAAGTGAGGTAAGGATGAAAATTTTGTTGTGTAAGTGATTACTAGGTAATCATTAAATGAAGGGTCTATAGTTTATTGAGTATTGCTATTACAACAAGAAATGAAGAAGGTCATTTTTTAAAATAATGCATAATAAGAACACATTGAACTATGTTCATTGTGACTGTTGTGGTTCTTAACTAGTCCTTTAATTGAGAGGTGCAAGATATTTCTTTTGGGATCCTATATTGTCTAATTCTAGTAAAGACCTTTTAAAAGAATGTTGATGATAAAAATACTTAAGCAAATTAATCTTATATACATGCTTTATCTTGTGACTTATTAATGTGTGTTTTGTGTTAACTAAGGATGTAGTTCGTCAAATGAAGAACATAAGATAAATTCTTCAATTAGTTTGTCCTTAATCATTGATTATATGGAGCATACCATATGAAACCTTTCTTATATTTATTTTGCATTGATCTATTTTGGAGTGATCAATAATTGAATAATTGAGTCATCTCAGACGAAGTCTCATCCAATCTAACATAATATTTCTCTTGTTTAATATCAAAAAGTGTAATCTAAGTCATAATCACAAATTGTTTTGAAAGACTCAATCAAAATTATCTCTAAAAAATATGAACTTGCATATACGTTAAAGTAAGACACATACTTAATTAGCTAATTTTTCCTTTAATAAACATATGTGACCATTATTAAAAACTAAACAAAAAGACTAAACAAGTGTTCAATTACTTCGATCATTAATGGAGTTCAAGTAAAACTAACAATATTAAAGTTTTTATACAAAGACTTTTTATTTTTTTTCTTATTGTACTAAAGATGAAATCAATACTTGTTGTATTTAATAGAATTGTTTTAAAATTTTATAATAAAAAAATATTAAAAACATTATTTGAAATTGTAAAATTTTTCTTTAAAATATTGTTATTACGTTTAAGTTCTATAAAAGTAATTATCTGACATAGAAAATATTTTTATAATACTAATTAAATTAGCATTTTATTTAAAGTTAAAGGTACATGAAAGAAAAAGAAATGAAATTGAAAGAACATAAACATAATTCAAAGATTCAAAAGAAATTGAAACTCAAAATTATGATTAAGATTATATTTATGTTGAGTCAAATGTGGACCTTCTTATCTCGTGCTTGCTAATGTTTGTACTATCTTCTAAGTCATAAACAATATTCTCAAATTTTGGTCTCTGTAATATTATTTTTGTTTGGATAAACAATTCAATATTATTGTGATGATTCCTCACATTGCATGCTTAACTGAAGAACTTGTCTCTTTTCTTTTCAGTGCTTGATCATGTGTAGGACATTGGTGTAAATTTTATTTCTACAAAGTCATGGACAATTTTTTGTTTGCAATTTGAACTACATGTCAATAGTTGATTTCTACGACTTCTTTGCAGTCTTCAGAGTCTAGTATTCAATTACCTTGTAAAATAATTAAGCAGAAGATCATATGTGTTGAATGGCCACTATTCTAGGGTTACAATATTTGTAATTAAAATTATAATCATTAGAAATTTCCATGATGATAACACGTTGGATAAGGCCACCAAGTAAACTATTGGTTCAATGGAAGTGATGCGGTTAAGGTTTGTGAAAGAGCTAGTTATAGGTAGGTATAAAAGCATCATAATTTTATTAGTAGGTATTCTAGATGTAACATAAGGTTCAATAATAGGATTGAAAGGAAATTGGGATTTCCAACTAATAATCTGCGATACATCAACATCAATTAGTATTAGGGTTACATATCTTAGGGTAACATCATATGTAATTAAACCATCACTTGTGAATTTACATTGACAGTAAAACAACTTGTTGAGTCCACTTTCATTAGGAATGCCCAAATTTCTTTCAAGTTATTGAAGGTGTATTCATATAATATTCTTAACAATTTCGGATAGGCACATTGAAAGTATAGGCCTATGTGATTTTGTGTGATTTGACAATGTGCAAACACAATTGTAGGATAGAAATTTAAAAAAAAAAATGTTTATGATGTCAAGTCCTACATATCAAGAACAATATTATGAGTACAAGGATGTAAATAGAGGAGAGAAGTACAAGGGAGAAGGGTAAATTTGATCTTTATGTCAACTTGCTTCAATTTATAGAAATACAATTATGGATGATAAAGAATCTTGATTATTATGCATTTAAACGTATATCGAATGAGGCAAATTAGACACACTAGATTGAACCCACACAAAATTAGACCATGTTCACAAAATAATGTTTGTGATATAATTACCAACTTGTGCCATATATTCGTTATGTGTGACATGAAAAAAAAAATGAAACTTGGACCAAATGTAGTAAAATGGATTCACTAGATTGAATCCATACAAATGAGGAACCAAATAAGACCGAGTGAGGTGTCCTATCATGATCTAAAGTACTATTCATAGTATGTGACTTACTTCAATGTATATGTATTTTCTAAAGATAATTTTGACTGAGTCTTTCAAAACAATTTGTCATTATGACTTTGATTACACTTTTTTATATTAAACAAGAGAAATATTATGTTAGACTGTATGAGACTTCGTCTGAGATGATTCAATTATTGATCACTACAAAATAGATCATTGCAAAATAGACATAAGGAAGGCTTCATATGGTACACTCCATATAATTAATGATTAAAGAAAACTAATTGAAGAATTTGTCTTATGTTCTTCATTTGATGAACTATGCCCTTAGTTAACACAAAATACACATTAATAAGTCACAAGATTAAAGCATGTATATAAGATTAATTTGCCTAAGTGTTTATTATCATCAACATTCTTTTAAAAGGTCTTTACTAGAGTTAGACAATCCAGGGTCCTAAAAGAAATACCTTGCACCTCTCAATTAAAGAACTCGTCAAGAACCACAACAATCAGAATGAACATAGTTCAATGTGTTCTTATTATGCACTATTTTAAAAATGACCTTCTTCATTTCTTATCGTAATTGCAATGCTCATAGAACTATAGCCCTTCATTTAATTCAAGCAGAATGATTATTTTAAACTATAGGATAAGGTTTGTCTTTACTAAGCTTATCCTAGCCAAAAATGGTTGTTTGTTAAAGAATAATCGGTGGATTAGTAGAAGTAGCTACAATCCAAAAGAATACTTAGGTTTTAGCTAAAAGTGGCCACGTTTTGAAACAATATTTGAAGGATTAGTCAGAAGTATTAGTCTACATAGTGGAACTCAATAAGTTAATTGAGAATTGGATGTAATTTGTGCTATCAGATGAACCAATATAAAATCTGAGAGTCTATTCTTCTTCCTTTATCTTGTTAAAATGGCATGTTATTAAATCTACATTAACCTAAGAAGGATAATTTTTCAAACTTTTAGTTTCTAAAAGTCTTTGATAGATTATCTATGAAGTATAAAACTATCATGTGAATGCGTATCATCAGACAATATTTACAAAACTTTCCAAAAGTTTCAAAACACAATTTAACAAGCTTCTTACTTTTAAGATCATACTTGTCGGATGTGTGTCTAACATTTGAAAACAAAAGATTTAAAGCATTGTAGCTTTCAACAAATTTTTTAAAATCATGCTTACAACATGTTATTTTACTCTCAAAGGATTTGATTTGATTAACATTTGTTCTATGAGTTTGTTATAGAAAAGTTATTTTTGCTCTTCCTGATAATTGAGTTTCTTTGAACTTTTCCTTTTCGATACTTAAAACTTTAAACTTTTGTTTTAGTTTGAAATAGTGCTTAGAAAACAACTATCAAGAAGATTTTTGTAAGAAAAATCATCCTCTTCCTCTTTATCAAATGATGAAAGGGACAAGTCTAATGTTATTTCCAAATAAAGATTAGGGCTAGAGATTATTACCCTATCTTTTATTGCTACCATATAACAATGAAATACCTGAGAAACAAGATGAAGAGAAGCTTCAAGGAGTCAAAACAAGAAACATGACTACGAAGGAAAAAGGGGAGCAAATAAGAAAACATTTTGAAGAAAGAAATACTAGAATAAGAATCAAATCTCTAGAGGAATAAAATAAAGCAAATAAGCATGTGTAGTTTTAAAAATTAGAAGGAACTTGGGACAATGTAGGCACTTAAGGAATATAACTTGAGAGAGAGCTCCATGAACCTTGGAACTCCTCAAGTTGGTACCACATGTGCTCTTTGTCATGTCATCATTTGTAATCATTGCCCTTCCCTAATTTTTAGGAACTAATGTATGCACTTCCTAATTTTTAGGAACTAACATGTGTACTTCCTAATTTCAAAAGATTAGGCTAGTTAATCATGGTTAACTCTTGTTAATCTTTTTGACTCTTCATGCTCCTCCAAGGTTGAGTTTCTCTTCTATAAGGAGTGCTTCTCTTTGTAAAACTTTATATGTTTAATGAGAGTGTTGCCCGCGAAGGTGTTTTAGAGTATCTGTTTATCTTGTTTTGAGTTTTTATTTAGAAAAGTCTTCTCAAGTGCTGGCTCTTCTTACACTTATCCTTGGAGTTCTTCCTCTAGGGTGGCGTGTTTTCCTTCCTCATCCCTTTAATCCATTTTTGTTTTCATATATGGTTCTATTCTTGTTTCTTTCATTCTTTTTGAATTGTGCCATATGGTTCTATCCCATATGGCTTCCATGAATGAGCCTAATGCTTCTATCTTTGTATAGGTTTTGTTCCTCAGAATTTGAGTTTTCCCATATAACCCTAACATCTATATCAAATAAGACATAAATTTATTTGTTCTTCATTTAACCCAGATTTTGAGTTTTCCCATGTAACCCTTAGACTTTTGTCAAAAGTTGTTGCAATCTGATTATGATCTCGATATTGGAGATGCACCTCACGAATTCATCCCGAGAAGCTTATCCCATGTAAGCTTATTCTAGTTGAAGGCTTCCTAGATGATTTGGGTTCCCACACCATTGACATGTTGTCCACAAACTCAATATCTGAGCTTTGGAGAAGCTTTCTCCTAAAGCTTTTAACCAATTTAGAAGAACCTCTACATTCTTCCAAACATGGTGTTAACCGATTCGACATCCTTCATGGTGAAAGACTCATATTAACTTGTAAGGGTGACAACCTTCTTTAGTTGAACATCCTCATACCCTTCGTAGTTGATCTTTGAAGAGTCCCAAATCTCCTTGGTTGTCTTTAATCTGTAAACTTTCTTGTACTCATTTTTGGATATAACACATATAAGAGTTTAATTGACTTTGTTGTTCAATTTCATGTAGTTGAACTCCTCTTGTATCTAGTTTTCCTTTGGAGCTTTGAGTGATATCTTCACTGGTGATGATGGCCACAATTAATAGTGTATGAATTTTGTGTACATTTTTATATGATCTTTTCAATAGGCATAGTCTTCCCTTAAGAATGTTGGTGGCCTTGGGGATGCTCCCTCAACTATGAGATGTTCTTCCATCCCTACCACTGTTAAATCTTTTACTCTAGCAATTGTTAGGTTCTTGACCCTTTAAAGGTTAAGTCTTGATACCAAATGCGAAAAATATGTATAATACATAAGAAGAGAGAGTTGAATTGCGTATTAAAAGCTTTTGAAATATTTTGAAAGATCAATGTCTAATAAACAGTTAAATAAAGTTTTAATTTCATAGACTCATTGTGAAAATATTTTCAGAAATCTTGTTCAAAAAACACTCCTTCCTTAAATGTGGATGTAGTTCAATAATATTTAATTATAAAGAGAAAAGGGTAAAGAAAAATGTGATTTTTATGTTTCTATATTGATTCATCTGTTAACAAAGGCTATGTCTAATCTTTTATCAACATGATCAAGTTTTACTAAGCAGACTAATGTTGCAAGTACAAGACAAGTATGCTTTATACCTCAGCAACTCCTAACTAAACAACCAAGTATTATTTAGGATTCTACCACTTCTAGCTAAACAATTGAGTATTATTTGAAATTCAACTACTTCTAGCTAAAAAATCAAGTATTTTTCTAGAACACAATCACTCTTGGCTAAACAACTAAGTATTTTTTGGAGTGCAATCATTCTTGGCTAAACAATTGAGTCTTGTTTGAAACACATTCACTCCTAGCTAAAGCACTTGGTTACAAAAAGATGTGATCAAATTATCACAAGACCGCTCACTAGAAGAGGTATAACATCCTAATACATATACAATATAAGCTCCACTCTTCTAGATAGCTAAAGAACACAACAATGTTTTATCAATGAGTTAGGTTTACAAGATTTTGCTGAAGCGCTCATGGGATTAATCATAGGCCAAAATATTTTTGTGCAAAAGTTTCTCCTTCTTCAAAAGTTACTACTATATATAAACAGATTGGAATATAATCATTGTAAATTCTTTTGTAGCCATTGTGAAAACTTTGAGAAATTATTTGCTTTCATGTTGCATTTATCTTTGTAGATGTGTAGGGTTGCATTAAATGTTTTTCATGCAACATTTAATACAGACTTCTATTTGAAGAAACATCTTGATACTCAACATAACTTATCATGTGATATAAATAAGGATGAAGAAGAACTTTTTAGGAAAGAGAAGAGGAGCTAAGAGGAATAAAGATAAGAAGCACGACAAAGAAAAATGGAGAAACAAGAAATAAAAGGGAGATTCTAAGGAGGGTTGATGAGCACATTTCTATTTACACTTAAAGTGTTTAACCTTATCTTTCTTAAACTATAATTGAGAATAAATCCACTATTTTAAATAAGATTTATCTAATCAGGATTAATTGGACATTGATTGAGATTATTGGTTAAACTTGTATTTTTTGTATATTCTATAATTTTTCTTGTATCTAATTATTTGTAAGGATTTTATACCTTGATGATGACATTTCAACTGAAGAATTAAAGGAAAAGAAACACTCTAAACCTAGTTTTATTTTTTTCTGTAATAGACACTTCAAACGAAAAAAAAGGCTAAGAGCTGCATAAAACACTCTAAATCTAGTTTTATTTTCTTTATGTAATTTTCTTGTTTTTGTCTTTACATGGAAAAACAAACCATTTTGGCTAAGTGCCTTGTAATTTATCAACGAATTCTGAGGTTGTTGTGCAACAAAGTTTTGCTTTTCAATTTTGTGTAGTATATTATGTTAGACGGTCTAATCATTTTGAATTATGGTTTATGTTAAAGGAATTACTTTTCAACACTTGTTGAGAATTCAATTCTTTTATTTAATTAAATTTATTGGTTGGTTTGTTTAATTCAAGTCAATCTCTTATTTGCTTAATTCAAGAGGTAGAAGATAAATATTTCACAAGTAGAAACTTAAAGACGAGTGAGATACTTAATATGTCGATAAATGTTTGTTTTGCTGATAAGATTATGTTAAATTTGATTGACCTTGTTTGATTAAGTTCAACTCTGTGTGAAAATTGAAATAATGATAATCTTAGGATAACCAATGACAAATTTAATTGGTGTTGTTGTCAGGAAATTCAATTTGAATTTAGTTCTTAGTTTCCTATTTATCTATAATTTTCAGCATTTTTTTGTTTATTTACAATTTTTTTTTTCTTTTTTTTGCATATCTTAACTATGTTTTCATGCTAACCTCATTTTATTGTATACTTTCCATTCTACTTGTGTAGTTTTCGAATTTTTGTATTTATTACATTATTATTTCAAAATAGAAAAAAAAATTAGAATGTCTTATATATACTTTCTACTTGATTTTTACGAGTGTCTAATAGGTTATAGATTGTTCATGTGTATCTGTGTTTATCTGGTATATGACTAAAATAAATCCAAGATATTTACATTCACTTGATTCATAAATTGAACGTATATACCATAGGCTAGCTAGACAATCCAAGTTGCATCATCTTTATACTGATATACGTCTATCGATAGTGTCTAATTATTTTTCATCACTTATTTCTCTTAATTTTGATTTTGAAATTGAGAGAAATTTTCATCACTTATTTCTCTTATGGATGATAGGACTTTGAGAGAGCTGGTTGCACCTTATATTAATATTCAAATTCTTTGTATTCAATATCCTAATTTAGATGTGCAATGTAAAATAAAATTTGGGTTGATTCATTTTTTCTCGAAGTTTCATGATCTTGCAAGTGAAGGCTCACAAGCACCTCAAGGAATTTCATATCGTCTACATCACCACCATAAAACTGTTTGGAGTTCCAGAGGAATATATCAAGTTGAAGGCATTCCCATTCTCCTTACAAGAGACAACGAAGGACTGGTTATATTACCTTCCACCTGGATCAATCACTAGCTTGGAGAGCTTAAAGAGGATGTTCCTAAAAAACAATTTCTTGTATCTAAAGTAAAATTCATTCAAAAAGAGATACGTGATATAAGGCAATTGCAAAGAAAAAAATTATATGAGTAACAAGAGAGATTAAAGAGACTACTGGAATATATAAAGAAACAATCCAATTAATAAAAATGCACAACGAAGATCGTATGAATACGATTTTGCACTTTTCCACAAATATAATTTGTTAAGTTGTCTACACTACCAGATTCATCCAATGTTTTTATGAGGGTTTGATATCTATGGATAGGAAGATGCTACTACTGGAGGAGCTTTATTGGATAAAACCCATGTTGCAACAAGACTACTAATACAAAATATGGCATGTAATAATCATTTGTTCAACACTAAAGGCAACTCTGTAATCTTGACTAGAGGAGTCCATGAGATGGGACCACCTATATTGCTAACCATTCAAAGATGGAGAACAAGCTAGATGATCTAGTGTTCTTAGTAAAGCAATTGGCTATGTCTCAAATGGTTGTCAAATTATATAGGATTTGTACCTCTTCTGATAATCCCATTGATTCTTGTCCTATATTTTAGGAATAATAATAAATTTCCTCAAGCTTATGTTATAAATATCTATGATAATGGCATACTCTAATGACTCCTTTAATACCAAACCGTTTAATCACTAGCAGCAACAATACAATCAAGACCTTTCCTTCAATAAATGCAATTCGGGTTGGAGAAATCATCTTAGTCAAAGATAATGAAACTCAAAACAACAACAACAACCTTATCTGCTTTGTCAGTCTCATATTGTTGGACCATCTTATTAGCCTATACATGTAACAACTGCAACAATAGACTCCACCATTTGATGCTATACTAATAAAGAATGAACCTTCTCTGGAAGAAATGATGAAGCAGTTAACTAAGTATAACATGAATTTCCAACAAAAAACAGAAGCAACCATTCAAAGCTTGGAAATAAAATTGGTCAAACGATAGAGTTGATTCACATCATATTATAGACCTATTTTTATGACAAAAATTAACTCTCTTCACACTTAAAATCTTTTTAATTCTCAATTTTATTTGATTTTGTTAATAATTGATTATGAGAGTAAGAAAAAGGATTTGACTGCTGACATCGTATTTCGATTGAAGTTGAGCAGAAAACCATTGGATTAGAAGGAGGATTGAAGCCTTGAAGGAGTGAGAGAAATAAGTAAATTTTGGGCAAAAGAAGCCAAGCCTAGCTCAGCAAACCCAACACAGGTTACATGGCGTAGGTTAAGCTTCAGAGCTTGGATTTGTAACAGAATCTAGTGATGCCTAGTGCACTTAACCTGAGCCTGAGCAAGAGTGTCGAATTTAAGATTTTATTTAACAGTTGCTTGTATTAGGGTTAGACATCTTGGGAGATCGAAAATCACTTTTGCAAGAAATTCTTAGGATTTCTTGTGGATTCTTATTTTTATTCCACTATCTTTTCTAAGCTCTAGTATTATCATGTCTATGAGGAGTTAAATTCTCTTTGTTAGGATTAGATTAAACATTTTTAAACTCTCATGTAATCATTCTGTTTGTCATATTTATATCTTTTATTTCAATAAATCAGTATTTTTAACTTTGCGGTTATTGTTTGTCCTATTAATTTGTGATTTGATTATTGATCTTAAGAAATATATTCTATAATTATAAACTAGATTAAAATATCAAATGAAACCTTATATGTAAAAATAGAGCAATATTTGTTTATTGTCTTAAAACCCTGATAGATATTACAAGATTTATTGTATAACTGATAAAGAATTGATAATAAATAAATAATTTTAAACTCATCTATTGAAGAATTGAAGTTAAGTATTATTATGGATCAACATTAATTATTGATAGAAAAAAAAGGTAAAGTTTTGTAAGAGTAAAGATAAGTAAAATTTAACCTTAACAAGTTGTTACTATTGATAGATTAAAAATTATAAAGTATTTCATTTTCTACACTTAAAATCAAATTATAAAATTATTCCTGAATCTAAGTTTATTATATTAGACCAAAGGAAATGAGAAAAGATGAAGAGTGTATGTTAGGAGAAAATTAAATAAAAAGGGTGCAGGACAGTTTTGTTAGTTAGAATGGGTTTGTCTATTTAAAGACCAACTGGGTTAGGAGGAAGGGACTTTTGGATATTGTGATTGTTGACTGGAAGGGACTTTTGGATATTGTGATTGTTGACAGGATATTCCTGTGTGAAAGGAAGAGTGCTTCCTTTGTAAATTCTGTGTAACCAACTGCTACAGAATTGACAACCAGTTTACATTCAGAAATTCTATTGTTTTCTCATTTCCTTTGCTATTTTACTGGTGTGAAATTCTTTGGTTCCTAACAATTGGTCCGACCTGTCGGATCTAAGTTGGGGTGGAAACTGTCGGATCTTTGATTGGGGAAGCATTCAAGAATGGGAGAAATGGAAGACCGGGTATAAGTGCTTTGGAGAAGTGGGCCAACGAACAGGAGCCAGTCATTTGCAGGTTTGAAAACAGACTTTGCGACAATCAAAGAAAGTTTACTGGATTTTAAAGAAATCAAAAAAATGTTGAAAGATCTCAAGAAAAGTGACAAGAAGGTTGGAAGAGGGAAAGATTCTGTTCCTGGAGTGGAAAGAGCCGACAAGAAAGAAAGTTTCATGGTCATCAAAGAGACCAAAGAAAAGTTGCAAGACTTTCAAACAAGTAGTAAGGATTCCGAAGGAGGAGAGAATTCAGAAACTGAGGATGAGAAAAAGGAAGAAATATCTGTTGAGGAGAATAATTCAGAGGAGGAGGAAGAAGGGTTTTGAAATCGTACCTGTTCTTGAAGTTGTTGATTCGCAAGGTTGGGGTTCAAGAGCTGAAAAATTCCCTACGGTACATCATGTGTTTACCAGGGAGAAATTGAAGGCAACGTTCCATGCAAACCATTGGTGCAAGTTTTGGAAGAAGAATTCCAAAAAACCTTCTTGTAATAAGTTTTCTATGGCGTTAATTTGGAGGTTTGGAGGGAAGGAGAGGAAACTGGTGTTTGAAAGGCTGGCCAGATCGAAAGAAAATTGAAGTGTTCTGCAGCCACTAGCATTGTTGCTCTGTCGTCTCCATCGCCGCCACTGCCGCCGTTGCCATCACCGCCGCCGCCGCTGCCGACGATTGCGCCAACTACATCACCAAGTGAGTCGTCGGTGCCAGGCGATCAACATGCTGCAAAAATGGAAGCCATTGGAGCTTCAATGGGATTGTACGTGCTTCCCTTTTCTTGGTCGTCGTTGCCACTGTCTGCCGTACGTGGCGGCGCATCCCACGTTGTTACCGGCGGCTACGACCGTTGCCGAAATCGTCGTGGTTCCTTCCTTCGGGATCTGTCTTTCTTATCCTGATCGGGGCGTATTTGATGTTTTACGATTTTTCTCTCTCCTACATTATTACAAAGAAGAAAAAAGAGACTCCGTGACTCTTAAATTACAGGATTTACAGATTCAGGGACAGAGTAATTTACTAGTTAAGGCCACACGTGTTGGATCAAAAACTGCACTTTCTCAAACAGTTCAATTTGTTGAAGCGACTCAACTTGCCAATGCACCAGTTTAAAAACTGGCTTATCGTATTTCAAGGGTTTTTGTTCCAATAGTGGTTGGAGTGGTACTAATAACTTGGTTTGGATGGTTCATCCCTGGGGAAGCTATTATTACCCCAAAACATTGGATACCAACAACAATGGATGCATGTGAATTTGCCTTGCAGTTTCCTATTTCTGTGTTGGGTGTTGCTTACCCATGTGCTCAGGGACTTGCTACACCAATAGCAGTCATGGTTGCTTCACGCATGGGTATTGATCAAGATGTGCTCATCAAGGGTGGAAATGCACTGGAAAAGGCATGCAAGGTAACAATTGTTGTGTTTGATAAGACTGGTACACTAATAGTTGGGAAGCCAAAGGTAGTAAGTGCAGTTCTGTTTTTTGAATGTTCTATAGAGGAGTTATGTGACATGACAATTGCTATAGAGGCAAGAAGTGAGCACCCGATAGCAGAAGCTGTTGTGGTGCATGCGAAGAGGTTCAACAAAAAGTTTGGCTCTTCCACAGAGAAAGTCTTAGATGTGGTTGAATTTGAGTTACACATGCGAATTAATTTTCCAATCTTCAACCTTGAGGACAAGGTTATCTCTACAGAGGAGAGATTGTTGATATTTGCACAGTTTGAGTTACTTCCATGTTATGGTTTTGGCGATCTTGCTTCAAAACATTACATGGTTACTAATGTGCTTGCCTCGGAGAATCTGGAAACTTTTGAGAATAGCGGGAATGGAGATTATTCTGACACGCTCGATGTTCAACTAAACCAATGTGTTATAGCATGTGGGAAAAGATTACTGAAGACATGGCTAAAAAGACCGTTATATCATGTGGAGTTGTTATGGGATACCATGGAGTTGTTGCAGTTAAGAAGCAACTACAAGTGTTCATCACAGTACAATGTGACTATGAACAGATGTTACAAGCATGTTCTTTGCTTGACAGTGGTGTGAATCATGTCCAATTTAAACAAGTTCATCATCTGGTAATAACAAAATATGCTTCAGCCTATAAGATAATTAAAGAAACTGGATCCAGTTTATTGAAGCATCTCAAGGAGCAAAGGGAACTACTTGGAGACACATCAATTGCTTATATCAATGTTGGAAATTATGTGATGGCCATGAAAGAACCATGTCTAGACTTCAACCTTGAGGACAAGGTTGTTCCAGCAGAAAGAAGTATTGTTAGACCCATAGAAAATGAGAAAAGATGAAAAGTGTATATTAGGAGAAAATTAAATGAAAAGGATGCAGGACAATTTTGTTAGTTAGAATGGGTTGGTCTATTTAAAGACCAACCGGTTTAGGAGGAAGGGACTTTTGGATATTGTGATTGTTGACAAGATATTCATGTGTGAAAGGAATAGTGTTTCCTTTGTAAATTCTGTCTAAACAACTGCTACAGAATTGACTACCAGTTTACATTCAAAAATTTTATTGTTTTCTCAATTCCTTTACTATTTTACTAATGTGAAATTCTTTAGTTCCTAACATATTATAATTGTACTTACTGTTTCATATGTTACACAAATATTTAAAAAATATATATTTTTATTATTTATTATACATTATTATATTATGACTGATACACTTGTCATCACAGTAAAATAAGTTAACATCAAATAGCCACTACTATAAACTAGCTGCAATCTCACGGTCGAATAAACTTCTTTCCCACATAGTCATAAATCCAAAAGATATTACTACGTACATACTGATCTGAACAAAAGCAAGAGTTTGATGCAGCACTAAACGATCTAATCAGACAGTCTGATAACAGTCCCATAATACCGCCTACCCCTCAAAGCAGTTCAAATTCTGCAATTACTAAACAAACCTCTCTTCCACTCCCAAAGTTATTTCCAGATCTTTGAACAATAATTCTAATACACCTTCCAGCAGCAGATCTCAACCGTCTGCCAATATTGAACAACGGCTAATCCCTCTTTTTTATCATAAAGCGTTGTACAGAAAAATAAGAAACTAGAAGAGATTGATCAAGTGCTTTTGGGAGACCTTCAAAAGAGTAGAGGTGAATATATCTATGCTTAATGACATTAAACAGACTTAGGCGTCTGAAGGGAACTGAAAGTATTAACTTGGGGGAAATATTTCTACACGTATTGAGAGAGTCCTGTGGTTGAAATTCTTTAAAAGTGCATAGACCCAAGCATCAATATGCATTACTTATGTCTTCCATTTCTATTTTCGCATAATGGTTCTCTATTACTCATTTCATTACTTATTTTCTGATAATTAATTGAACAAATGTCAGAAAGAGGACAAACTTAAAATTATATATAGATCTAGCATGGCTTTGTAAATCATTACGTGTTAAGATAAAAGCAATGGGGCAACCGTCTCTCAAGTTTCGACCGGAGTGCACTATATATATATATGGATAAACATTGCGAATCAAAATTTTGGGAGATGAATATCATCCCCCTTTCCAAGGATCATAGCTTGCATTCTAACACAAACAGGCATCAATATGCTTGCAGCGTGTATTTATTACTAACCCAAAATCATACAAGCAAAAAATTTCGCAGGGGTCCGTTGATTTGTAGCTGTAAACATTGCTCGATGCTCAAGCTCAGCCGTCCTGATGATTCTCTATAGTATGTAATCTGGTTCGTATCATTCGACCAGTTTTATAATTCTTGGGCCTTAGAATATCTCTGATGCACCATGGATTTGACTTCACCTACCATGCCTCTCACATCCTATTTCTCTACTTCTTCAGGAATGATTGCTTTGCCCAGATAAACCTGTTGCATCTCCTCCTTCCAAATCTGTAAACACCACTTACACCGTGTGATTCTCCTTCCACAGTTCATATAATTCAGGAAAAGAATACGCGAAAAGAATTACAAAGTAATTTTAAATTAAAACCGAAGGAAAAATTAACAGCTATATATAAATAAGTTCATACCGTATCACGGAATTCCAACCGTATGTGAGGAACATTTGTTCTCTGAATGTCATTTCCATTTGGCCCTCTCTTGTAGTACTCCTTACCAATCCAATGTGACTGAAACAAGATACCGATCAGTTATAAAACACTAATTTCGTAAATAGTACAAGGTATGTATATGTATAAACATCTTCCTCGATCCACATTGCACTATTTCTTATTCCGAACAAACTTAGAGGAGGAAGCATATGGATGATACATGTAATAAATCCATTAATATAATATATTTCTAATTTTAATTTATTTTATTTTATAAAACATGAAGAGTGAAAAAAAAAATCACATAAACTAAAAAACATTTATACAAGCAAGTCTCAGCCTTTCGTTCTTGTCAAGGGCTCTTTATTCATTCATTTTTTTAATTTAGGTTTTGGTTTAATTTCTGCAAATGCATTATCCTACTGATCCAATTGATTTGATTTGGATTTGGGGGATAAATGATACAAATCCAACCAAAGTTATTTTAATATCGGGTAACTAGTTTTATGAAAACAAACTCAACCCATTAACATCCCTACATATGGAGCTCACTCACATACAATGTTTTATTTTTTCTGCGGAACATGTGTCCAAATTATGTAATAAAAAACTCAAACTAATAAATACTGAAAAATAATGGAGTTCTGTAAATCATATTGGGTTACGATGATATACGACAACTCTAAAGGATTTACCAGAATACTTGTCAGGCTAAGAATAAAATACTATGCCTTCAAGGCTTCAAGGGTGCCTTCAAGGGTGTAAAGAATTTCATTCACAAGAGAATTTTGGATATGAAATTTACCTTTAAAGCATGTGAAAAACCTGATTGATATACCGAATTCCGGGCTATCTCACACAAATCACACGAGCTCAACTTCCACACCTGTAAAGTAAGAATTATTTCCTGGCTGTAAGCATTGTCTGTTTAATATGGTGTATAGAGAGGGAGCGAGAGAGAATGAGAGAAGGCTCACAGAAGCAGCTATACTATATTCTTCAACCAATGGTTCCTTTGTTAAGTGAATTTGGAGAGGATCATCAGTAGAAAGTGACACGTTCAGACCTCGTAAGAAGAACATGGGAAAAGGATTCCGATGGTAGTCTAAGAATAAGGAGTTATTGCTCAAAGGAGACATTGCCAGCCCAATCTAACAAAAAATATTCAACTGAAATTAGCAGCCGCAAATATCGCAACCAAGTAATGAATTAGAAAAAAATATCGTACCTGGGCTAAATAATATAAATATTGAAGCACAGGAGATTTTTTCAAATTGATTCCATGTGCAATGTTGTGAGCTGTGAGAAAGGTTGCTGCAAGATGGTCGATATCACCAGCCTAAAGCCAATAGATGCATTAGATATACTCAGAACATTTATGAGATAGACAGAATATATTTCCAAATATATACCTCTCCAGAATGTGGACGGAATTTGATTGTTGTCATTCCCTTTGATTCACGAAGCTGAGAAATACTTGTATTAGGTTAACTTTGTTGTGTCAAAACAAAGCCCAAAATTTCAAATACAGATTGTGAAGAAGTTGCAGAAAATTCTTGGAATACATATTCAGATACTCTTTAAGTAACTAGAGAAATGGATACGGACATGACTATATTAAGAACCAAAACATCGCAACTGGTGGAATTAACATTATTTGAGAAATATGTAGTAGAAGTATTATTGGATGAGATTGACCTGATTAACTTGAAAATGCAAACCAAAGTAATTAAATTGGCTTAAAGTAGCTTTGTTAATTGTTTTTACTTCAAACCTGAACCATACCAATTGATTAATTCAGTACTTCAATTTAATTTTCAACCACAACTAATCCATTTGCCCGATTAAGCCTTTTTTCAAAATTATTGCAATTATACTTGTTAAACTTTTCTAGATCTCTCATCTACTCTTTTTTCTCATTCATTTTTACCTTATTTTTTGTGATCACATTTATTTGACCATGTCTACAATCTAACTCATTTACCATATCTAGGATAGAGATTCATAAGATATGAGATACACATAAATCAGATCTAACAGCTTCACTTGAAATTATTTAAATTATAGATTGAAACTAATAAAGAATAGAAAGTTTTTTATTTAATAGTAATATAAAATTAAAAAAGTTATATAAAAAGAAGAAAATTTGATGAAAATTATAAAAAAGCTTATGATAATTTATTTATCTTAAACCTGAAAACTCAAACCAAACCAATCTCAACTAGATTTGTGTTTGAAGTTGCTGCAAAGATTTTAAAAGTGAATCATACCACCCACTTACATATGGTGGATTTGAATTTAATCATATATTAATCCTACCCATAACTTCTTTAGACATATGCAACAAAGCTTATTCTGTGTATTTATTAAAGATTAAGAGAACAACCCTATTTCGTTCACTTTTTAGTTAAAACAAACTTGTTTTCTTCTTGAAAGATTGAATAGGCACCCATTGATGCATATTGTGGAGATAAGTTGCATACCTTGTTTAAGGTGTAAAGATTTGCATAACAGTAATAGACATAGTATGAAAATGCCGGATTGAACACATTAGTCCATTGTTCAGGTGTAGGCATGTGTTTAGTCGGCCGTCTTTCTGGTTTGCTTTCATCATCCACCAAATCCAACCCAACAACCTAAAGAAGCCAAGAGAATGAATACCATCAGCTTATTATAGAGAAGAAAATCACTTGTTTCTTTGAGCTTTGTGAGCTTTTGAAAAATAAGCAACTATTTCTCTAGGATTAAGCTGAACCCAAGCACTCTCTATACTGCAAAATCAACTTCCGCAAGCACTCAACACCAGTAACTAAATACAAACTGGCAGAAGTTCTGCAATTTCCAAAGTAGAGTCAAAGCCAATTACAGTCCTCAAAAACTAGTGTCATCAGATTGGGCCTCCAATGACGAATACACATCAAAATATCAAGTTGGATCCTTTTCAAAGATAGCTTCATTTAAAAAATAAAGTACCCTTTTGAAATATTTATGAAGACCGATCATCTTCAAAATTTGGTTTACTCAGAATTTAATGCAGATGAGCAACACACCTGTTTCAAGAAAACATGCAGCTGTGGATGTGAATCTGGGTCCACAGTAACCTCAAAAAGAGGAATAAAAATATTGTCAAGCATGTTCTGGAATGATGTCACAATTCCCATTTCTTTGTAAACATTGTACAACCGCGGAAGCTGCAAGACATTATAAGAACTACTATCAATTGCTTAGTCTACAATCGCCCTGCAAATGAAGCCATAAATGGGAAGCAGGAAAAGGTCCCCCAAATTTTACTAGATATTTGGCAGTCCCAAGGGAATGATCAGTACATTAGTAACATTGTTCAACTTCTTATAATATGACGGTAAAAAATGTTAAATAGGCAACTGTTGAGAGAACTGATTCACACAAGAAAACAAGAGAAATAATAGATCATTACAATATCATTATGAAAATTAAAACCAATTCATGTTGTAGACAAATAAATAAAGCATACCTGAATCAACCAAACAACATTCTCACTGTACAAATCATTATTAACTATCCAACTGGCTAGTTGGTCCCACTCACTTTGCTTCCTACCATATATTGATATTCTATATTCGGCCATCTGTGGATAATTAGGCACAGAAAGATAAGTTAACAAACATCTAGATGGGGATAAGAATATAAAATAACAGTAAAGAAATGGTAAATTATTGCCAACAAGTCCAAACACATTGGTCAAGGTAGGGTTTCATACGTATAATTTATAAACATTCTTGCACCATTGGGTAATTGTAATTCAAAAGCATATAGTGAGATGCACTGTAGCGATCAGTCTCAGTCATCGTTTATGTTACGGTAAGCCATGGTGATTCGTGCAAACATTCACCCAACACCTAAAATCCAGGGCTAATGGAGTCAAACCCAGAATAGAATAATCACCCATATTGGAACCATTGCAACTATATTTGTCTGGTGATATTACTGCAATTCCTATTTTTGATGAGGAGGATCTAAGAAATTACACTGGCAGCCAATTTCAGGGTCTTTGTTATCTAAAGTTATTTAAAACCTCTAACACTCTGTAGTTAACAAACATCTAGATGGGGATAAGCATAAGTGTCCCTCAAACATCATGAAATTTTGGATTATTAGTATGACAACCCACCCACTCCTTTACGTGGCTAATACCTTGGAGGTATAGAACCTGCGCCGTTGCAGATGCTATATTAACACCAGAAAATGCCTTTCTTCTTAGTCAGTTTATGCCTTCATTGAATATTTCCATCTTTTGACTATCTGAATGAAAGATCTTGTCATTTGAGCAAAATTATGCATATTTTACAGTACAACCTTGCTAATTGAATTAAGGTTAATATTTGGTCATCAAAGTTTTCAATGAGACTATTTGTAGCATTACGTTATTTAGTTATTATAGTCAACATAGGTGTTTGGCTGTCTTATATCCATAAAAAATATTTGGGGCAAATATTTGAGACAGTATTGCTTATTAATAGTATGATATTGAATTCCTACATTCAAACAGTATGTAAAAAGAGAACCATCCCTAGGGAGTATTTTAAAATTATCAGGAACCACTCTAAGACCGTATATATGAGTGTATACCCGCAAATATACAAGGACTCAAGAAAGCACCTGATATTTACTGGCAGCAAGATCCGAAAACACTTGCTTAGTCACCTCACCAAGAAAACGACCTAGTAAATTCAAGTAAAGTAAAGATGCTTAGATATTGAAGGCAACTAACAAATATAAACACTAAAAATTTGATAACGATCTGATGTCATTCATTTTAAGTATTTTCTGTCTTCATTAATCTGCAGGTGAAATTAGCAATTGTTTTTAAAAAACTATAAAATTGCTTTCGAAGATGACCAGGGCTGTTTGAAATTGAAAATTCAAACCCTGATAAATATCACTACTTTAATGGGATGGATGCAAAAAGGCAGTCGAGTGGAGATAGAAGAGAATTAACGCGAGAATTAAAAGTGTTTGGATGAAGCGAAATAAAGAATAGATGAGGAGAGATAAGTAGAATAGATGAAAAATAGTACAGTGGATCCCATTATTTTTTAACATTATGCCTCTTCACTTCATCTCCTACCAAACACCCAACCTTAATTTTAATATACAATCAACCACTGCAGGTATAATAAGTTGTCTTAAAAAAAATCCAAACTTTTGTCTTCAAGAATCAAAATGCACCAATGTCCTTAGAAAAGATTGTATAGAAAACAATAAGAAAAAAATACTCCTTAGATCAAAGAAAATTATTGAACTAGAGACCCACCCCATCATGTGTTCAACCCTTCCTTCAGTGTCTATGTCAATAAATGTACAACACAAAAAAATAGCATATATCATTGTCTAAAAATTAGTGCAACCTAGGATTTCACAATATAGATCTAGGCTTCAAGAAACCCATCCTAATTCAGCTTGTATGCAAAAATATCTTACTACACCAACACAACTTCTGCACAACCAACACGCCCAAACCAGTGTATATTAAACCACTCGGCTTGTGCAGAAACCTCCCTACATAGAATATGAGTGTTTCGGGGTATTCAGGGACTCATTTGAAACTGTGAAGTAGACTCTATCAAGCAAAAGAACTGCACAAAACCATAGGATATCTCTACCACTTTGAATGTGATTAAAATGTAAAAGCATAGGTGTGATAGGACTGTTACACCCAAAATATGTTACCTTGAATGAGATTATCCTGCTTTAGAAATATCTCCCTCAGCCTACTTTGACCACAAGGATTATATTTAAGATTAAACTTATCAAAGCGATGAAAAGTGCTCTTGTCAGCATGAACATCTAAAAGGTCAACATTGAGATCATATCTGTTAAAAAGAGATAAAAACAAGATTAACTCCTGAAACATACAGCAATCCAATTATAATTTATAATAATAAAAAAATCTCATTACCCAGTTAAATCCAAACTCTTGAAAACCTCCTTCAAGGTTAGATAAGTCCCATCACGAAATATTACAACCTGATTAAGAGTATAAATAACATGAGTATTCAGTGCATATCAGCTGCATAAAAAGGTAATATAATGCATCATGGTACATATTACCGCTGCAAGTGATGACAATAAGCCAATCATTTTAAATATATCAATACCATTTCCTAATCTCTTCATAGGCAATAGGTTATAATAGTATTATACACCAAACTACATCTATCTAAATATTGATATAGTTACATTAAATACTCATTTAATTTACAAGTTTATATACTTAGAAAAAGCCAATCTGTGTTCTATCTCTTCTTCCTTACAGTTCAATGATAAGATCTGAGAAAAAAAAGGTTGCTGCAATGTGTGTTTACATCACAACAACAAAGATCCAAATTATCACCTCATCAGGCTCTTTTCTCAGCTTTGACTTTATGAATCTTAAAAGATGTTTCTGATTCATGCATGCTGAATGGTGGACATGAGTATCAACTTTTCTAACATTATAGAAGTCTCGATGTGGAGCACTTTTCTGTGCAAGAAATTCTCTATCCGCATTGAGCATCAAATGAAGATTGAATTTCTGAAAACATACAAAAATTGTCAACCAACCATTGCTTCTTGTATGCAATTGAAATACAAGCATAACCCCAGTTTGTTACTCATTCAATAAATTAGAGATTTACTTGTTCTAGAAGATTGAGCCTGTGATGGCATAAAGTTCTTATATTCCCTGCTGCTATCACTCGAAGTATGTGATGAAGATCAGTGAAAAATGTAGTTGCATCAGCAACAGGAAAAAGCTCTTCTTTTGCTGCAAGTAATAGAAAGTATGCATTAAATCCCACCTTGAGTGCTGATAGAATTACCAAGTTTGTCTATAACAAATTCCTTTCTTACTTACCTTCTCCGTTTGGATATACATGAATGACCCCATCTTGCATTTCAAAGTAATGCTGTAGAATAAAAGATATACAAGTAACTTAATCACAACATATAAAATAGGGAGATCCAAGTTTTCAAAGACGGAGAAAAAACTTACATCAGATTTTCCTTCAGAAGTGTATAAAAATGGATCTGGGTTAGGCTTGGGTGTACTGGGGTCAGATATAACTTCTTTTTCCCAAGGAGCAATGGCTTCTCTAAAAATATATCTTTTTCTCATTTCAAGGCATTCTTGAAGAACCACATAGGCTTCAACTTCATCAGGTGATGGAGACTCTAAACAAAAAATATAACAAATACAGTTTATTACATGACATTCCAAATATGCAAATATTGTCATACCAAAAGTGTTTGGAGGAGCTGGATTATATACATCCCCGAGAAAACCCATTCAAAGCAATTCATTTGCAAGTAAAAGAATGAGCAACTGCAACATGTCACAGTTCATACCAATAGGAGTAATTTTCAATCTAGCAAAAGTTTCATGCTCTGGCTCTTTCCTCAGTATGTCAGCTGCTATTGGGTCAGGCTGCACACCATGCAGGTCACCAGAAACACTATGTGAACGGATCATACTTGGAGCAATTGTCACCTGCTCTCCATTAGCATTAACATGATTAGGTAAAGTCTCAAATGGGATTTTACCCTCTGGCCCCTACATAGAAATGATTTCAATTTAAACTTAAATATCATCCAAATTTTTTAATTTAGTATATACAACACTGCATCATGCAATGGTCAAAGCATAGTCAAAGTGTACTGAGAAAAGGCTAGATTGATTCCAAGCCCAGGGTTACACACCAAGGGCAAGAAGGCATTAAGAAAGTAGCGAGATAGAAACACAGAAAGTTACTGGTCATGTCAAAAGTAAACCTCCATTTTTATATGGAATCAAATGAATGACAGAATTAGTTCAACAAGTGTGACCCACTTACAGCATTCCCATTTGTGTGCAAATATGAAGTATCCAATTTATCTTTGTCTGTCATGTTATCTTCATCATCTGATCCTTCTACACTTTCAAAGGCACTAGCACTTGCAACAGGAGACTTGGGAGAAGTTGGTCTTAAGAGGCTTCTCTTAAAGGAACCAGATTGTGTCGATTTTCCTGTTAGAAACATAACTTAGTCATGAAAAAGATTAAGATAAACACTTTCAAGCAGACATTGGCTGTACATATGCAGGTCATCAAAAAGATATGCAGTATAATCCAACATTTGCATTAAACCTTTCCATGGATTAAAACCGGAACGAATCATTGCCTATGCATGTGTAGGTAAGTGCATCAGAAAGATATGTAGTCTAACGCAACATTTGCATAAAAACCTTTCAAGGGATTAAAATTCAAATGAATTTAAAGTATAACTTAATTATGGGGATATTACAAAGGTATATCAATAAGAATTGAAGAAAACAAAAACGACAAGATGATCATCCAATCCTGTAAAGCAGCCGAGGGAGATGGGTCCAAGAAGACTGATCCACCGAAAATCATTCAAAGTGGACAAATTCTTTCAGCGTTTTAGTCATTCCAATCCTTCTTTTTATTTCACTCATACATTCTTCTCACTTTATCTTTCATTTCCATTTGAAGTTATGCGATCTCATTTTTGTTCATTGGAACCTGCTAGACCTAATACTTTTTTTCTTAACTTTTATGAACAATTATAAGTTCAGCCGTTAAATCATATAAAATGTATTGGTCGACGCCATCTGCATCACTCCAAGAGACAAAACAAATGAACTGAAATTAAAAAATTTCATTGAATTATGAATTCCCGACAACAGGAGGGGAGAATAGGTAAAGAAGTTCAAGTCCTTAAACTCTAAATTCTTACGTAGAGACTCGTCTACGTCCAGCAACAACCTCACTTGTCCGTCTTATTTTCTTCCCAACTAAAAATGATTTATAATCCTTTCCCTTGTCATGTGAATTTTTCTGTAAGTCGTATATATGACAGAACCGAAACAAATAAAAACTAATACCAATTATAAAATACACTGTCGACAAAGAAACACCGGAATCAATTCCTTCCAATCTATTTCAAATTGACTCAATTCCCCGTATCATCGCAAACAGGAAAAATTTCCACACTCCTTAATTAGAAGCTCTCCATACAGTTCACGACCAAACACAATCCAACACCAAAAAACTACCATGACTGAGCTCAACTCAATAATCTCGTAAAAAGCAATCCAAACAAATATCAAAAACCACAAAACCACAAATAATCATCGATTAAACCCGAAAACTTTCACCAGAGCCATACCTTCCCGGAGCGTGTGCAGCCGCGGCAGCCCCGGCGGAATCCCCTCGACGTGCACCGGTCCGTTCCGCTTCTCGTCCCCGTCAAACCCGCCGGAGATCAAGGTGACGTCAGGCAACGACGCCGAGCCGCGCCTGTACCCGCCGTTTCCCCGCCTCCTGGAGGTTCCCCTGCGCTTCTTCAAATGCGCCGGCGGCGATTCGGCGTCCGAACCACCGCCGCCTTCAGCCTCCCGCTCGACCGTGCGCGCGAACTCCAGCAGCTGCGCTAGCGTCTTGCGGTGCATGTAGTACGCCGACACAGCCACGACGGAGGCTCCGACGAGCGCCGCCAAGGCCAAATGCACGGCGTGCGCGTCCATGATCAATCTCTCTCTCTCTCTTCTCCGAGTTTCTCTCTCTATAACAGAAAAGAAGAATACGTATAAGTGGTGAAGAGAGAATAAGAAAAAGGGGATAAGGAAAAACCCTACTGTATATATAGTGAGTACAAGTGTGAAGGCAGTGGGCGAAGTCTGTGTTAAATGGAAGCCAGTATTGGCTCGCTCTCTGCTATTTATACACAAACGACGCGAGCCAGAGGACGTGGATGGATGGATACCCTCTCTCTCTCTCTCTCTGCACGCATTTGGGAGAGAGATTGTAATTATTAAGAGTAGTTTTATATACTCAAACGCTTTCTATTTGTTTCTTCTCAAATTTCACTTTCAGCTTTTTGCTCGTGGGGGATGGGGTAAAATCGGCAATACAAAAAGATAACGTCACTTACACCCACTTTTTTTCCTCGAAGTAACTTTTTCAGAATATTTTTTACTATTTAATTAATTAATTAATTAAAAATTTAAATAAGTTTGTTTTTTTAACGAATTTTATATATAACCAGAATGGACGTGGGGAATGTGTACAATTTACATACGTCTACTTCACAAACAATTTGCGTTAGTTAAAATATGAGTGGGTTTTCCTCATATCTCCGTCAGCATTAAAATTTTATATTATATATTTAAAATATAA
>Ga0123340_1000520_pt1 | contig 26121 bp, 21 predicted proteins | sample SirMexnodulemix_FD_89961 | JGI IMG/M metagenome (GOLD analysis project Ga0123340, IMG submission 89961) | Root nodule microbial communities of legume samples collected from Mexico - Siratro Mexico nodule mix | ecosystem: Host-associated > Plants > Roots > Nodule | place: Mexico: Nepantla...
AAAAAGTAAGATTGCCTCATAAAGAAAAAAGAAAATAATAAAAAAAAAAAAACAATAAAAAAAAAAAAATTATTGCGCGAACAATGTAAAAAAAAAAAAAAAAAAAAAAAAAAACACTCCTATAAATAAAAATAAACCTCGCTTTAAAAGCTGATTACAAGATTGAATTAGGTTTAAAGGATACTAAAAGCACTCCTATGAGTAAATCTCTACAAGCTAATTACAAGATTGAATTAGGTTTAAAGGATACTTTCTAAAATGATTTCAGAGCATATCCTAGCAAGACTTATAGGACGTATAGTACCATCCAATATCCAGCTGCTATCGAACCACTCAAATTATTGACCAAACATAAATATCTAATCATAGTCAAGATGTCTAGCCCTTGACATGAGAGAATGTATTAGAGATCCTACATAAATTAGAAATGACTAAATTATAATACATAAATAAGTGTAAATCTCATCTTACAAGTCAGTTTTTTAGGATTAAGTAAGACCTAAATCCACTTTTAGAAAAAGTGAATGCAAAAATAATCTAGTTAAGGTTTAGTAAGACTTTTGAGTCTACTAGACCACCCACAAATATCTAATCATACATCTAGATGTTTGGTCCTTGGCACAAGGTTGTATGTTCAAGATCTCACTTCATTTAAATATGGTTAATAGAGTATAGAAGAGAGTATAGAAGTGACTGCAAGTTTCATCTTACAAAACAATTTTGTAAGGATGAATTAAACCTAATTCCACATTATGACCAAGTAAATAAAGTGAGGGTATAAAAATTCACTTATATGAGCATATTAGTATGTACAGTAAATTAAAGCAACCAAGTTACTCAAAGGTACTAGACATAAAAGACAATTGGGGGTCGTTGAGGAAAGGAACCTGCTCAACATTGTTGTAAGAGTCCTTTATCGCCTTTTCAGTCTTTAGTCGTCTCCCTCTCTCTAGGCGACTTTCCTCCTTCTCCTTCTTTAATTCATCTCTAAGTCTCTCCAGATGTTTCTCCAGAATCTAGCAATCAGAACAAATAAGTAAAATTAAGACAAATTGGGTTGCTTATCACAGCAACGTAAAGTAAGGCAGTGAAGAAAAAACAAAAATACTGTTTCAAATGAACCTGTATTCTTGTGTCCTTTTCTTCCTTCATCGCTTGTTCACCAGTTGTATCAGATGTTGACCTTTTCCCTAATATACACCACGAAAATTTAACAACAATTTCCAACAGCTGATTAGAAACAAATATAAACACAGACAGCAAGGGAAAAGACATTGGAAAAAAAAAATATCACCTTGTTTAATTTCATCTAACTGCCTAGAAAGTTGCTGGTTCTCTTTACCCATGTCTTCCTTTTCCCTTAACAAAACATCAATCCTCTTCTGGAAAAGGATGCGAAAAAAAAGCAATGTGAAAATATTAATAATTGGAACATACAGTTATCCAAAGAGAACACTATCCACTTTTTAGAATAAGAACTTCCGTGCACCTTAAACTGAGCCAGCAGTTTCCTATGCTTCTCCGAATCAACTTTTAGGTTAGCCTGGTAAGATCATAACACAACAAATATTAATAAAGAAAACAAATCTCCAAACATCAAATATAGAGAATATCCCGCAGACCTCATTATGCATAATGTCATTAATTCTCTTTTCTCTCTCTACAAGCTCCAATCGACAGTTTGCAAGATCTTTCTCTAGACGTGAAACAGAATCCTGCTTCTCTGATATACTTTTACTCATTTCCTCAATCCGAGCATCCCTATCTCTTAATTTATCCTGATGAGATAAAATAAAGGATAACTTCAAATAGAGAAAAATAAATATAAATCTAACAACAGCCTGTGTGTGTATGACTAGACATATAAAGGAAAACTAGAAGTTTCTTGCTAACTTTAAAACTGCTCTATCTGATATTTAGCACAGTTGGTGTTCCAAATATTGTTATAATTTTTGGAAATATATGTTCTTCCAATGTTGTCAAACTCAAGGCTGATAACAGGATTGGAAATGGGCATAAAAAACATAACTTGAGAATCATAACTCAACTGGTAAGAGTTACGAGTATAAGAAAAATTATATTCATAGACCTGTGCATGCATTAGAATTAATATAGGTGATAAAATAACTCATAAAAATAAGTATTAAGAAGTAAGATCCAATACATAACACAACTAAAAATAGGTTTACAATTCATAAAATTGTACAAACACTAAACTACTAATAAATGCAGAAATGTTTAATGCAAAGTATCCAATGAAATCATTCATATTAAAAGCAGGATAGTCATCTTCCTCCACATGATCATCATTTTCATTAATATCATCATCTCCTCCACGACTTTCATCATTAGCATCCAAATCATCCATAAGTGGAGCAACACCATTACTAGCATCTGTCATCTTCTCCAATTTCAACTAAGACGTCCATTTGAAGAACCCAAAGTTGAATTTGCTTCATTCTCCTTCCCAGTCCATTCAGCATCAAAAGCACGACCATCGATGTTATAATCATTTGTTTTCCTAAACCTTCTTGTTCAATCTTGAATTAGCCAGCACAAACACTGCATCGTTTAAGGTCTTTTGCTGTAAACATTTTTTTTGTGGACCTCAATAATTGTAAAAATTAATTATGAAATCAATTTGATAAATTTAAATTCTTATCCTCTCTAAAGCACTACAATTACACTCACAACCAGATGATTTGAAGTAAAACTCAATACTCTAATGGCAAACCTTGGTAATTCTAGATGTTCATCACCACATGATTCCCAACATTGTGCTGGAGTTTTGATTGAGTGCTCATTGAGCTACTAGACTACAAAAAAAATCCATATTTGCTCTTGAAACTCTCAATTGATGTTGTTGATCTCATCAATGTCTCCCACCAACTTACCCAAACAATCATTAAGTCCGCACTTCACTACCTAATCAGCTATAAACTCAGCATTATAGTGCAATATAGGAATAAGATATGAGCCTGCAACATGCAATAGCTTATGCAACTCGTTGTCCCATCTTTTATCAATAATTTCCAAAAGGCGAGTGTAACTAAGTAAGATAAAAGTAAATAAATTCATCACCAAAGAAAGTCTATAATTTTAAAAAATAAATTTGAAAACCATATATAAGTAGAAGGTAATTAGTTATTATTACTTTTTACTAACTCCACTAAAAAGACTTTGTAACATCTCTTTAACAATATCCATTTCTTCATAAATAAATCGCATGGCTGTTTTTCATATGAATCTACCATGTGCCACACCTTAATTAAGGGAAGAGAACCCCTCACGCAATTAAAATATTTTTCCAAAATCCCTCATACAATATCAAATTTTCCACAAGCTCTCCACTCTAGTCTTTACAAATTTACGAGATTGCCACTCCTTGGATGTGAACTTCGTAATAAGAGATCCTTTAATTTAATTTCAGCACCCCAAAATCAAATAAGAAGTGGCAAAAAGAGTATTGGTTGGTCTTATCAAATTTCTTCCTTCAATAAATTTGTATAACAAGGAAATAAAACAAGTTCTTGTCAGGTGTGGCAATGATGATGTTCAAAGGCAATGACGACACCAATGTCAAAAGGTGGGTGTGTTGTCTCTCCTTCGGTTTTATTTGTGATGGCAACTGTAGCGGAAGAAAGGGTCACAACCATAAGTCTTGGGCCTTGTTTCGGTTGGGTTGAGTCATTTTTTAGCCAACAATGGGATGTCAAACCTGAGCTTCACAAGATTGTAAGGAACAACGCAGCCCATGATCCTAAGATTCAATGAGCTTCATCAAGATCTAGCACCCATCTACTCCTGCGACTCACCGTCCATGTTGCAGTGTTTTTCATATTTGCAGGATCATTTTCAATCTCAATGCTACCTTAGATCTTAAAAATGAATTGAACAAGTTTATTTAGAATAGATTTCATAAAGTTTTTTAATAGGCAGGCCAAGCTTGATCCCCAATTATCCTAAATTATTAAACGCACCAGCTTTAGATAAGAAAGATGATGTATAAGGAACACGGAATATGTATGAAATAATCAATTGTGCTAGACAACTGCAAGGTTGAAATATGCCTAATGGATGTCCTGATGTAGTGATGGAAGTGTCATCTACTGTGAAGATTTTTAGGTAGAGGTGTGAAGATTTCCGAATTCAACATCCAATATTCAATAAAGAATCTAAATGAGATATTGAGTCCAACAATAAAACGAAACTTTCCAAACGTAAATTAGTTGAGGAATGAACTCATTTTCTCTATTTCATCTTTATTGAATTGAATCAATTCCCCTTTGTTTTCTTCATTAGTTTCAGCAACTATGTGCGCCTGTCATCCCTTCCTTGTGTTGTCTCCTTTTTTCTCCCACTCCTTGTCACGGTTCTGGGGGACCCAATCAGTGCTTGGTGGCTTGCCATGCAATTTCTTGCATTGTTCACAAGTGGCACAAGGCTTCTTGCATTAGGTACACGGCACTTCTTCACCTTTGTTCTCAATGTTGGTTATTTCCCCCTTTGTATAGTTTACCATCTTGGACGAGGCCCCACTAGCTATCATGGCTAAGTTTTCCACGACTACAGTTTCTAGCACTTCTACTTTCTTCACTTCTGATCATAGCCACTACTTCATTAATTCCTAGAACTTACTTTTCCAAGGATCTAAACTCTCCCATAATCAAAATCAGAGTTAAGCCCCACCAAAAGTTCATAAACTCTATCTTGCGCAATATATTATTTGAGCATTGCCGAATTTGCTAAGCACTTGGTCACTCCATCCACAATGATTTCAGTGGATTGGCATACTATGCAACAGTCTTGTTTCCTTGTTTTCCTGCCACAGTCCTCACTTTCACCTCATGTATTTGGGAGCATGTCTCCTATAGCATACCATATCTCAGTAGCAAAAACTTAAGAAACATGCAAATATCACTGATTTCTGGGATCATTGAGTTCCAAAGCCACGCCATGATCATAGAATCCCTTTCTTCCCACTTTTTGTACATATGGGATCTTCGTCATCAAGGGCATCATCACTCAAGTGGCTAGCTTTCCCTTCAAGACCATCTCATGTAATTTTTTCCATTCAATCCATGTGCAGTGTTAATTCTCTTAAGTTCTCCATGAGTTTGAGATTTATTATTCCCTATTTCAGTTGTTGTCTCAACATTCACCATGTCGCAGACAGGATAAATAATATTGTCACTAAAGAAATGATCTACAACAATGAAGGTTTTTCTCTAGAGTTTTGGATTATTGACGCGATGAAAATTGTCATCTAGGATCTTTGGGATGCACCATCAGAAACAGCTCTCAAGATTTGAATGCTCTGATACCATCTCAAATATTGGGGTAGAATAGAATGGTTTTATTGCAAAGAATACATCAGACATATATACAAGATTGGAAGACTAATTTAGGAAATACAATAACAGCACTTATATAATAATTAGATCCCTATGATTCAGGGTATAAGTAGATCCCTAGATTCAAGGATATTTCCGTTATGCACTTCAATTATAATCTGCTAAAAACGGAAGTAATAAAATGCAATTGCTGAAAAAATAGATTTCATATCAGTTTTTAAATAGGCAGGACCAAGCTTGACTCCCAGTTATCCTAAATTATTAAATGCACCAGCTTTAGATAACAGAGTTCATGTATAAGGAACACGAAACATTAATCAATTGTGCCAGAAAACTGCAAGGTTGCAAGATGCCTGAATACTCATTTAAATGAACAATTTATGCTAATAAAAAAACCTGAAGTTCTCTAGCAAGTTTCTTCACTCGATCATAATCCTCAACATCAACATTTTTACTCCTTTCAAGCAACTGAAGAAAAAATGAAAAATAAAATTAGAAGAAAACTACAGAACAAGGGCAGTAATACAAAGTAATAATTTATTTTTCAATCTTTCAAAAGAATATACCTCCAAAACCTTGTTATTGAGATTATCTTTTTCCAATTTTAGTGTTTCAATTTCCTTCTTACAGCCTTCAAGCTCAATTGCTCTTTCCCTCAGGACATTCTCAAGGTTATCTGTATCAGCTCTAGCCTTTTGTGCTATTTCACGCAATTTCTAAGAAATCGAAAGCTGCAAGTATCAGTAACAGGAAAACACTACACAATACAACAGATGTTACCAAAGTACATTTTAACTAACATAAACTGCCTTGTGCTATTATGACACTAGACAAAAAACTTTTTTTCCTAGCAGGTCAGAAAGCATAGCATTATGAACTTCATGTGTAGGAGTAACAAAATAAGACAATGTAATTGGCATAGCTGGATACCTGACACTCCTCAAAATTGTGTTTATTTTCCTCCCTGAGCTGCATGTTACTCTCACGAAGTAAGTTCATTTCTCTGACCTGCAAAACATTATAAAGAAGCAGCAAATTATTTGATTGATTGAACAATAACACCACTAGGAAACAAGTTGAAAACCATAAACCGATTATGTCATCAAGAAGCAAGGCAAGATAATATAGAAAAGTAGATTTTGATGGTAGAATTCTCAACCTGAAGCTGCAGCGATTTGAACTCCTCTTCAGTAAACAAAAATGATTTCGATTTTGCACGCTCAGATTCTAGTGATGCATGTGCAGACTCTGCTGCCTTCAAAGCACTCTCAAGCTACACAGAACCGTGAGATGCCAGAAGATTATATAATTAAATACACAAAATATCCAACAAAATCCCAACCCCTACACAAATCCTTACAAAACCAAGCACAATTATCACCAGTTCAAATTAGCAAGAGAAACAGTGATTCGATGATAATTAATTGAGTTACAGATATCAATAGGGATAATTATATGATGATTGAAAGATAGAAGGTATTGCTGGTGTTAAACAACTGATGCAATTTTGAAAAATATATTAGGTAACAACAAATAATATAAATATACGAATAAATTAAGTTTTATTTCGATTACTTGATGAATAATTTGTCCTTCATCTTCTAATATTTAGTTAAGATGAGTATTTACTAAAATAACCCTGATGACCACACATCATACAAGAAACATAAGAAATAAGTACATAATTTTACCTGTGACTGTAACCGCAGCTTCTCTTGTTTTAACAATGAAACTTCTGTTTCTGCCTGTAAAAGTTCAAAAACATTATAAGATAACCAGGAAATGAACATACGACTAGAAAAGTGTTTAGCAAGGCATGGATATTTACTATTTCTTTTGATCGTCTGAGATAATTAATCACATTTTGAAGGCCAGCATCACCAAAGGCATCTGCACTACTACTTCCAGATGAAATACCAGCAGCATTACGCTCCTTCTCAGCCCATCGAATATGAAAAGCCTCAAGTTGACTGTGTAATATTTTATTCTGAAAAAAATAGAAAATTTACGTGGTGAGAATGATAACATTAGTATGTAAAATATAAGTAGAAAATCAATGCAAGCAAAAGATAAGTCATGCAGAGTTCAGACTTCTACACAATAAAAATCCTCAATGCATTTCCCACCATGGAAAATAGAACAAAAATTATGTACCTACTTCACCGAAAAAAAAAATGCAATTGAACAAATTTAAGTATAATTAAGTCAAGGAAAATTGGTGGGGTGAATTACAAAGGAAAAGACAAAAAAAGGAAGTAACATTGTCCGATCCCAGAGAAACTGAAACAATATTTATGCCAGATGCATATTTATAGAATAACATAACAATATTAACAATCCATTTCCCAGATGAATGAAATTAGAGACCAAAAGAATTTGACAGTAAGGAAACAATCATGTAGCATCATTCAATATAAATTTGCTATGTAAGCATCTATGATACACGATAAACAGTTTAATGCAAATGGTTTCCCTTTGTACTGAAGCACACAATAGTCCAGAGATATTCTCAATCACCTGTTCATTGATTTCATTGTATTTCTTTTCAGCATCATTCCTAGACTTCTCTAATTGTGCCTTCTCCTCTTCCCACCTAGCCTTCAGTTCATTCTGTCCAACATAGGAATTGTAATTTAGAAGTTACCAGATTTATATTCATAATATGAAAAGCAACCACAAAAAATTATACAGAGCCAAACAATTGGTATAAATCCCGAACTACAACATAAAGAACAAGGGAAAACAGGTAAAATAAGATGGAGCAACTATGGCATCTTTCCGACAATCCCCTTCCGCCTAGGCACCAGCACAGAGCATAGAAAAAACAACTGCCAAACAATAGATGATCTAGGGATAGGGTCTATTATCTTAGAATTTGGGCCCATGATCTAATTCAACAGCAAAAAAGTGGGGTGTATGTATGATCAGGACTACCCAAGCATCAAAAGCTCTATTAAATCAGATATCAAGTTGATGCAGAACTAAACTACCACCCTGAGAAAAGGAAGCTACAAAAGTGACTGCAACTAATGCAACTTTCCAACAACAACTAAGACTTATCATTTGAATCATTTTTTTCAATCAGTATCTAAAACTATAAAAACTCAGGAAAGGATCATAGTGACACCATTCTCCAGTAGCTGTGTTTTAAAATTTCATTGCCATGTTTGTAAAAATATGCCCTTGTTATGTTTTCTGTGTTTTGCCCCGTTGATACCAAGTTCTCAATTATGTTGTAATGTTATTTTGGCATGTTTAGATCTCTACTATCGTGATTTCTTTTCCTAATTGGCTAATATTGAGTTAACATCCCTTAGAATTTGGGCATAGGGTTTAATGCAATTGTACAAAACTAGCTTGTCATGTGGGGACTACCCAAGCTTTATAAGTTCTTGTTATAATTATAGAAATAAGGAATAAATCATATACAATGAGGAATATCTAAATTATATATGTATTATAATGAATGTTTCTATTTATGCTCGTGTCATATCTATATTATTACAGCATATCAAATCTTCTTTATTTATTGTATTGATTTTGTTTTCTCAATAGAGCATATCAATTCTCCTTTACATATTATACAGATTCTGTTTTCTCAATAAAAATAAAGCATTCGTATTGTATCAGAAACACAGGCTTGAGCCCAGGATCTCTCTCATTCTAATAGTTTAACTGTTTTATTCAAGTCATATCCCCATTTCGCATGTAACTACGACCACCCTTGAGGCTACAATTAATGCAGTCCCTGAAGAGGCCACAACTAATACAAGCTAGGGGTGACTGCAATTATGTAGGCCTTTCCAGCACTATTCTTCACACTAGCAGTAACTACCCTGAAGCATAGGAAATAAACTAATCTTAGAATGAGTAAGACTAATCCAAAAGTGAGAATAGCCATGCATTATAGTCTTTGGTCATTAATTCGAGGCTGCCATTAGTGCAGACCCTATAGAGGCCACAACAAAGGTCGGCTAGGGATGACCTCAATCAATGTACATTTAACAATATCAATTTAATCGTTTTTCTCCCTCTATCTAAAATTGTATGACTATGACAATGTATCATAGCAACACCATTCTCCATGACCTGAGGTATATTTCATTGCCACATTACTAATAATATGAAATTGTTCTGCTTTCAGTAACTTTTCCCCTAATTGCAAAGGCCTCTTTGTGATGTATCCTGATACTGTCGAGTTTAGATCACCCTTGTTTTGTCACCACTGTTGAAGTTCAGTCATTTTGCTGCACTTATGCCTATCTTTGTCTAGATCTCTGCTGAAACCCCAAGTTCAGACATTTTGTTGACTCCTCCAGCAATTTAGTCTTTCTTTCACTCTACAACATCCACTGCCTCACATAGATTTTGGATGTTCACCATGTTAAGCTTTATATTGTTTGCTTATTGCCTATCAGTGTTGACCTAGTTCCCCTTTGAACTTCTCATTCAAAAATTACATTTGTGGTGACAGCTGCCTCATATCATGCTTGTTAAGTCCCTCTCCTTTGATTGTTTGGGAGCCGTGCATGATGTGTCATTGTATCAACTACCCTTAGTTTCCTGTGCCTCTCTAGTTAATTGGTAGTTGTGCTCAATTTCAAAATTGTTGTCGCCCTTATATATACATATGCATAAGGATTTTTTATTACTATATAAGAAAAAGGTTTATTTGTAATAAACCTAAAGCTTAATAAGTTTTAACATAAGGGAGTGTTAGAATATATGGAAATATATTATCATATCTTTAGGATTAATTTTCCTATTTCCTCTTTCTCTTATCATGATTTGTTTCTCTAATTATCTAGGATTATTAGTACAAATAAGGGTTAGTAGAACAGGTTACACACATATAGCAAATGAAACAATAAATTTTAATGCCTTAGTCAATATCAATTCAGTGTTTCACTATCTTCAATATCTTTCTCCACCAATATCTAAGACAATAATTTCAAAACTAAGAAGTACACAAGAACATCAAACAACCAACTAATCTTCCATTTTTGGGTACATTTGCGGAACCTCAAATAACAATATACAACTCATGGGAAAAATCACTAATATACAAGATACTAAGGTCTACAAACACCTCAGTAACGAAAAAATATAAGCAGAAAGAAAAAATGAAAAGCATTGTAGCTAAAATATATTGTAGGTCGAATATGAAGTATTGAAAAATAAATACTTGATAAAACTAAATTATGGATTGAATAAGAAATAGTTTACATTTTCAACTTTCTGAGTATTGGTTAGTTTCCGTAATTCAGATGCCTCCTGCTGCAGCAAGGATAGTGCTTCAGATGTTTTTGTCAACTCCTGAATTGTTTCGGACTGGAGAACAACCTGAAAAATAAGAAACATCTATCGATTAAAACCAATGAAAAGAAATCAAAATATTCTTATCTTCAACAGTTTCTGAAATTGCTCAGAATATATATACTCACGTCCTCAAAGATTAACAATTCTGGCAACAACAGAAAAAATTTAGCCCAGAAAGAAAAGGTGATAGGAAGACAAAAATATACGCTCAACAAAGACAAAACAATAGGATTTAATCCCAGACCATGGAAGGGATCAGCCAATCCCAAAAGTGAAATGACAGAACAGCCATTATTTTAATTTTATTATAAATAAAATAAAATTTTCTATTCATTCAACTTATTATTATATATTTTATTTCAACTAAAAAAACAATTTTTGGTCAATGAACACCAAAGATAACAAAACTAAAACCAACATCAGCATAAATATCTTGTAGCAAAATCATCATGCAAACCAAGTAAACATATTTCACGTACCTGTCTTTCATAATTAGATTGAGCTGCCCGCCATTTCTGATGCTCCTTGTCCAGGTTTTCCTTTAAACCCGATATCTGAATTTCCAATGCTGAAATCTGAGAACTACACAGGAAAAAAGTAAGAAATGTGAAACCAAACTAACATTATATTAAACACTGCTGCATTATGATATAACTTACGATTTGGTTAAAATTTCTTCTTTCAGATTTGTGATTTCAGCCATAGCAGATGTAAGAGCCTCTTCCTTTCCCACAGTTTCAGATGCAACTTCTTTGTATTTCAAACTAGATTCATTTTCAATCTCTAGCATCTTCTCTCTAAGTGAATTAAGTTCAGACTCTAGAATTTTCTTTGCATCTTCAGCCTATTTTTTGTCAAGAAGACAAACAATATACAGGAAGTACAATATCAAATTGACTGGAAAAAATATGTCAAGATTCAATAGGCATAATTACCTCTGATTTAAACTTCTCATGTGCCATTTCAATCTGTTTCAGTGCATCTTCATTCACCTCAGCAATGCTCTTATACTTCAGTGTAAAGTTCAAACACAGGTGTTAGTTTAATTATGAAATAACAATAATTTGATAAGAAAATAATAATAACCTGAAGCATGTGAACTTTGTTGGCATGTGCTTCCTCTTTTAACTTTTCTATTTCCTCCTTTGCCTTTTGCAATTCAGTAACAACCTAGATTAAGTTGGGGATAGATTTGTCAAGCACAATCACTAGTCTAGTTTGAAAAAATATAATTATTGCAAAGTAAATGAAACAAAAAAAACAAAGTAGATTTTCTTGCACAAATTGTTTGAGCTACTAGAGATAATGTAACACTCTAGCTGTTGTGGCTGTTAGTTATAGCTAAGAACATTGTTTAGCTTCTTTCTCTGGTAAATATTGATTACCAGTGCACAGTCCCCACACAAGGTCTTGCTTTACCTTGCTTTACCCATACTGTTTACTGAACTGAATACTATGCATTGTTCAATAATCTTAATCATATTTTTCATAACATATTGCGCAAGAAATGCCTACAAACACGGTGAAATTGATGTATATAAAAATGTGCCCACCTCATCACTTGACAAAGTGGAAGGTCCACTCTCTCCACCCATTTCCACAAGCTGCATATAATAATACAATAAGTTAGAATTAAAAGATAAATACTGTGATTGCAGGGAAGCAAACATACTAAAATTGGACTTTGGCTTAATGGACAAACAATTTAATATCCCAGAGGTTATATGACACATCATGAATACATCAGTAATTAACAAGATACTTGGTTAAGTGGCATGCAGATACTTTGCTACAGTGTAAACTTTCCTCTAATTTTCGCTTGCTTCTCTCAGATTCTTAGTCATTCTTCATTTCTATCACATCTAAGAAATTTCTTGGTTCAATAAAAAAAAAAGACCAACCCCTAAAAACTTGCAATGCTCACAAAAAATTTTAAATTTTGAAGTTAGAAATGATTTTCATTGAAAAATTCTACAAACTAAACCATAAGAAGTGTAAACCATAAAACAAACCATCAGCAACACAATTCATAAATTGACAAAACAAATCAAAGAAGCAAACCTTGTCATCTGTGGAACCCAATTTTCTTTGCAGACTGGAGAGTTTTGCCTGTGCATAAAACTTGAAGTTAATCTCTCTACATTTGTGAAGACTTTAAGAATAAAGTGTCAAAAAAGAGCAGACAAAAACCCATACCTCAGCAACAGCAGCCCTCGATTCAGCAGATGCAACTGCCCGCAAAGCATTAGCTAACTCTTTGTTCATATCCTCCACCTGTCTCAGAGAATTTTTTATGGTCTGGTCCCGATCTAGTGTGAATCTCCGCACATTTTCTCGCTCTTCATTTAGCTCTTGCCTGGCTTCAGCCCATTCCTTCTGAATAAAGAAAATTTATGATAAACATGTCGAAAAATCATTAAACGTGCATTTTTTTAAATATGAAATTATGATTAACCAATTAATATGAAGTATTTATAAGGAAACAAGAAAACAAACCTCCAATTTCCTTATATATTCTTCTTGTTTAACTCTCTCTGCAGCTCTCGCTTCCTATGTTTTACAAATAAAAAATATCATATTGATAGAAAGTTTTATAGAAACATGAAAGTAACACTTGAGAATGATTATAACCTACCTCTCTAACTTCCTCAGTACTTTGTATGGTACCCAAACTAGCCTGCAATAGCAAGTGTAAGAATATGCAAATTTAAGAAATATAACAAATAAAAACAATGCATACCTGCAAACGTTGCACTCTTTCAGACAAACTGCGAACCTCGTCAGAAGCTCTCTTTTCAGCATTTGATATGATTTCCTTTTCTTGTTTCAAAACTGACATCTGAAATTATGTTATGGAATGTGTCCACGAAACAAAGGTATATATGAGTTCAAAAGTTTATATATTTTAAAACAGCCCAATAATTAGCCTGAATAAGATATTGACCTCTATAGTAAGTTTCCTAGAAAGCTCCTCAGCAGCAATCAATGACTCAGAGCTTTCACGCAACTTTCGTTGGTAGTCAACAACCAGCTGAGAAAACTCTACATTTCTTTCCAAAATGGCTTTTGCTTCGGCTTTCTAAAATGTCATTCGAAACTCCATTAATACGTACAAAAACATACATTCAAGAACAATGCACTTAACATTATCGACAAGTACATGCCTGATGCTCAAATTCTTTCATAAAGCTATCAAGTCTTTCTCTAGAAAAATTTGCTTCAAGTGCCATCTTCTCACGTTCTGATCGTAATAAAATAATCTCACTCCTGAAGACACAATTTCAGATTTTGAAACCATACATATATGCTAAACAGAAAGTGCATAGGAATCTGTGTGTAAATCATTTACTTTTCTATATACTGTTTCTCTAATCAGCATTAAGATTACTAGGTTATAATTGCTTTGAAATAAAACTAAAAAAATTAAATGGGAATTATAGTAGTGACTAAGCAAAAACATTAATTGTTACAGTGATTGAGAATAAATAACATGAAATTAGAAAAATCATTGTTGCATAACTCAAAGTAAACCAAAACCTTTTGAGAGAGTTCCGTTCCGAGAACTAAATTCAAACTATTTCTTCATGGTAAGAAGATTAAAAATTATAAAGGTGTGAGGCAGCCCTGTCACACACCCACATTGCGGAAGAACCCTTTATAGAAATGTATAGCATGCTGCATTTTAGTGGTCTACAAACCTTTTACTGTTGTATTCAGTAGCATATAATGAGGTTGATCATTCTAATCTTCTCATTTCAGCCAATTAGAGATACTAAATTAATACATAACCAGATTAGAAAAGGCAGAGTAGTAGTATTTAACCAGATATTCAGAACCACTGAAAGCAATTGTGTTTTTCAAAAACAATATGATTTTCTATGCCATATTGTTCTGAAGATAATGTTATAGCAAATTCGCAACCTTACCTAGACTTTGCTAAATCATCCTCAAGGCATCTCACACGCTCAGCAGCTTTTTCCAGGGACCTCTTAGCAGCCTCCTGTGATAATGAAAACACCCCAAAATACAAGTTTTAATTTTAGAACCTTTCATGACAATTCACCAAATAACTAATGCGTACTGAAGAATTAGTTATTTACATGATGTCAGAGCAGATAAAAAATAACGGGTCACAACTCAATAACGTCAAGCAGATAGGAGATTATAAGTAATCACCTGTGAACTTTCAATCGAAGTCTTAAGGTTGTTTCTTCCAACTTCTGCAAGAGCTGAAAAACCACAATCGATAAAATATAAGAGGCCAACACTTTATACGCAGACATTTGTCTGAAAATAATCAAACAACGACCAAAAGCTAAGCTAGAATCTATCTTCCATTGTTCAAGTGATCATGGAAACTTTGGCCAAGAAACCAAAGCTCAATTGACTCAGACCAAGATAAGTAATTTTAGTCATTAAACTTCTCTTAAGTAATTATGGGCGACCCAAAATAGGAGTGGACAGGTTCAGAAGCATCCATTTAGACCAGAAAAAAAAAAAAAGACAAGGGTAAAAAAGGAAACCCACAAGGTGTTAAAGGACAATTGTACTCAAACCAATTGTCCAATGAGGAAAATAGGGTTGGAACAGGGACAAAAAGAAGTCAATGACAGCAATGGAGGGGTTGCAAAGTAGTTATGATGGCCAAAAGGCAGCACATTGACAGTACATGTCTAGGTGTGTTGTCTTCAAAAGTTCGGTGTGGTGGTGGCATGAATACGACAACTTTAGCAAAGACTAATGGATCACAAGAGCAAGTAATATTAAAATAAGTGCAGTTAGGGGGAAGGAATGGAATATATCAAACAAGATCACCCTATCAAAACGGCAAACCAAACAAAATGCATTCTTGCTTAAGTTTGGTTTTCAATAAGATATCATGGTTGTTCAAACATTGAAGGCTATGAAAAAGCCTCAACCCCTAAAATCTGTAAACGGATCAGGTAGAATAACTCTATCTTTTCCCAGCGCTTTTATGCCCAGGTAGCTTATGATGGTACATCTAATTACATAGATGTGGCCTCTCAACCTCACTGAAATTAGATTATTTTTAAAAATGTCTTCTATGGTGCGTGTCTCAACCTCATAAAGCACCAGTTTTCATTAAAAACTGATTACACAATAGGGGCGAACACTAAAAGGAAATGCCAAAAAATAAATATTTATGAAACCTGCACGTGCTTCTGAAGAGTGGTTTTGAGATAAGTGGAGGTTATGCTCCTCCTCATACAACCTTTTGTACATGGCAACCTACAAGAAATAGACATCGCAAGTATAAACTTAGAAGACCTGAATAGTGTAGTAACAAGGTATTAACTGATTTTCAACACATAAAATTAACCAAACAATACAATTTCTCATAAGAACAAAAATCAAGGTAAAAAGTATGACAATTATCAAAGAGGTGGAACATTACAAGTGAGCATTCTGACCAATAGTTATAACTTCAGTCATTACAGTTAGCATTCTATTTATAGTGGTTTAATCCCACTGGGAACTATAAGGCTACTTCCTCATATCTAAAACAAAACAATCCATCCCCATCCCCATCCCCTCCTCCCCTGTTTGCAGACTATGAACTATAAAAATAAACATTCTACAGACATACAGATGCATGAAGCGCCTCAATCATTTGCCCTTGCTCTTCCGCTCTCTGCAGAACAGCTGCAACTTTAGAAGCAGCTTCTTCAGTATGTTTTCTGAGTTCCATATCAAGCTTCTCCTACAATTTAACAGGACAAGAACAACCAAATAATGTGATTGAGGGTCTTAGCAGGAATAAGTATAAAGGATAGCAAAAGATCTATTTTTCAACTAACCTTGAATTCCACCTCCTGATTTTCAATCTGGCCAGAAAGACTACGTACAAGGCTTCTAAGTTGGACATTCTGCTCAACTAGTCCATTAATGTCCTTAAAGGTCAACTGCAACCCAAATTTCATTTGAACACGTGCACCAAATGAAACAACCAAGTTCAACAAGAGACAAATTAAATCCAAAAGCAGCTTACGAGGTGCTCTGATATGACATGCTCAGCTTCAGTCTCTGTACTTGTCCTTGAAGCAATATTTGAAGAATCATCAACATCCTTATACCCCATTGAGCCACAACGAAGTTGAATATCTCGACATTCCTTTAAAAGTACTGTCACCTGTAAAGAATCAATTATCAAATAATAATCTATAATACAAGGAACCTTGATCAAAGCCATGAAAACAATCATGACCTTGATGATTATAATGAAGACAAAATAGGTCCAAAAGAGAATTTTTTGCTAAAACTATTGCTTCTTAACAAGCTAAAAGGTGAGATTCAAAATAAGCACCAAAAATATCACTTGCTTGAGGCATTTTAGAGTTATAGACAGCATAGCATACTTCTGTTAACATAAGATGTTATGCTTCCGTTGTTTCTGTTATATAATTTGTTATTGCTATATACCTTTTACTTACAGTCAGAGTTAGTTTGTAAGCAGTTCCATAAATACCCCCTCATTTTCCCTCACTTTCTTCACTTTCTAATAAAGATTAAACTATTTGCATTGCACAATAACAATACAAAATACAAACTAATCTCAACAAATAACTCTATGAAATACATATTTCATATTACAATCATACATAAAATAGTGGCCTACATAGGTGTTACGTTGAGGATACACCAGAAGTCAATTTTGCCCCTGAAACCAGGTTGTAATTGGTGGCATATTTGTAAAGGCCCATGACAAATAAATGTGATGCATTTTGAGTTCATTCTCACTTAATTCTTGTCTCGCACCTCTGCATTTCCCCCGTTGTACCTTTAACTTCTTCCTATGTTCTGCAATTTCTCCACACCTCTTCTATTATAGTTTAATCTGCTTCAGCCTTCTTCCAGTGAGCTTTCTAACATTCAGAACTTGGCTCTTCATCTCGAGAACTAACCCATAATTTTCATTCAAGTTCAAAAGCACTTCTATGTTTATTCCTTGTTTGGTTCAGTGTATAAATGATCTTAATTTTATTAATTTCTTTTAGTTTTTAACATATATATGTTATGTAATAAAAACCTACTCAATGTTCATATAGCAATCATCCACTATCTGCTATCACACTATAGAATTTTTTTAGGTGGCCACTGCATGCTGCTATTGACTATTACAATGATACAGCTAGAAAAAAGAATAGTGTTCTTCTTTGCTACCTGTTTTCGAAGGTCGTCATTTTCTTTCAGGACAAGATTATAATCACGTTCATGCCTTTTCAGATCAGCCTGCGCGAGATACACCTAAGCAAATCCACAAGAAAAAAAAAACGACATAGATAATAAAACTGTATTTTATGTTTTGAAACCTTCAGCTCCTGAATGGATTTCTCATAGTTGGAATTTTCATTCAGGGAGTTTTGCAACTTTTGGCTCATCAAGGAGTATGCCTCAGCCATCTTTTCATGTTCCTCTGCAAGCACAGCATATATCTATTTCAGTGAAAAACTACAGCATCAATGATAAACAGATATAAACAATGACATGCTAGCATAGCTCTTCCCTCACAGTGAAATCAGGCACAAGTGAATCCTCCTAGATAAGTTACCGTTATGAAACATGAAAATACACCAGCCAGTTTAAAATTCAAAATAAATAATCAAATCCTTGTGTATTTTCCCAAACAGTGTATAATGAAATCTTTAGGAATGAAGACCAGCACCACCATCAAAATGATAATAAATAGGAGGAAGCACAAAAATAGAAACCACTGAATATTATTGGTACATTTCATAATTTCATATTAGACATCTAATCCGAGAAAGAATGCAGTAAAACTGAGATGCAGATCTACATTTTTCTGTTTTCTAGTTTAACTTTTTCTGAGGATCAACAAGGAGAGCAACGTTGAATTCGGATTTTACACATTTAATCCTTCAGAAAAACATACCTCTTTCATCTATAATTGCTTCTGCTTTCTCCTCTAACTCATATAGAACCTGAAAAGGTTAATAAAATAGCTTTGCATCATATTTAACATAATAGACACAGAAAACATGGATGAGTATTGAAAATATTACAGTTAGTGATATGTGATAGTATAAACAAATGCCTTCAAAAAACTTCTTACTAAAATGAATATAATTTTTCATTTATAAAGATAACCTTTGAACTCGGGCACACCAGCACACAGTTGTGTTGCAGGGTAGAGTTGTAGTAAATCAATTTTCCAAATCAAATCACAGTGCATCCAGAAGCATAACTAAACCAAAATGCACCACAAAGCAGATAAATGCCAAGAACAAAATTATACTCCAGGTATCTCAATCATTCATCAAAACATTTTTAGCCAACCAAAGCAAAAGAAATAATAGTCAGTTGACACCATCTCAGTGCTCCAAAAATCAAGTATCATTACTCATTAGCTTGGTCCTCCACATATAAACAAATACACAAAAATGGTCATTTCATGCCAATTCTTTTCATCAACTTTTGAGGTTATACATAAAAAAGAGGCACCACATCAATCATACCCGTTGCAGTACTGCCTCTGACTCCTTCCTTCCCAATTGTTCATGCCTCAATGCGTCAACAGCCTCTTGGTATTTTGAATACATTTTGGCCAACTTCAACAAATAGATGTATATGGTAAGGTATAATTGTGTAATTCAAATGATAATGTGACCAGCATTAAAAGATAAATTTTAATAACTCACACTCCACCCATCTCGAAGAAGTGAAGCAGCCAATGCAGTTCCAGAAACTCCAAAAGGAATTTTTGGGACTAGTAAACTATTTTCCTCCACCATGCTATCGGCTTCAATTGATTCCATCCACCTTTAAAAACAAAACAACTAAGTAAGAAAAATAATTCTGGGACCGAATAATGGGCTTTATGTTATCTCTTTTAATTGTCAGGTATAAGTATGTTTCCATAACTCAATACATGAAAAGGATTAGAATAAAATTAAATTACATATACTGATTTTTCACAAAAATGACAACAATAATAATCTATCTACTACTGCTTCCACTGAGAATATTAATCAATTGAAAATTAAAACTGATTACATATTACAATCATTAGTGTCACCGTTTCGCGGACTTGAGAGCTTGTATTAGTAAAGTATCTAAGACCACATAATAACTACTAGTATAAAAAGGATATTATTTTAACATTTCATGACAAAATTTAGCTGTCATATTTTCAGTTTACAGTTTCAGGCCACCTTTCTTTCATTTTATTCCTCCTTACATGAACCTGATAACCTGTAATCTTTAACATGGTACCATATCATTCACCTTGAAGGGTCACTCACATCAACTGTTTTGAGTTCCACATTGCTCTATATATTACTCCCTTTAGTTATTCATATAAGACACATTTAACAGAATTAAGCAGACCAATAAAACTAATTAATTCAATCGACTTTATTGAAATTAAAAAAAAAATGTCACCAATGTACCAAATTTACCCTCATTACCAATCTTTTTGTCAATATTCATTTATAAAAAAACACACATACTCAAAATATTTAATACGGGCAAATACTAAAAGAAATTTAATAAGCATAGAAACTATGAAATGTCTTTTAAAAAGGACCATCAATCATTTCTAGAATATGTCATATAATGAGAACAGTATTACTTTTGATATCTTTGGAAGTTGAACCCTTGTTATATCTCTATCCTTTAAAAGTAAGGAATTTATGTGTTGAGTTTCATATCACATTTTTAATTTACCATTGATGGTCATCTTTCTGTTTTATTCATTCCTAACCCCAACTGTATTATACTCCTAGCTTAAATAGTTCAGTACTCACTTTGGAGAGTGAGACTCTAACTCTCCCCACTCCCTCAAATTCAATTAACACATTCTATATTCTCTGTTCCCTCAATAATGCATTGAAATACTATAATAAAGTGTTTCCATTTATGTAAATAAAGATTCGTATATAAATAAGTATTCAGGTTGCGCATTTTTTCAAGGGTTAAAATGATAATTTTTAACAAAAACACTTAAACTTCTGTAATTTCTATTCATCATCACATCCCCCCATCCAAAAAAAACAAAAAGCCATTCCCTTCGGCGTAAAGATACAACAAAAGATGCAACAATTAATAAAGTAATACGATTTTGACTCTGCCATCCAACTCCAACACCTCAGCCCAATCACATACCAACACTATGAAGTACAAACAAAGTCTGACAATGCTCGTTGTTGTCAATAGTGGATACTGTGACAACATTTTAGTTACACATAATACATCCATGGCCAAGTAACTTAGGTAGTATAACATCTTAAGAAGTGTAAAAGACAGAGTTTTGCATATTTTAGCCCTTTTCAACAATCAGTCAAATGGGTACTAGATTTTAGGTAAAAAAGACAGGCATATAACAATGCTGCATCTTGGGGCTTGACATTTTCAACAGCTTATACCAAGAAGGACAAAAGTAGAACAGTGAATTTTGAGTAAAATCAAAATTCAAAAGAACAAAAAGTAGTAAAGAACATACGATCCAGTAGTGAAACTGCTAAGAGGAAGATTATTCAGTTCATTGGTCTTCTTCCTTGCCTCACTTTCAGCTTCACACTTCTCAAGCTTTTCTTTTAAATCAGTGACCTCCTACAAGCACCCAAATAGACAAATATGGCTATTAGTACATTCAAGCACATAATCTATTTTGAATAAATATCCACCCTCAAACAAAATAATACCACTGGCAACCCAATGTCGCCCAAGTAGTTATTAAGTTCAGGCATTACCTGTAGTAACCTAAAACACTTAGCAGCTTAAAGACCCATACTACATTTTTTTTCAGTACCAAGCTTATTATTTGCGTCAGAAGGGAAAGCAAACAAACACTGAAGATTAACACAACTTGGGTAAAAACAAATACCTTTTCAACCTGTTTTCTGGCAGATAATTCATTCTCGAGTTTCCCTTTATAATGATCCTCAACTTGCTTTAAGTCTGACTGTTACACGCAAGTAATATTTAAAAATGTCATGTATTATAATTTATAATTTGACTAATTCTGTCCAAACATAAAAAATAGAGCAATAGCAAACAAAATTGACCTCCAACGCTTTTATCACACCCTCTAGGTCTGTTGCCTTTTTTGACAATTCCTCGGAACTCTCTTTATATAGCTCATTAAGCTTATTAACCTGAAAAGGGACATTTCAAATTCAAAATACATAATAGAAGAGACAAATCAAAAATTGTTGCTTAATATCTTGAACAAAACATCATTGTTCATGAAGTGTCAACACAGTTTCACTTTCCACAGGAAATACGTCTGCTCCATAAAATACGAATTGCTTGAGTTACTTTTTCACTTATCTTTTAGGTCTTTTCAAACATACAAGATAATTGACAGCATCATTCCATTCCAAGAAATTTCAAGTATTCAACTGTCTCCCCTAGGTATATTTCATAGTATTTAAGGATCCCTTGTCCTCGTCATAGCTTTATACCATCTCTCGCGTCTCAATTTATTTTTCAATCAACATATACTATAGATCATTAAACATTAGGCATCCTTCAAATACAATGCCTCCAAAAAATAGACAATACTTGGATTATGAGGTGTTCATTCAATTCCACGTGACTAAACATGTAAACAACATGTTCATATAATTCCCTTTCAGACAATCTAACACTCCAAGGCTCATGCAGTCCCTCATTAATCATCCGCACAGTAAATTTGCCCCAAGACAATTTATAGATGTGGACAATATCCTTGGTATTGAAGCAAAGCACTTTAGTGATGGGTCTTTGCTCCAAACTAAGTCCAAATACACTAGAGAAGGCTAATTTGGTGGACAGCAAGCGTATTTTGTTGATATAAGAAGGAGAAATTAGTTAAGGTATTTGCAATAATAATGGGTTAGTTAGTTACTTTGTTAGTTAGAAGAGTAGCTAGATATAAATAGGATAAATAGGAGAGAACCCTCAACACCAATGGTTTCCCCTTCACAATGGGTTTCTCCTTTCACAAAGAGCCAAAGCTCAATTACAGTAACAACAAATCTCAGTTCCACCAATTCTTCTTCCCCTATTTGTATCTAACTACCTTTCAAACTAACTAACCAATTATTCTAACTATCTTATCTAATTTCCCCTTTTCCTCAATCCTAACACATTTCCTCCGCCATCATTGGAAGCTTAAAGCTGTCAAGACAGAAGGCAGACTACTTATTGTACATCATACACTTACAAAGCCGGATCCATGTTTAGCTGGGGGATTGGGGAGGGGGGTATATTACAGTGTTTGCATAAGGTATTATTCTGGGCACAATTGCTTCGCATAGTTTTCAGCTATAGTTAAATAGGACTGTTGGAATTCAGTTACAACTAAACCCTCAATATCTCTCATATAAATCAGTTGTATCCTATCAGTTCAATCAATTGTATCCTATAATACAATCACTATTTTCATTCTCAAAAAACTATCACTGTTTTCTAAATCTTATAAAGGGAGGTTGGATTTATGAATGCCTCAAATGCTACTTATTCTGTGATTGTGACTGGTGAACCAATGTGTAGGTTTCAAGGACAGGCAGAGAAGGGCAAGGAGAACAGCATTGCCGTTACTTGACTTTAGATTTAGTGGTTGCAAAGCCAACAGTTAATGGCAAAAAACATCATGACAGCTAAACCTCAAAAGCACTATACTAGAAATAATGAAACCTTCAAAATTTACTAAGTTAGATTATAATTGTGCTTGCCTTCCCCTCCTTAAGGATTATATTTGCTATGGCAAGTGATTATGGAAGGATACATTTTAGCCACGTCCTAAAAGTCTTAAATAATGTTTGTTTCCAGTTAAAATTGCCAAATGTATATTCTCACATAAAACAAGAAATGGCCGTTTCTCAACTAAGCTTTTGAATTCATTATCTCTGTTCAAACTGATACAAAAAAAAAGAAAAGAAAAAAAGAAAAGTTTGACTCCATCATTGTAATGCCAACACCTATTTATATTTAATCAAAAGTTCCTTCCTTTCCATCAATTTCTCATTTCCAATTGATTCCACTAATATGCCACAAGTGTTAAGTCAAAAGCAATGAACCTATATCCAATGCTTAAACGTATACTAAGCCATGTCAAAAAAGAGTGTATGGAATGTTTTTTGGAGGAGAGCATTGATCATGCATGTCAAAGGTCTTCATAAAACTCACAGTGGAGAGTTCAGCAGATAATTGTTCTTCATTGGCTGCTGCAGCATCTTTAGCCGAAATTAATTCCTAAAAAGGTAAAATAAAATCCATCAAAGCACGGTTCCACATAAAAGAACTAATCACATTTCGAGATAATGCTCCATGTTAAACCTCCTGCACAGATTTAAGCTTCATTTCAAGCTCCCTCACTCTATCCTTATTCCACTGTAGAGATTGAGAACATTCGTTGAATTGTCTCTCCATCTGAATGCATTGACAAAAACCCGAATATCATTAATGCACAGAGAATAAATAAATTCAAAAAGAAAAGAAGTCATTTTTTCAACTACACTATCAAACTAGCTTACATCTGTAAGCTTGGAAGATATATCAGCTTCCAAATCTGCGTTCTTTCTGCGTAGCTCAAAAACACTGTTAACTTTACCAGTCAACTCCTCGTTAAGCCAAGAATTCTGTTTCTCGATAATCTCCTTCTCCTGCTTACACACATACACATTACACAGTTATCATGAAAAAAACATTCAAGTTTTAAAACCAGGTAAAACAAGAAAAAGTCTAGTCCATCATAAGAGCAATAGATATCCATACACATTTTTTTCTGTTTTGGAAACAGTAAAACAGAGCAGCACAATCGAAAATTTCCAAGTTGTTTACCATTATATATAATAAGCCACAACTATGTTTAATTCAGAAATAAGTCATTTAAAAAAGTCAGGCGGTGAAGGAATCCAGTACCACCAGTAATCTGCTCAAGTAAAAGTAGAAAGGCAAATCAAAGGAAACATGTTACAATAAATAACAGCAAGCACGGAAGAAAAAACCTGTTCAAGGCGACTACAAGTAGCCCGGCACCGGGCTAATTCTGCCTCAACTTCACTCAATCTAGCCTCCTTATGAGCAGCATTTTCACTTAAACGGACCTTCAAAAACACCATTGAAACACACAACACATCAACACCGTTACAAGAAAACAAATCACGTAAGCAACAAAACCACCCAAGGTTTTAAATTATAGTTATATTGCCGTTTTGCCATGACCCTTAGTATTTATGCGGCTAATATGGCCACAATTGAGGTGGCAGGCACTCCAAAACCTCAACATTGCAACCGCAAATGGCGAACTACTTTTAAAAACTAGCACAAGAAACCAAAAGGCAGAGAAACTCACAATCTTATCAAGATAGCTCTTCATGGTTGCATTCTTCTCACTAAGCTCCAAATCCTTCTGCTCGTTCAACTCAATCAACTGCCTCTTTGACTTGTGCAACTCCCCCACCTCCATCCTCAACCGCTCTATCTCCCTATCTTTCTCAACCTAATAAACCCAAAAAAAAAAAGCATCAAATCAAAGCAAGTACAACAACGACATTAATAACTTAACAAAAGCAAAACAAAGTGGAGAAATATTTCGTTTCGGAACGATCCGAACAGATTGCAATTGAATTTGGTGGTTCTTCGATTGCGCCTCGGCGAGTTCGTGGAGGCGCTGATCGAGGGAAGCTTGGAGGTCGGCGACGTGGGACTCCAACTTGGAGAACTCGGCGGCGAGGGAGAGGTATTTCTGCTCGATGAGGGAACAGTTCTGCTCGGCGTTGATGTCTGCGGCGTCGGCCTTGGCGCGGACGGTGTCGAGCTCCTGGAGGAGGCCGCGGATGAACGCGTCGGCCTTCGCGGCCACGGCGGCGCCGTCACCGGAGCACCGCGAGAACTCCTCGTCGGAGAGGAAGAGAGGCATCGCGTGTGCCCTAATCGGAGAGTTCGAAAGGGACAGTGGAAATGAGAGAAAACGAAAGAAAGAAAGACAGTAAATGGGAAAGAGAAAAGAAAGGAAAAGAGGGAAGTGATAAATTTGAAGAGGAAACGAAGAGATTGGTAAGTTCAAGAGAAAAGCGAAAATCGAACTTTATGGATTGAGCTTCAGGCCCAGTGTGAGTAGTTGTTGCATTCTGCACTGTATAGTTTAAACCTGCACCCTATAGAATTATAAATTCTTAATTTACCCTTGTAGACATAAGTTATAATTTCTGGCTATCAATGTGTTTTTGTTAGAGCATTTGGATAGTAGGTGAACGGTTGTGTTTGGTTTTGCAAGCTTTAGTTCTAGAATGTACATTTTGATGAATTTCTAAATTATCTAATCCGAAGTATTAAAAGCTAAATTTATGTATTTTGAAACCTAAAATCTTAAATGCAAAATATATATTTTAGAATGTACAATATATAATATATATATTTCTCATTTTGGATTATGTCTTTCTAAATACATATTTCTATTTCCGATTATATTCTATATATA
>Ga0123340_1000521_pt1 | contig 26098 bp, 20 predicted proteins | sample SirMexnodulemix_FD_89961 | JGI IMG/M metagenome (GOLD analysis project Ga0123340, IMG submission 89961) | Root nodule microbial communities of legume samples collected from Mexico - Siratro Mexico nodule mix | ecosystem: Host-associated > Plants > Roots > Nodule | place: Mexico: Nepantla...
AATTAACAAAAAAAATACTCAATTATATTTTTCTAGTTAATAATTTATTTATTTACTTATTTTCAAACATGTAAAAATCATTTTAAATAATTTAAATTAAAAATTAATAAAAAAATACATTAAAAATTTAAATATTAAAGATCTCATATGATATGATCTAATTACAATATATATGCATAAATGTAATACTACCATTATAAAATTAAGTTAGATAGAAGATTAACTTTTTAAAAGAGTCCATTCTGATAAATGCTACTGGATTTATCATATATCACTATAAAGTTTCACATTTTATTTAATCTTGAGGAAAACGTGGTAAAAATCTTACCAAACAAAGATATAACTAAATTATAACATAATCATCACCTTCACTAAAATTCATATACCGACTTAGACAATGTAACAAAAATATAAATAGACAGTCGGTGACTAGTTCAGAACCGAATTGACATGGAAAAAAAATAAATGTTTACTTGATCGCTACAGGGCTTCTAATGGATTTCTATAAACACAGGTAAAAACCCTTTTAAAAAGTTAAACTTTTATATCATTTTTGTATGATAATATTTTTTCTAATAAAAATCTTTCTACTTTGACCTTTTTATCATTTATCCACAGAATCATAAAATATAAGAAATTTTCTGTTGAACCTATGACACGTATAAGCATTTGATGTATCCTTGCATTAAATGGTGCTGACCAAAAGAAAATTGTACATCACTATATCTAAGGTTCTAATGGCTAATAAAAATAGGCCTCGCTAGATGCACCGTTAATGTCATTCGGCCAACTCTTGATCCTTTACTCATGAGTCATTCGGTTACAATAAAATAATCTAAAATGTACAACCATTCTGATTCAGACTACCTGCTTTGATCAGAACAAAAACAATGTAACACAATAATTATTACAACCATGGGAAGCAAAATCCAATGGAGGATAATGACAAAAGAGAAAGGAATCTGTTACACTCCTAATGGAAAATATGATACACCCATGCTGTTGCCGCAAAACCATTGCTCAACTTCCTCTTTAATTTCGAGGAGTTGAACGCTATCTGTTTAAAACGAAGCTTAGAGCAGAAAAGAGTCTGGAAATCACGTTTGCTTCCGTAACCAGTTGAAGTTTGTAAGTTGTCCCTGCCTCAATCAGCATTGATTCTCAATGCTTGAAATTAGTGTTGATTCTCATATGTGGAGACATTCAATTCATCCACTACTTTCAGTGCAAGATATCACCAGCAAGCAAAATTGGTAAAATTGAATTCATTACTCAGGGTGTAAACCATAGAACGGAGATTGACACAATGGGCATGATGATTTGTGAGAAGTAGAAAACCATTTGCAAAGACAAGCAGAATGAAATTTGTGTTTGCATGTCTTGCAAGCAAGACGAGGAAGACTGTGGTCTGTGGTGTGAATTACACTGTAACAGATCGGGCACTCCTCAACACCTTCAAATTCTTTATCGAAATTGCGCTTCCAAATTCCTATAGCTTCTGCTAAAGCTCCATTCTGCAGGACCAGAAAAAATAATGGTTAACTTCAGCGCAAACCTGCTCTGATAATCATTAATTCTCAAATTAATCCATTGTCAACTGAATTTCACAAAGGTTTATATACTTGAAAAACTAAAGCAATCAATCACAGGAAAGAATTTTCAGCAAACTGTTATATTTGAACTAATCATGCAATGCAAACAAAAAAGATTAAGTTATACGAGTTTTGACTCTGCGCAGTTAATTCTAGGCAACTTGAAAGGGTGGCAGCAGAAGCCGACTACAAAATACCTGATTACGAACAAATAGCATCATTGACATCAACCATTTCCTTTGCTTGGTCTCGGCGATCCCAAGGCTCCTTGTACAATCGACATCTACTGGCCTCAGTGGATAAGATGCCGGGAGACGAATGACTAGATCCATTCCCGTTTCATCCTTTGTGTAAGTAGCAACAATCTCATTTGCTGATTTGCTTACACTAACTGAGAAATTCTCATCCCGAAAGTCCGCTTTCCTAATCTGCATTGGAGATGATAAGTAGACGTATATATCAGAACTACGCTTATACATATATCAACTATTGCAGGTTACAATAACATAAAGAACAACCAAAGCCTTTTTCCACTAGGTGGGCTGGCTACATGGACCAAACAATGCCACCGGGTTCTTATATAAACAAGTGTTTAGAACTTTAGATAGAACATTTAGATTTGATCCACACAAAAATAGATGTAACTATGACATATGGATTCTACGCAAATGTTACGGCACAAAATCTAATTGACAGCTGCAATCTATGAAATACAAAATGAAAATTTGGAGATATACAAGCATCGATGTTCTGAATCTTCCCACAGTTAACTTCTGTTAGAATCCTTGTCAATGCCTCCCTTGAAATCATAATAGTACTTAAAATCAAGGTTAAAGTTTAGAGCACGCATATATTTGTATATATAGCAATATAACTTTGTCCGGAAAGAGTAACGTCACTATCACACTAAGATGTTTAATTAATTTCTGCTATTCAACAAATATGTACCGATCAGGCAACTTTAGGTTAAAATGTCCACACTATAGGATAACAGATCATGCTATGTCACAAAAATATTTATCAAACAACAAACTACTTGGATAAGAAACTATATCATACCTCAGACAATTCATTTGCAATGAGAGGAGGGCTGCAGCAAGTCCTTGTAAAGGATTCAATGACAGCTGAAGTGTTACGGTCACGTAAATCACTAAACCAGCCACGTACATAAGCTGGAAGAACCTGGAGCATTAAACCATATATTGCACCAGCAAGAGATGCAATTTTCTCCAATTCAACAGGCCAAAGTGATTCCACAGAAAACAAGAGTGAACCGGTTGTGGTGGCACGGGTTGCAGCACTTGCAGCTTTGGATAAGCCACTAGAGAGCTCTGCATCTTTCTTCTTTAGACTCTGAACTGTGGAAATCTCTACAGGAATATGCTGAAAAAGGCAATCCAAAATAACTGGAGTAGTAGAGTCTTGTATGTACTGGATGAGTCTCTCCCTCTGAGATGATGATGAAGGTAATGACTGTAGATGTGATAACAACAAAGACCAAGCAAGGAAGAGATTTACCTACAATGTATTTTGTAGATCATTAGTACCATCAACGAAATGATAATGTAAATGAATAAATAAACATTAAAAAAATGCTTATGAAGCATAGTTCAACTTCATTCCCATATAAAGCATTCTTACTCGTTGACGTGAAAGAGAGTCCATTCCAAGAACCTCAAAAGGTGCCCTTTCTATCATGACAGATATTTCCTTTTTCACATTGACTTTTTCTTCTATCGACATGTCATGCCGACTGACATCGTCATCACTACCAGCATATATGTTTGAGTTGCAAACATTATCTTCAAGGACAGCAATTCTTAAAACAGGCTCATTTGCAAGAACAAAAAATGTAGCATACTGCAATAAAGGAATTGGCTTCGAAGTAAAAAGTAAAGCATACAAAGAGCTAATAGATCCTTTCCTTAGTCCCCAAAATTCAACTGATTTCACTGCTTTATCTCTACATTGTGATGAGGAATTAACAACTCCAGAAGCTACCAAATTCCAGAAGTGTGTATATTCAACCCTTGATGATGCAACAACTAAAGCAGCTTCTTTATAGCATGCAGATGCAATAGCCTCAGAAATGGCAGTACAAAATAGTAGGCGGAGCACACCCTCTAGAATTCGATCTTTAACAGAATCAAAATTTTCTGATTTAAATGTATCTAAATTATCTCTCTCTTCATCTTCTTGAAGTTTACAATGCTTAAGGAGAAGCAAGAAAGACAAAAGGGCATTTTCAGAAATTTTTATGGGAAAAGGATCCGAAATCAAAATAATTTGCTCAATTTTCTGACTCATCAGATTTAAATTATCAGCTGAACTATCAACAAGACCATTTATATTTTCAGTTACATCCTCCATCATGACAACTACCGATTGAATCCAACGCCTTAGGTTCGACAGTACAAAGTCCCAATCTTCTTTACTGAATTCATTCCAGCAATATCCTACAGAAACAATCATAAGTTTTGATAGAAGCATCTGCACCACTGTAAGCTGGTTGAACATAGCTGATCCACCAGCAACATCCCTTTGCTTCTGGAATAATTTATAGAGAAGCTTCCTCTCATCAGAGCTGATACTTCTTGCTGGCTTCAATGCTTGTGGACCACCCATCGAGATGAAAGGATAACAGGAAATAACCAACTGAAGCCAATCTTCCATGTCTACAAGAGGAACGAGCAATTTCATTAATACCAACATTATTCATCGCAAGGTTTTTGGATAGAAATTTTTCATGGTAACAGTTTCATTTGAAGAAAGTGAACAATTAGCACTATCACAAAAAGCACATGCCCATATACATGTACACAAAAAAATAGTTTTAATGGAATCTCTATCCTTACTGATAAAAATGCCTTTTTCAGAACAAACTGATGAATTACAGTATTTTAATCTGAAGGAAGAGAAATTTACCTTCTCCTGTTTTCCATGTGACCAAAGGTGGAAGACTTAGGGCCCTCTCCAGCCAGTCTATCATAGTATTCTGCACAAATCTTTCTTCTAAAGAACAATGATGGACACCACTACCAGGTTCCTCATACCCATAAAATGGTTCTAGAAGTATATTTATAAGCAAAGGTAGAATCTTAAGACAATTAGTATTAACTGCTTCACCAATAAAGAGTTTATTCACAAGAAGTTCTATCAGACTGGATGCCCTCTCTGGGCCCCATATTTTCTCTTTGAACAAAGCAGAGAGAAACAAAATAATTGCTCTCAAGAATGGTTCTTCAACACCTTCCACTTCATCAGCTTGAACTGGCCACATACTAACGGAACTCTTTGAGCCAGTGCCTCCACAAACAAGGGAACCATCAAGCAAGATTCTTAATGTTTCATCTAACAGGCTTTCCTGGAGAGAATTACTTTCCCTCGCATAAGCACAGAATGAAGGTAAGAAAGAAGACATAGCACAGCTTCCAGGCCATCTCCATGTGCACAAGATTTCAGCAGCTAACCATGCAGAAGATGCACGCCCTTGACCTTTTCCAAGCAAAGATGGATTAGGAGCACCACACCCAGAAATAACTCTGTCAATCCCTATTTTTGAGATTAACTTGTCAATTAAAGCTACAAACTTCTTGTGTCCTGAAGCCTGCATTCAGTATAAGTTAGTGGTTAAAAGTAGCACATAATTTTCTCTATATATTCTGCAGAGATTTAACTACATGTTTTATTTCCTAGACGCAAGTCATAACTAGCTTTATCTTTATCATAAACCACTGTCTGAAAGCATAAAAATTTCTTTTGAGCATTCACAAAATAAATATGAAAAAAGAAATAGCTAAAGTTCTAGCTCCATGCTCTGAGAGTCAATAAACTCCACGGGAGTCTTATTGGGTACTATTTAGCGAAGCCAACAATAGCTCACTTAGCTAAGGACATGTATGAATAAATTTCTCCACAAGAACTACTAGAAGAAATAAATAAGAAAAGAAAATGGAAAGAGTTTTCTCCATAAACTAAAATTAACTTATGCATAAATTAATTTGGAGAAACTCCCCCCTTGATCATTTTTAAATTATGCATGTGCTAAGAGAAACTCATTTCGTGGTCCTTCTTATTTTCTTCTTCTAGAAGTGTTTCTTAAGAAATTTATTCAAACAAACCCCATATTCACATTGATGTAGTTTTACAAGAAATTTATTTCCAGTATGTATGTCAAAACAAATAACAGGAATAATTCCATTTTACTTTGTAAGCAATAGTACATTTCAAAAATAAAAGATAAGCGCATAAATATTAATAGAGACAAATAATCATGAGTTATTACCTTTGTCAAGCTAAAATTTGGAGCAACAAACACAGGCCACATTTCATCTTTACTCAGTAGATAATGTAGCAGACTTTGTTCTTCATTTTCATCCACACAGACATGCTCAAGAAGTTCAAGAACCCATGTACAGCATAATGATGCAATTTCATCATTAATAAGTCTGTCTTCCGCAAATATTGCAAATCTTATTGACTGAACTAAGATATTTGACAATCTCTTGCGACTATAGGAGGAAAGGCTTTTAAAAAATTGAACATTTATCTTGTTATGGAAAGCACACACATATTCACCAAATGTTAGCCTGGGCTTGATTTTTGTCATTGAATTGTCATCAAGTGAATCATCTAGAGCTTTGCTTAAATTACACTCCCATTCAATGACAAAAATTGCAGATAAAATTCCAGATACAAGTCCACTTTCCCCATCAAGAGTCTTCAGGCTATAGAAACTACCATCAAGTATCTCAAGAGCAAATTGAGCTATCTCAACAATGTTGACAGAACTATCAAATTCTAGACAGATTTTTTCATCATTGCTTAAAACAGAAGCTGCATTCTGTACCCAAAAGAAAGGTGAAACCTGGAGAAAACTTAGTAACTTCCTGAAAATCTCTTCATAAATGAGAATCAAAGCATTTCTGGACAGAAAAGAAGATCTTCCTTCTGTTAAACCACCAAGAAGAGAACTGCAGGTAAAAAACACAAGATCAGAGTGAAGTCTACGCAACTTAAGTTGTCAAATCCTTTATTTCTCTGAGACAGGTTAAAAACAATATTTATATATCTATTCAACTTTGTATGTCTGTCTACTATACCAGCTACATACGCCTTTTTTCCTCCATAAGTCTTAGGCTTTGTTTGGTTGGGAAAGTGAATTTGAGAAAATAGATTTGAAGAGATTTGAGTGGATTGTGTGTTGATGAAAAAGTTGTTTAGATTAATAGATAGATGGTAAGATTTGAAAAGATTTAAGGAGAATGGGTATGAAAGTTTGGGAATGATTTGATAGATGTTATAAATTTGTTTTTATTTTTTAATCGATATATTTATGAAATTACTAATTAATCCTTATGAAATAAGTAAGTAAAAAATTGAAATGAATTGGATTAAAGTGATTTTAATATAAAAAATATATAAAAACTGATTCAACTTAACTAGATATTTTAATAATTTTATATTTAAAAAAAATAAAACTCTGTTTAAGATGAATAAAAAATATTTTAAATAACAAAGTTACACCTATCAACATGATATGACAAATCCTAAACCCAATTAAATGAGTGTTTTGTAATTTTCAAGGTCATCATCCACTTATAAAGGTATTTCGTAATTTTCACCTCATTTATAAGGGTTATTTCTAATTTCATCCCTTCAAACCTCTTCACATGAACGAAAATCCCATCCTGCAAATCTCCTTTAATCTATCTTTTCAAATCAGGTCAACCAAACAACCTTCATCCATCCAAATCCATCATCATCTTGTACAGTAAATCCATCCAAATTAGTTCAACCAAACACCCCCTTAATGGCTTCATATGCATATTATCTATGTCAACTTTTCAATATCATAAACTAGAGAAACTATCCACTTTCTAATATCTTGCATAATGAGTTGCAGGTTCATAGATACGACGATGTTTAAGAGGGACTGTCTGAATTAGCATTTGTAAGACTGGAAAAAATAGGCTACCTAAACCACCACAGATCCTTTTTTACAAGAGGCAGTGAAGCAGTAGACTCAGTCAATTCAATCCTCCATTGATTTCCCTCTCTTCATCCCAAATCCACCCAACAAAAAAAAAAAACTCAGTTTTATGGCAGTTCTGTTATGAAACTAAATTATGTACAAACATATGGATGCCTGAATGCATGCATAGACACAACCAAAACAATTAGCAACACTTGTCACCACTTGATGCATTCCATTTCACACCCATTACTTCCCTCCCCCTCCTAGCTAATATGAATTTGTTAGTTTCTGAACTATTAGAGGATTTTAAAATAGGGTTCTTAGACTTATAAATCATTTTTAATCAGATGCTTAAGATGGGATTTCGTCAAAGTTAGACAAAATCATCTGTCTTGATCCTTGGTACCAGGATGTTCTTGAAAATTCCCAAAATTTCAAAGATCAAATTACTAGTTTAATGTTCAGTACGTCCTGAACTATGTGGAAATTTTCAAATAGGTCTCTACATTTAATATGGGGTCAAGAGTCCTCTTTCCACATCAACGGAAACCTAGCCCACCAACCAAATCATAATCTACCCTATTTCCATTTTTCCTTGCTATATCCAATTTCGAAAATTAATCATCTGTTTCATGCAAGAAACGGGATCAAAGACCAAAATATAGGAAGATAACTGAAGTTTGGATTTAAAACAAAAAGGAAAAGAGAAGAATATAGCAATCATATTATTGACATGTATAGTTCTTAGCAGGTGAATTAATAAATAAGGCATGCCATTACTTCATCTTGCTGCTGAAACTTTAAATTAACATACCATACAAATTGCACATGAGAATTGTTGAGAGGCGGCAGGGATTGACAGACAGCAATAGCAGATGATTCAAGATATTCATGATGCCAATCTTCTGCATTAGTGCCTGGACTATGACTGGAATCATCTTTTGCTTTTCTCTTCATACTCTCATCCCTTGCTTTTTCCAGTAGCATGGCCATTATGGCCGCATGGTCAGCATCCGGAAACCTTGGTTCAAAATCAGAATAACTTTGGCCAATCACATAGTTGACGATGAAGGACCATTGTTCTGAGAAATACTCATCATCCAGCAGTGCCAACAACAAATCTAGCCGAGCACTGGTTGAGCAACTATTTGATTGCAGGCACCAAGGAACAAATATATTCTTGAATATTTGCATAAAGTCTTCAGCTTCCCCTACTTTATTCCCATCATACGAAACCTGACTAGAATAATGCCCTTTGTTTTTAATAAAAACTTCTTGGACAATCATCTGTGGTCCAAATATTGAAATAGCAACTGAAAGAAGTCTCACAGTATCTGGTGAATCCTGATATTTAAAAAACGGCGTGAGTCCGGAAAAAACAGGGTAGAAAATATCATTCACATCTAAAGTAATCATTTGAAATTTATTAAATTTAACAATAAAGTAACCTATGCAACTTTAAAGCCTATTTGTAAACAGGCTAAGCCAACAATGGTGACATCATAACTGATTCCCATAAGTTGCTAGTGTAACTTACACCAACTATTACATCATTCAATAACATCTAATTCAATTTATTATCAAAGCCCACCTACATTGAAAGTTCCTTTCATGTAGATCATATCTACAAAATTTTATATTAACTGAAAATTATTTGATACCTTATTCATATCAATCAAAATCAACTTAATATGAATTTCATTAATGTCTTACTGTTTGTTTTTTATAAAATTTGACACACACCATCAATGTAATATAAAGTTATAATTCACCGGTTGGATTGATTAAGATTACATTCATTGGTGTGATAGTTGATGTAAGTTACACTAGAGTAATAATTGACGTAAGTAACAACTAGAAAAGGGGCCGTCAATCAACTTTTACACCAACAATAAGATATGTAATATATTATATGAAGCATAAATCAAACAACTTACTTATATTTTAATCGTTCCTTAAAACTAATCTCTTAAAGCCCCCCCACCAAAAAAAAAAAAAAAAATTAAAATCTCCTTCGTATACCATTTATGTCTAGATTTAAAAAATTACTTGTTTAAAAGACCTAAAAGTAATCTTCAGAGTAACAACAGAGCCCATCAAACCCAGATTTGTTTAAGCTTTAAAAAATAGAATATGCATGATTATGCCAGAAAACTATTTCAAGGTGAAACAAGTAATAACAGGAACTCCATTCTGATTAAGATGTGATTAATATACTCCATAATACAGATATGTGATATGTCAATACCAAATTTGTCATTATTTTACCGATTATTTAAATTACAAAACAAGAGTAAGAGATTACAGTGTCACAAGTTTGTGGAAATATAAACTTACTGAAGATTTAATGAGTGAGAAAGACTTCGTCAACATTGGTCCCACAATATAGGCCAATGGCCAAATTGCACCTTTCAGCACAGCATGTTTCTCCAACAAAAACATGAACAAAATGATTCGTTCAACAATGTCCACATTACCTGCTTGCTTAAGAGCACCCATGCAATTATCCTCAAGTTCCTCAATAAAAACAGATAGAACATTGCTATCCAATATATAAATGCCTAAAAGGATTTCAACAATGCAATTCCCCAGCTCTTGCAAATAGGGCACTGAATACTTCATATTCAGCATATCCACTTTCTTGTTTTGAGAAACATTTTCCTCCGATGAAACTGTTTCTTTTCCTGAGTTTATTATGTCATTAGCTCTCAAGCTTCCAGCTGTAAGGAAATCCTTCCAAAAAAGCTTTACAAGGACATTATCAACAAGAGTAACTCTGAAATGACCGATTGAGTCTCCTCCATCATTATATCTATTACAAGCAGAAGACAGGTTAAAAAAAAGGAACAAGGAAAGCTGAAAACTTTCTTTGGTGGGTGAGGGGCATACAGACATGTTGCAAATAGGTCCTCAAAATGGAGCCAAAGAATTAAGAGAAAAAATTTTGTACCTTGAAGCATTTTTCAATGACCAAAGAAAACATTCTTGCAGTGCCTGGAAAAACGTCAGTCTATCTGTAGATAGAGAAATTCTCCTTCCAACCCACAAGTTCTTGAAAAATTCAAGAAAAAACTTATCCCCTTCAACAGATTTAGGTGGCACATTGTCTAAGAATAAAACCAAAGCTGGATATGAAACCTGCTGGGAACCAAAGCAACCATTCCTAAGAAAATTCCAAAACGGATTTAGTATGCTTTTTTGAATGTTTAAGGAAGACCAACCATCTGGGAATTTTCTACAGAAAAGTAATATTACATCCCACATTGAGGGATGACAAATTGGATCCTTCTCATTGAAAGCACCAAGAATTGCACCAGCGACAGTTTTTAAATTTCCATCATTAATAGCCTGTGGCATATTTTTTATTAAGCTCTTCAATAAACTATAAGTAGCTGATCGAATGCTAGGCTTTTGTGACCTCAAAAAGTCATGAAAGTATTTATGATCTTTGAACAGCTTCTCAGTAAAAGAAACAGCTGCCACCCTAGCCTTAGATGCATGTTTAGGTTCAGCAGTTATGTTCTCAAAACCAGGTCGTTCTTGTTGTAAGCAAATTAAAACATCAAGAAGCGTGGCCAGTGCTAACAACGTTGATGATATCACCTGTTAGATCAAATGGATATTAGACTTCAAGTTAAAAATGTATGCCACCAAGACAGTTCGACACATTTGAGAAAAAGATTAAATGATAATATTAAAAAATTAAAAATAGCTATCTGAATAGTATCAGTTTGGGAAATGCATAGTATCAGTTTGTAAGAATAGTTCCCATGATGCAATAAGCATACCATAATTTTAAAATCCTTACATCATAAAATAACTAAACAATGTTTATGTAGTATTTGTGATACCAAAGGAAGGTATCCACCCATTAACATTTTTCCGCCTAGAATATCTTTCTTACTCCACTAAAAGGAGAGGCAGTGCAAATCAATAAATCAAAGACTTTGATTTCTAAGTGTGTAAAGTGATTCTCACAAAATACCTGCTGATATATCTCATTTAATTCATCTGTAGCTACAACTTTGTCAGACAAATTTTGCGGTGTGAGCTTTAGGTTTTCTTCTAAATACATAAATATCTGTGTTGCGCATAAAATCAAAGCATCAAGTCTCTTTTCCTGTGCTGGAAAGGCTGCCTGTCACAATCAAACAAAGGATTAAAACGAAAAACATATAGCACAAATTTGGTAACAAAGTTGTTCAAGTACAAGCTTAAAATCTGTTGTGTATAATATACCTAGGTAGACCACAAACCCTACAAATTACAAGTTACTGAATTAACATTCAACTAAACACAACATACCTGCAATTAAACAGGAATGCATTTTGACATCCATATACATTTTAAAGATACTTTAAAACAGTCTTACGGGTTTCAGTTTTCAGTTTAAGCATATCAACACCCTTCATGTTCTTTTCATGTAAATTATCACTCTCTGTCACTCCGAGGACAACAAAAACCATATTTCTCATGCATTAATAAGAGGACTAGTCAATTTAAGACCAAATACAACTATGCAAGCCAGGATATGGAACTACTATCTACAGAACTTTTGCCACAATATTTTAACTTACATCCCAGCTTACTAGAAAGACATTTTTCAAAATAACAAGGAAACCACCAAAACCTCCAAGATATGCTATAAAACTAATAATCACATCTTGCTCTTGCAAAGCTACTAAAATATTTGAAGAACTATCACAAATCTCAAGGAACCAACTCTTTATAATACTAAAACACAAAATCCAGAGAAGCAATTTCCTTTATAAACCTCTCTTTCATTCCATAAGAAAATTATTACAAATTTAAGTGGATACTTGTAGATAAGAAACAATGGCAAGAAATGTACTTCCTATGCATAACATAATATTACAGTAAGCTTCCAGAACTAATCATTTGTGATCCTGGCAGGTTGACAATATATACATGAATGAAGCATTCAATTATAAACAATTTTACTATACTTTAAGATAACTTGTTCCATCATCATGAAAGAAATAATTTAGAACACAACTGTAATTTGTGATAACCAATGAGCAAACCTGGAAAGACCGTTTTGCTGCCTGAGAAACTTCAGAAACTGGATCAAATTGAGCAAACCACCATGGTCCCATCAAAGTCTTCAAATGCAGAGCTAGATCTCTCCTGAGAAGGATGTGAGAAGGGAAATCAACTATAAATCTTGTACTGTGTTAATTAAGTTCTCTCCAGAGAACCATCAAGGTTTGGATCAATTACACAAGTAAATAACTAATATTTAATCCCCCTTTAAGAAAACATCAATTTTAGAAACTAGTAAAAATGCAGTTTGCAGCAGAAGGAAGACTAAAATGTTGAGGCCATTGTCAAGAAGATGTTTGGCTTCCCCATAAGCTACTTTTGCCAGTAACTTAGAAGATATAAGCAATCAGATAATTGAAATGGAAGAATTAAAACTAGTATGAACCGTAAGCATGCCATAATAGAAAACAATATGTCAATATCCCCAAGAATTTAAGGCCTTACGTGCTATTATCAGAAGAGTGTCCATAAAGTTTTGCAGAAAATGAAGCAACATATATTCAAATTTCCATGTTCAAATATTAAATTGTAAAGTTGAGAAAGCAAAAAGAACAGCATATAAATGTCATTAGAAAAGTTCTAACCCAACAGAAGTAACAAGAGCAGTCATGGTATCATGAGTGGCCCGTCTAACCTCCCTATTGTAGTCCAGTAACAGCCTTTTATATTCAAATGCCTACATAAGAACAATTCAAATAGTCAAATATACTAAATAAGTATATTAGAAGATTGACACTAGTGGATTTATAAAATTAAAAAAGGGGCACATATCCTCCAGATAAGAAAGATGCACGATCAAACAAAATAAATGGAAGTCCAACATCCAATGCAATGTCCCAAGTCCCATCTATTTCTAGATATTTAAATTGGAGGTCTATTTATTTTTATCACATCAGAGTACAGTTATTGTTAGTTTGTCAAATCATGTCTAGAGAGAGCTACATGGCCTATGAACTATGCAATTAATTATGGTTTGCTCCATCGTGTCATGCTATCTAAATAAACTTAGAAGCAGCAAAATCCTATTGAGCAATTAAAAAATCTCCCTCCTATGACTTTCTCTCTCTTACTGAATTATTCTCGGATTACCAGATTCCAACTCTCACACTCAAGACTTTTGTTAGCCCCACTAACCCTCATATTTACTTTTGTATCTCTCTACCTATCCTCAGCTGAAAACAAATAACTCACTGATTTTTATCACATTTAAATTCCAGTTGAAACAATAAACTTAAAAGAAAAAGGGAAACACATGCTAATTATACAAATTCCCTAGTCTGCCCATGATGTACTTGGCTTATGTCCTAGCCATGTCCCAAATGTATCCAGCTTACAAAAAAGATAAGATTGGTAAAGAATGTATTACAGAAAAGATAAGAGTGACACCTATTGAGGAAAAGATCATTCGGACATGAGAGAAGATCAATAGAAGCCGCAATTACAAAATTAGATCAAACAAATGATAATCTAATCATTAGAGGTAGAAGGCCAAGAAAAAACAGTGATAACCATTAAAAAGGATTTAAATCTAAACAGCTTACAGAAGAACTCACTTTCCACAGAACACTGGTATCATTTTATCCATGTAACCTCTCTAAAGTAGTTTTGTTTGTATTTATCCTGTTCACTAATGGGTAATGAGCCTTAACATAAGACCTAGTCTCAGGTCTGGATGTGGAAGGATCAATCTTGCAATCTTACAATGAATCAAGAGAAGTAGATGGGTACTTTCTCAGGCTAACCAAATCGAGAGAATAATTGACACCTTCACTGCATACTCACAGCACTTTTAGGGACCGCCCATAACAAAAGAAAGAGATAACAAGTGATATGATCTCTAGTCTTGACTAACAATGGAAACTGCAGAGATCCAAAATCATAGGACCTAAATCAATTAAGGATTCTACTGAATGAATCGAACCTATAAAGAAACAAAACAAAAACTTTAATTGGGTGAACTAGGCTGTCTTGCCTGCAGCTGCCTTCTTTCTCCAATATTGTTATGATGTCATCCCACGAAGGAACCCACATCGTAATAGGCCATAAAATGAAAATACCATACAAACAACGTCCAACTCAGTCTATCTAAATATGTAAAAATTAAGGGACTTTGATTGAATAGTCTACCTAAAGGTGTAATGTAAAATAGTGTCCCGTTCCATCCCTTTTTGCAATTCCCTCCAACTCCAGTATGTTCAGGGAAAAAAATAGAAATGCAAACACACATCTTATCACTCCCATCCGGTTGGTATATCCATCTCTTTTCTCAGTTTCACTTCCATAATAGTTTTCAATAAATGGTAATCATGATTTTATCTGATAAAAATCTGACATGATTAAATGCCAAACAGTTAGACCATTCAGGGGAAAGAAAATTCTTTTATTCTTCAAGGGAAAAAACACCATGCCAAAAAACAATCAGTTCACTATTCAAAAATATATATTCTTCGTGTAAAAGGTAAGAGAACAAATGCAGACAATACAGAGACAAGCAAGTAATATAATATGAAGACAACATACCCATTGGGGAACTATTAGAATGATTTCTTTTGCAGACTTTTCTTGAAGCAGCATAGATAAAGCTGTCAAAGCCTTGAGCTGTTAAAAAGAACATGGAAAATAAGAAGCCTTAAACACAAATTATTAATAAGTGATGTCATATGCTCACTTAAGCGAGCACATAATCAGTAGACTTTACAAATAGCAAAGCTTGCTTAAAGTGAGTGAAATGATAAGGCAGCATGAAAATCAAAATGTCTCGCTTAAGTGAGGCTTCCCTCTTGCTTAAACAGGAAGTTTGTATTAAGAACCAACAAATTCTCTTGTATTTTTAACAGGGCCCAACAAATTCTCTTTTCAAGGCCCAACAAGTTCTTTTACGTAAAAGGTCTAGAAACATGTGCAGACCTGACTTTGCTGTGAGGGAAAAGATCTAAGACTCTCAAAGTGATGACAGATCCATCATCATCTCAAATTTTGCTTTCCTAAGATAGTCATGAGTAGTTAATCACCCATTGTTGGAGTTGGATATAGCTAGACCCAAAACTCTAGATAACTTTTTTGGCTTCAATCTAATTTTATTCAATTATATTTGTTAGAATAGTTTATATTATCCTTTGAGCAACTTTGTAAAACTTGCTTTTTGTTGTACGTAATTTGTCAATGTTTGGCCAGGAAAATGTTGATCATCGCCTCTCGTCATAGTTGGCCGCTGTCTTTTCCACTGGTAGATCAAATGTGACTCTCAGGGAGATGCAAAACCTAACTAGTCATGGTGGCAGATTCCACCCCACATGCACCACAAAAGGTGGCTCACTTGGGCATGTGACGTCCATGTGCCACCATCCAATTATCAAAGCAATATTGCACCACCTCTGCTGGTTTCATCAACCTCTCTAGTTCCTGTTTCAATCCTCTTTTCGTCCTCACACTACTGATTGAAGTCCAAACCCCTAGAGGGTTTCTGTTTTTAGCCTTGTCCTCTCCAGTAATGTCTTTCAAATTGGCCCACGTTTCCATGATAACTTTGTGTTTTTTTGCAGCAATTTGTGAAACCCAATATACTGGAAACCCACAGAACATTCAAAACCTGTAAATTCCTATGGAAGAAGGCACAAAGTACTTTTGCAAATAACATTTAACAACTTTATGATTCTGCCCATAAATTGATATCTCTTATTTGGGATCAAATCTTAACTGGCCAAGCAGTTTTTTCAATGGAGAGCTTAATGACAACTTTTTCGTGTCTCAACCCTTGAAAGCATAAATCTTCACGAAACAACACCAGCTTCTACTAGTGTCTACTCATGGAAGGGGAGGTCATGGTAATAGAAAAGGATGCGGTAATTGAGGACATGCACAATGCTCTTATTGTAAAACAATGGGTCATACTCAAGAGAATTGCTACTCTCATTGTAAAAGAATGGGTCATACTCAAGAGAATTGCTACTCTCAGCATGGTTTTCCTAATAAGGTAACCAATATCTTTAAATTTGAAAAGATTGAACCAAAGTTTTTTGGTGAATGATATCAAGAATGATAGAGGTTAAAATCCAACAACCTAACACAACCTTTCTACATACCCCACTTTGTCAACAACTTGCATTTCACAATCTGAGAAAAGTTGAAGTCTATAGATAGTTGATTCAGGTGCTTCTCATCACATTTTTGTTAATATTGTCCTCTTCCATTTCTTCTATTAAATTTTCTCACCTTTTAACCTTAGCCAATGGATCCAAGGTTCCTTCTCTAGGTGTTGGTCTAGTTTCTCTTTCTCCTTCTTTAAACTTCAAATATGTTCTTTTTGTTCCTACATGGCTCTCTTTCCTTATTTCTTTATGTCATTAAATTGTTCAATAACCTTGATGTAAATTAACTTGCTATACAAGAATGTGGAACGAGTAGACTAATTGGCGGAGGACATGAATCCAGAGGAATATATTATTTTGGAACTCGTTCATTCGTGTCCTATTTTCCATCCCTATCTCCTAAATTTTTGCATGATCACTGAAGTCGTCCACTATGAAATGAAGAAAAAGATTCTTGAAATTAGCAAACTTCAAGTCCTAGAGTGTGAATTGTGTCAACTAGGGAACATGTTAAATCCTCTTTTCCCAAGAGAATTGAATCATGATGTAACACTATTTTTTCATTCACTCATTTTGTTATCATTCCGAAATTTTGTCCATCTTTATATCTTTCTTTAAAGAAATAAAAAACCAATTTGGACAAGCTATCAAAATTTTAAGGAGTGATAATGTCAAATAATATTTTTCTTTTGATTTTCAACTTTTTTAAGTTCACATGGAATTTACTTCTGTTTATTTGTCCTCATACACCTTAGCAAAAATGTCATACACCTTAGCAAAATCATATAGCAAAAAGGAAAAAATAGGCTGTTGAGATTGCACGTACCATATGGCTTAGTGCTAATATACCCAATTCATCATTGGGGTGATTTTATACATACAACTTGTTTCCTTATCAAATGTTATATTCTTCTATTAAAAATAAATATACTCTCTACTTTCATATCTCTAGTTGATATGAGATCTCCAACCAATGACTAGACATTTCGAATGTGGGAATAGATATTTATGGATGATTCGATAACAGTCCAATAAAAGATGACATGATAACGGGTGGTTTGTGGCAAAATGACTATCATGCGACTCTTCTTTGCCATAACAACTATTCACCATTGGCCTCTTCATAATTGCACATTAAGAATTTTTCTTCATAGTGATCTAGAGGAGGAAGTTTATATGGGTAATATCCTAGGTTAGTTGCTAAGGGGGATCTACGTACAATGTAAATTATATTTTTCTCTCTATGATCTCAAGCAATCTTCATTTGCTTGATTTGGAAAGTTTAACTACATTGTTCAAATCTTTGAGTTAATACACAGTGAGGTAGATCATTCAAGTTTTTATTTATATATCTCTCTAGGAAAATGTGTTTACTTAACGCGTATGTTGATAAAATAGTCATTGTAGAGAATGATACTACTAAAATCTCTCAACTAAAGAAGCATTTATGCAATCACTTTTAGACCAAAGATCTTAGACGTCTCATACTTTTTGGACATTGAAGTGGTTAATTAAATAAAGGTATTGTAATTTCTCAAAGTAATATGCTTGAGATATCCAAAAAGAAACAAGCATGATTTATTCTAGACACACCAAATAGAAATTAATGGCAAAATAAAGTGAAACTTTCCTAGACCCATAGTGATATTGAAGACTTGCTGGAAAACTTATTTATCTCACTATTACTAGACCTGACCCATCTTTTGCAGTTGGTGTAATTATTCGATTCATGCAAACTCCTTGTATTGAACACTACAATGTTGTCATTCACATCCTCATATACATCAGAAAGGCTCCATGACAAAGTACATTTTATGAAGATAAAGGAAATAACCAAATATTTGGGTATTGTGATGTTGATTGGATAGAATCTCCTATAGACAGTGTTCCACTACTAGATATTGTGTTTTCAATGGAAGGAATATTAATATCTTGGAAAAGCAAAAAATAAAATGTAATTTCCTAATCAAGTGTTGGAATTGAGTATAGGGCAACAATGTCACTCACTTGTGTAGATAAGACAATTTCTCCAAGAACTAAAATTTAGTGAAATCCAACAAATAAAGATGTATTGTGATAACCAAGCAACTCTTCACATTGTTTCCCATGCTATGTTTCATGAGAAAACCAAACACAGAAATTTAGTGTCATTTTGATTGAGAAAAGTTGTTGTGAAAGGGAATTTGCATTTAGTTTGTTAGCTCCAATGATCAACTTGCAAATATTTTGACGAAATCTTTGAGAGAACCTTAGATATGTTCAAAGTTTGGTACACACAATTTTTATAGCTTTAGATGGAGTGTTTAAATAGTTTATATTATCTTCTAAGCAACTTTGTAGAAGTTGTCTTTTGTTATATCTATTTATCATCTATAGTCCTACAAATGAACTCTATTTTGCTTCTTGTTCTCTCTTTCTTTGTACTTCTGTTCCAAGATTCGCATCTCTCTTTCTCTCTCCATATATATGAATCTGAAGATAGATCTCACAAGTACCTTTACTCGCATTTTTTTCTCTCAAGTATAATGTTCTTTTTCATGTGTGTATGAGATTGATCACCTTCTACTCGTTTTATTGGTGTTTGATTGACACTAAAAGATACTTTTAAACCTAGAATCTAGGAAGAACACCTCACTGGGATTAATATTATAACTAGTTGCAGATGAACATGTTAAATATATCTACAAACTAGCTCACAAATTAATCCAAAATTACCTTAGTGGTGGGATCCTTCCTACCGAGCCTCTTCAAGTGAACCGCAATCTCACTATCAACATCCTGCAATCAATATATTGACATTAAGGCAAGGAATAAAATATTGTTCACTAAGCAACACTGACAGACTAGTCTGCTCTCCTAACTCAATTCCAACTCAGTACATAACTCTCACACGACCACAGAATGGAAGACACCGCAAATCAAAAATTCAAACTCAGTGTATCCAAGTAGCACATGCTAATTATGAACTCAATTTATTGAAGCAAAACATGAAACTCGTAGCAGAAGTACCATTCCAGTATATTAATTACAACCAGAAAAACAGACCTAATTACTTGGAAAATTAGACAAGAGAAACACCGAAAAAATCAAATAAAAATAAAAAGAGTCGGATCTACACAAGTTAACTCAAAACATTAAGACATTAGGTTTATGCATATCTTTTTTTTTATATTACTCAACTTTCTCATTTCTATTCAATATGAGATTTTGATTCACACTTAAATACCTAACAATCTATATTAATTACAACCAGAAAAACAGACCTAATTACTTGGAAAATTAGAGAAGAGATATATCGAGAAGATCAAACAAAAATAAGAAAAGAGTCGGATCTACACAAATTAACTCAAAATCTTAAGACATTGAATTTGTACGTATTCTTCTTTATATATTGTTCAACTTTCACATTTCTACTCAACTCAATATAAAACTTTCACTTATACTTAAATATCTAACAATTTTTCTCTCAAACGAGAATTACTTTTCCATATTAGTACATCTCCTTGAGCAAAAACATTTTTAAGAAAACATTTTTAAGAGTACCTTAGACAAACTATCCTACACGTCTAAACTCGTCACCGTCACAAACCATTAGCTTTGATTCCATTTAATGAAAAAATTCAAAGGAAAAACGCGGGAAAGACCACGTTCACAAGAAAATAATACCACATTTCATACAAAATCTTAAAATATTAAATTTGTCTTCTTTCCTATATTTCTCAAATTTTTAATTTCTATTCCACTTGAAACTTAAAATCAAACTTGAATACCTCACACTAATAATACTCAATTATAACTACAATCATAAATCACACAAAACAGAACTGTCAACCCCACAACAAACTCCAAAAAAAAAAAAATTAAAAAGTAGCATAAAACTAGGAACACATACGACAAAGGGGAGGGAGTCGTCGGACGAAGAAGGAAGATCGAGGCGCGAGCTCCCGACAAAACCACCAAATCCGACGGCAGCGGCGGTGGCGGGGCCGGAAGGCAAGAGCGAGGCGGCGAGACTGCGAGGAAGAAGAATCGTTAAGACGAGGAAGACGAAGCTGAAATTCCAAATTAGGGATTGACGCTAACCTGCTACTGGAAGGGCGTGACTTGCTTCTGGCGTTTTCTCCTTTCTGCTTTCCCATTATTCTCTTTGTAACGCCTAAGCAAATTCCTCTGGTTTTGTATAAGTGCTACTTAGGGAAACGAAGAAGAACGAATAAATACAGTAATAGCAGAGTCACCGCGCGTTGCTGAGAAAATGAAATCTTCTGCTACTAAAGAATCGCAGAGAGAATTGCGACAAAGGTTGAAGGCGAGTTTACGATTTGCAACTAATTTATACCAATCACCGTCTCACACTATTGACAAGTAATCAAAGATTATTTCATTTAAAACCTTCTATAGAGCATATTAAATGGTTTTTTTATATTTTAATTAAGATTTTTATGATTTTTTTTCATCAAAAATATTTACCCTAAATCCATCCATTATCTTTTTTAGCAACAGTTGAAATTAGTTTTATTTATTCTGCATTACTAATATTTTTTTGATGTCTTTATTTATTTTTATCTCGTTTTATAATTATTTTTTTATTTGAGTAATTAAAAGTTATAATTATCTTAGGAAAATAAAATCTAAATCGATTGCGTGAATTATCTTAAATTCTTTAAGATAAATTCAGTTCACTTTAAGTAAAAAAATTATGAAACATTTAAAACATTATATTTATTTGTAAATATTTTTGTTTAAAAATTTTAGTCTAATTATTATTTTAAAAAAACTATCTCTCATATTATCACATTGTTTATCTTTTATATTAAGTGAAGTGAGATTTATCTTTTGAAAAGAGAATTTAAACCGATTGTGTGAATTATCTTAAACTCTTTAAGATAAATTGAGTTTACTATAAGTGAAAAAAGATTATGAAACATTTCAAGAAATATATTTATTTTTTAAATACATTGTTTAAAAAATTTAGTCTAATTATTATTTAATTTTTTTATCTCTCATCTTATCACATTCTTTATCTTTTCTATTTGAGTAATTGAAGTGAGATTTATCTTTTGAAAAGAGAATCTAAACTAAGTGCGAGAATTATCTTAAACTCTTTAAGATAAACTCTTTAAGATAAATTCAGTCCACTGTAAGTGAAAAAGATTATGAAATATTTCAAGAATTGTATTTATTTTTTAAATATTCTTGTTTAAAAATTTTAGTCTAATTATTATTTAAACAAATATCTCTTTAAGATAAATTCAGTTCAATATAAGTGAAAAAATTATGAAACATTTTAAGAATTAGATTTATTTTTTAAAATAACATTGTTAAAATTTTAGTCTAATTATTATTTTTAAAAAATTACTTCTCGTCTTATGACATCTTTACCTTTTCTGTTTGAGTAATTGAAGTGAGATTTATCTTTTGAAAAGAAAATCTAAACCGACTGCGTGAATTATCTTAAACTCTTTAAGATAGATTCAGTTCATTATAAGTGAAAAAGATTATGAAACATTTCAAGAATTATATTTATTTTTCAAATATTATTGTTTAAAAATTTTACTCTAATTATTATTTAATCTTATCAACCCAAATTTAACTTTAAGTTATTGTGTCAAATTAATAGCGGATATTAATTTAAGCAATTTATTTTACATTTTTCCTTCAATTTTAAAAGTTGTTTTTCTAATACTTTTTAATTTATTAAATATTATTTAATATTAAAATATATTTTTGTATTTGTTACGAATTAAAATACAATACCTAAACACAAAAATTAAAATTTAATAAATTTAATTTATCTCATTCAAACAAAATATTTAAAAATGAAATAATTTAAATCACAAGTAATTTAAAATACTCAAAACTGCATCAAAAGAAAAAAAAAAAAAACTTGGAAGCTTAACTTCAACGGAATTTGGACGTAAATTGTCTTGATAGATTATCACACACGAACAAAGACAACTTTTACTAGACTTTCGAGAACAAAGACGCAGGTCAGATACAAACAACACTATACTGGCATAATCGAAGATCAAAAAATGTGTTCAATTTCACTAAATAAATAAATTGATTGCTGAATCAAATTTCAGTACAGGTATTCTGTTTGACAAGCCTTCTGTTCTCTGTTTGGATCTTTATTCTAAATGTGGATTGCTTCCTCCAAATCTATATCTATATTTGAATACATCAAAGCCCCTTTCAGGAGTGGTTGAATACATACTGGCTACGTGCCATATGAATGGTGAGAATATTATCTAAAGGGATAAATGACAAATGTTTCATGAGTTGCCCAGTTCAATAACAGTGAAAATGTTTCTGGGGCTAGGATCTAGCACCAGTTGAAAATAAAAATTGCTTCTTATAAGGAAGAATATCACATTTCTTCCCACTATTAGTCAATTTTTTTTTATAAGCAAAACAAATCTGTGAATGAGTGAGACAGAAAGATTATAAAAGACATTAACCAAAACCTTTTTCTTCTCCTTGCAGTTTCATGAGGATGTTACCGTTAATGATACTACTTTCTTCCACTTAAAAATATCACAAACAAAGCCACAATTAGAGCATGATCAATAGTCCCCGGAAAGATTGTCAGGCGAAATTTTCCCCTACCGACGTATATTTGGTGGAGCTTGTACATCAGGCTACTCTGCACAAAAAAGTATAATGAACAAGTAAATCAGAATCAATTATTTTGATAATACCTTGGATTGTAATGAACTTTCAACACGGTAAACTTGTAAACCAAGCTCCTCGGTCATAATATACAAATCTCAGCTTTAAATTATCATCATACTCATACCAAATCATGCCTGTACTGTTATTAATTCATACACAGAATAATTCTGCTGCATCACTTCCATATCTTCAATCTTCTGAGGCATAATGTGTCCAATGTTATATTATTTGGAATCTACCTACCAGGATCAAGGAGTTTAGGTACTTTGCATGAGGGTCATAGGTTCAAACACCATTGCCACCATTTTATAATAATAAAATATTTATTGTTTGGAATCTGAATGCAGAGTTTCTTGGGTTGCGAAACATAATTTCAATTATAAATGGACGGGTGGTAACTATGAGTCTGAGTAACAAAAAATTTATGACATAAGTTTATAAATTTTAAATGGGAATTAAAACCGTCTAAGTGTTTGTTTGACAGCATGTCATTATCGGACCAAAGATCTCAATTACCTTTATTAGCTCCAAATTAATTATATCAGAATCAATTTTATCCAACTATATGATAAATAGACTCTTGAATCACTTAAATATAGCATGAATTTAGTACCTGTGCCACCAAGTCAACATCTTTATAGATGCAGCATGATCTCTGGAAAGGGGAACCCATCACTTTCAAATCACAACCTTCATTATTGGATCTTCCACTCTCGAAAAGTACCTCTAATTCAACTCTAGTAAATGTTTTGAGGGTCCTTTGCACTCTAAACACCAGCTCCCTGTTCCCATCACTGTCTCCCTTATAGCACTTCCAAGACCCATTCTATCAAAAGAAAAAGCAAAAACATATTTTGTTAAGAATGACAAATTTACTTAGTTTATTAAGAAAGAGAAATGAGATAAGGGAAACAGACATGATAGCGGTAGATGGAGAAGAGGGTATTGCCTGAGGCATCGAGCAAGAGTTTCTTGTCCTTGGGAAGGGGTGATGAGTTAGGATTGGGTGGGTGGCGGTTCACCCTGAAGACTATGTTACCATGCTCATCTGCAAATGCTAGAACACCACGTGAGACTCCGGCATGATTTTTGGAACCGAACAGATCAATTGGGATCTCCCAATTCCCTGACCCTGGATATGATGACTCTGAGGTTCCCAATTCCATCTTTCCTTGGTTATCTGCTATTCTCTATCAGCAACCCACCACTAACTGCAAAAAGTTATTCAAAACAAAAGTAAAATAAAGGAAATGAAAGGCCTTGTAGGAGATCCATCTTTTATTTACATGTATCACAAGGTGTAAAGAAAAAATGCCAAGAGTTGTGGATGTACAGCCATGTCTATGATGTCCAACATCTTACATTCAATGCAAAGCACCAAGAAATGATTACCATTAACAATGAATCTAGCATCTAACAAACTCACCAAACCATACTTCCCACTCTAACTCAGGGAGTAGCACCACTACAATTCAAGAGAACAACAAAACAATGTGTCTATTTACACTCTAAACATGCTTATATTCAATATTCATAATCTATGATCAACTAATTGATAAAGGGGAAAAGCGGCAAACTTGGACAAGATGCATCGAAAGAGATATATAGAATAGTATAACTAATTGCACTTAAGTTAAGCATGCTACATATTTCATGAACTAACACAGAAGTTAATCCAAAATTACCTCAGTGGTGGGATCCTTCCCGCCTTTAACTGAACCACAATCTCACCATCAGCATCCTGCAAATGACAAAACAACACAACATTGAGACATTAAAATTTGATCACAGAGTAAAAATTGACAACAATCTATTTCAAGCTGCAAGCAAGCCTCTTGGTACCGTAATCATGAAATGGAAGACATTTATTACTTAAAACTCGGTTTACTAAAGAAAAACATGTAACCAGCAGCAGTACCATTAAGTTTAAGAGGTTGTTTAGGCACAAACTTAGAAGTGTTTTTCAGATTTTTTGAGATCTTTACGGGAAGAAAGTTACATGTTTCCAGTTTAAAAAAAAAAAAAACTACTAAAAAAGCACTTCCATCTTGTAACCAAACAGAGCCTAATTCCAGAATGTTAATAATGAACACAAAAATCAAAATTGGACCTACCCAATAATATATGACAATTATAAATTATAAATAAAATAAAATTGAACTGAAATTGAAATTTCAGTCACCACACCAATATGCAGAATGACACAAAATTGGGAATGCATACACACATAGGCGGAAAGGGAGAGAATCTTGAGATGACAGAGGTGGCTCAGACTCAAACTACTGAAAAAATCACGGAATCTGACGGCGGAGATTGCGAGAATCGGGAGATGTTAGATTTCTCAATTTAGGGATTGGTGTATGAATTCCGAGCGATGACGAAGACGCGTTTATACGTTTGTTCTTATTCTTTCTCTTTTTTTTCTACCAGTTGTGTTCATAAGATTATACCGGAGTCATGTGTAGTTTAGTTTTGACACTCTTCTTTAGAAAGTTGAATTGAATCAGATTCTAAAAATGTCTAAACATTGATGTTGTCAAAGTAAGGTCATCTTATCAAGTTTTGATTTAATTTTTTAAAATTTTATTATAATTATTATTTAACTTTTATAGATTTTATTATTTTTTTCATATAAAATAATATTTTAATATAAACTTACTCTGTAATTAAATTTTTATTTAATTGTTAAAAAATATATATAT
>Ga0123340_1000523_pt1 | contig 26087 bp, 14 predicted proteins | sample SirMexnodulemix_FD_89961 | JGI IMG/M metagenome (GOLD analysis project Ga0123340, IMG submission 89961) | Root nodule microbial communities of legume samples collected from Mexico - Siratro Mexico nodule mix | ecosystem: Host-associated > Plants > Roots > Nodule | place: Mexico: Nepantla...
ATATTTTTATATATATATATATATATATATATATATATATATATATATATATATATATATATATTGTCATATATATATATATATATATATTTATTAATTAAAAACTTAAAATTATGTAATAAAAGTTGATTGTAAAAATTTCATAGATGCAATTATATATTTACTTAACATGTATATCATATTTTTAATATTATTTTACACAATATTTAGTCTGTATTATATTATTAATATCATTAAATATAAACCTTGATCTATTAGCTTCAGTTGTAACTCTTAAAAACATAGTTATATTTAATGCGCATTGCATTTACAATGATTAACCCTTTGTTGGTAACGAGAAAGAAAAATTGAGAGTGGAAAGGAGAATTAGATGAAAGAGAAAAATAACAGTGCGATTTAGTTAAAAATGTCAAAAATAAAATAAAAATGAAGATCTGTTTTAAAATTGAAAAATTTAAAAATTTAAAAAAGAGTGTCTTACTCTTGGACATTATTCTTTTACTTTTTACAACATATGTTAAAATGCTTATTATGTATTTTTATTTTTAAATGTATTTATTCTATTCTTTCTACCAAAATAGAATATAAGTCTATTTTTCAATATAATTTCTTTATAATTGACCACATAATCACTTCTTTCTTTCTTACATCCTCATCTTATGTAATACATTTTAAAGGAAAAACTTCCTTTCTTCACTTTGCGTGATTCTTTCTCATTCAAACACGTTAGATAAATCACTATTCATTATAAAAGTATTTTCCTTTCCAAAATGCCATTGTTGAACTAATACAAAAACTAACTATTTTGTTCCCACTTCTTGGTGGGTCCCACTCTGCTCATGAAGAAATGGTGTTGAATTAGTGGTGGTTTTGTGGTTACCATGTTCCCACCCAAGTCCAGCCTCACACCCACAATTCTCTTTCTTCTTCTTCCATTCTCCTCACAACATGGCTTAGCAGATGAAGTACAAGTAAGTTTGATTGTGTTCTAAATTAACCTTCTAATTTCAAAGTTTTCTTCTTTTTTAGAAAATAAATAAAAAAAATCAAACGGGTGTGCTATTATGATTGAACAATATAGAAGAAACCCGATTCCCGTTTCTGTAATTTTTCATTTCAAGCTGAGGAATGTGTACTGGAGTCTATCCGTGCATATCTTTAAATGGGTATGTTCAAGTTTTCTTCTTCCAAGAAAAAAGATAATAAAAAAATAAAATGGGTGATGTTATACAACAATATGGAAGAAAGAAACCCAATTCGCCCTTTTCTGTGATTTTTCATTGTCAAGCTGAGGAATGCGTACTGTTTATGTGTGGATATATTTAAAGGGCATATGTGGAAGCTTGCATGATCTTTGGGTATAGTTTTCAGTTTCTGCATTTCCATTATCTGTTGAATTGAAGACTGCATCCACTGCTCGATTAAACAAAGTATCATTCAAATTCTTGACCTTTTCTGGGATAATCTTTGGGATGTGTCCAAATTTACCTCTGGTTCTGTTGCAAAACATAGTTTCAGAATTCAATACACAGCAAGTATAATTAGTATATTTTTCTGGAAAATCTAAAATTGTTTGATTTGTAATGGTTTTTGTACTCTCAATCAATTATAAATCACCGTAGATAGCAAAAATTAACAATTTTATTATACATGTCATGTATGATTAGGTGGTTGAGAAAAAAATTTACACACAATGCATTCTAGTTCCATTCAAGTGAAATTGTTTAGCTAATTGGGGTTAGCTGCTATTGTTTTTTCTATGGGCTAGAAAAGAAGGCTAAGCTGTTTTTCTGTTGACAGGTTATCAGAATATTTGGTTCTGTGGTAGCAAACTGTGTGCTTTGGTGACTCTAGTTTTGTTCGCCATGAACTTGGAGTTTCTTGGTAAAATCCCTTGGTTTAATGCTCAATTGAACCCATATTCGGTGACTAATTCAGTTCCAACCAAAGCTTTAACTGCACAACCTAAAGAAGAATCTGGAAATGAACCCAAACTGCCCTTCCTTTCATTGTTTCCTTGGGGAAAGAGTGCTGGAGACAAATTCCAAAGGCCATCTACTATCAACAAAGGGTTAAGGAGGCAAGCACAACGTCGGGGGAATGGTGTCGGAGACGACGGTGAGGCTATACCTTCGCATTTCCGGCCGTATGTGTGTAAGGTTCCATGGCATACAGGGGTTAGAGCATTTCTTTCTCAGCTGTTTCCCAGATATGGACATTACTGTGGACCAAACTGGTCAAGTGGGAAGGATGGAGGATCTCTTGTTTGGGACAGGAGACCGATTGATTGGTTGGATTTCTGCTGTTACTGCCATGATATAGGCTATGATACTCATGATCAAGCTAAGCTGCTGAAGGCTGACTTAGCCTTTCTAGAGTGTTTGGAAAAGCAGCATGGAAGAACAAAAGGAGATCCTCATGTTGCTTATCTTTACAAGACAATGTGTATTAATGGTACTCCTTGCACCAAATATTGTTAGGATAATAGTCATGTTGTCTGCTTCTTTTGGTGTTGTTATCTAATCAAAATTTGAGTCTCCATAATCTGCAAAATAAAAGTTTAGCATTTAAGGTGGTGTTGGTTACTGAAACAAAGCTTTGATTTTGATTGGACGATTGCACCAAAAGCACTTGAAGAACTACACCTAAATTTTATCCATACTTACATTCCTTTATGGGTTAATAGTGTTATGCTTTGTTGCTATAAGGAGATGAGTTGCTTTAGAACATGTGTCCTGACTTTTTTTCCTCTATGAATGACAGGTCTGAGGAATTTTCTGATACCATACAGAAGGAATATAATGAATCTGCAATATGGGCAACCTTTGATTCAGTTTGGATGGCTAAGCAATTTGAGATGGAAAAGTTGGAACTTTCAGAAAGCTCATGGATTGAACTCAGTTGGGGGAAGTACCGTGTCATAAATTATGAATCTCGTCAATTTTTTGAAGTGTGCAGTGCAGCCCTGAACTTTCACCAAGTTCCTTTAGTTTTAAACTTGTGTTTGCTAGAGCATGTTTCTAATAGTCATGGCTTCCACATTTTGTATAGACTATAGTGTACATAGCTTGTGTTGTAAATTGCAACCTGTAGTGTGTTATTGTTGAAAATCATTAGGTTGTGAACTGTGAATTGTTACTTTGTTTGCTTATATTTGAAGACTAAGCTAAGCTTATGCTATGTGTAGCTATTGGCATGTGTTGTATATACTATAATTATTAGGATTTTTTTTTAATTAGAATGAAGTAACAATATTTGGTTTCTCTCAAGATAGGATATTTTCTATTCCACAGAATGTAATTGTATTTACATAAAGCATGTGCTAATATGTGTATTTTCAGATACCTTTTTGACATAGTATCAAAGCAGATTTGATCCTGCATCACACACACCTGTATCAAAAAACCTTCTATGAGATGAAACTTGTCAATTTGAATTCAATCAAAGGTCTTTTTGACTTAACTACATGATCCACCAAAAATGTTGTCCTTTCAAGGATTATTGGTAACATGTTTGAATTCTTCACAACCTTCAAGAATAATACTTGAATCTTTGATACAGGTCCATCTGATCATATACTTAAGGACTCCCATTACAAAAAATTTCTCATTTTCTTCACTCCATTATCACTGTTGCTAATGGAAGTACCTCTCCTCCCATTGCCATGGCTTGTTGTTTTGTATGAAAATCTCACAAAAAATAATATTCTTATTGTCTCATAATTTGTTATTTGTCAACCAAATTACCTGTATTCTTGCTTGCACTATATAACTTTGGTCATCATGTTCTGTTCCTAGAAGATTCTTAGCTATGTTGTTAGGCAGGGGATGCTCTACTATATTGGAGTTGCTAAAAATATATGATGAAAATTTGATCATCCTAATCAAGCCTGCACCGAAATACAAAACAACAATTGATTACGAATTGGATTATTAGAACATCTTTCATTTCGGTATTTAAAAGTATCGCAATCACAATTTTTAGTTTTCTATGTTTTTGTTATATTTTTCGGTGTACCGAATCAAAAGTAATATAAATTTGTAAAGTACGAATGTTGATTCCACAAAGAATAATTTTGTTTATAAATCTCAGTTTTCAATACTCAATAAGCAATTATGGTTTTCAGAATGATTTGATAAAGATTTGATTTAAATAACAAAAGAACATAAAAGAGCAATTAAAAAATAAATAATGATTATCAAAAAGGATTTAAAAGATCTAGGAGGACTATGGGATTGAAGTTCATCTATCTCCCTTATTCATATTTTAGATTGGATTTGATAAGAACATATAATATTCGTACCTAGCTATTGATGCACATATAAAAATCATCATTCACACCGATTCCTCTGATATGAAATTCATAAGGAAATTTCCTAAACACGGATCCCTCGTAAATTACCCAGCATTAAGAACATATATTATATATAAAAATCACCAAAATACAAATAAGTTCAAAAGATTATATTCAATCTCAAAGATGAAGAATTAGCTACTCATGGTAACCATTACAATCCGATGAAAGGAAGATTGCCAGAGAAGAAGAAGATTCTCGTTCCTAACGGCTACCTCTGTCCTCTAGGTCTTAATACCTCAGAAAACCTTAAATCACCCTTTTAAACTTATTTTTGGGCCTAAGGTAAGTAACTTATTTTAAATTTTTTTTAAACTTTTTATTTCTTCTCTTCGTCCATGAATCTTCTAATCTCTTATTTTCTTCATTATTTTATATTTGAAATTTCACAATAATTGAGATCAAATAATTTTCTTTTAACTCAAGACTCAAAATCTAAATTTAGATCTAAAAACTCTCAAATTAAGGGTAGTTACTATTTTAAAACACATTTAAAGCCACAAGTACTCAAACTTTTTCATCAATTTTGAATCAAAATTATGATATTTGTGAATTGACTAAAGAATCATTGTGTTCTCGATGAGATATGTTTCGTGGAGTTAAGAGAATGCTCTTAACATTGAAATCGACTTTGAGTATTCAAATATGTCCAAATCCTATAAATGTCTTCTTGTGTCCGGTTTGTCTTCACAGTTGGAAATACTTCCAAAGGTGTTCAACAATCAAGTTAATAATTATATAATTAAAAGATTTTAATTGTAATATTACCCATAAAAAACATAAGAATGACATTAGACTAATTTACTGTTCATCAAGATCCGGATTAACAATATTCTAATCATAATAATTTACCTTAATTATTTCAATTAGCATATTTGACTAATTAATCTTAATCTTGACATATAAGCCTGTGGACTTAAGATAGAAGTTTAGTTTGTAAAAGAAAAAAAAAAGTCCATAGCATCAGATCATATAACCAACTTTAAATAGAAGAATTAATTATTTTTAAGGTACATATTGTATCTTTTATCTATCTACCCATTAGGAATAAAAGTTTTGAACTTTTTATAGTAATTCATTATCATATTTGCTTAGGATCTTGTGAGGATTCCCCTGCATTTGTGAGGCTTAAGCATTTTGTTATATTCACTTCTAAACGAACACGAGACTTATGTATTTTTACTTCGCCAAAAGAGTGATTTTTTAAGAAAATTAACAGATTGATTTGTCACCCTTATGTGATATGTATGCAATCTTTCATCACTTTAATCGAAAGATCATAACTCAACAACAAAGTTTGCGTTTTGGTTGAGTAGAAATGGTTATGAATGAATTTGTTAATTCAGTTTTTTCTAAAATTTTAAAACAAACTAGTGATTCATCATCAAACTTTTTGTACATGGGTCGGTATACAGATAAATATAAACAATTTTCAAAAATTCTTAATGTCTCTATTTTTTGGCACAAATATGTCCCATTGTTATTGAGGATAAATTGATGTTGCTTATATTATGAATTAAACCTCTTCTTTAACTCTAAACTTTGAGACTGTAGGTTAGTTATAATTTTCTTGGTCAATTTCTCTCCCAAATTTTTACTCACAAGTTTTTGTATATCCTGTTCAGATATTTAGGAATTAAAGAAGTTAATCAATGGCAAAAAGAATGTATATTTGTTAATTATTGTGATTTTAAAAAGGATATAGATGTTATGACCTTACGATTCAAAAATTTACATGTAACTTGCATATTTCAATTAATTTTAGGGAATTTTTAGACCTTTTCTGTAAGGGGGAAATGAATGCAGAGAATTAGAAAAATTGGATGAAATTTGATAAAAGAAGTAGATGTTATGTTTAGTTTTCCATACATATATGCCATTAATTATACAAATCCACAACAAATAATAATTTTATAGCCAATCTCAAATCCTATTTTGACACTTTTCATGAAAAAATTGATAGTGACAATATAAAATAATTTTACATTGTGATTGAAGAAGTAAAATAAACTAGGTGACCATTCCACTCTTTAAGATATTATAAGATCATTTTCCATCATTTTCGTACTATTTATTAACGTGTAAATGAGGAGTTTATGTGCTGAACGTCAACGAAACCATTTAAACATTCTAATCGTATCATACAAGAAATCACCACTCTTTCAATTTTCCTATGTTATGTCAAATTAACCAATGCCATGCATAAAGAGGAAAACAATGGTTCCATGGCTTTTAAAACCAAAAATATGAGTTCCAAAGTGATGGAGTCTATAGATTAGCAGGGTTATGAGTGAATCTATCTAAAAAATAGTTCAAAACTGATTCAAACTAATGGAAATCAAACATTATAAGTTTAGAATTAAATAACAATTAATAAACATACATATGTATGTATGTGTCCTGAAATTTGTTTATATGGATTGGTTGTATTTTATTTATTATATGTTTATATTTATTAAAACAAGATAGCATATTTGTTTTATTATTTCTAACATACTCCGTAATTTGTTTATAAATATAAGAGAGAATGGAAATTATGAATATAATAGTAGTTAAATATAACTAATAGGTTATGTTTTTTTTTTTTTTTATAAAACTGGTGCAATTTCGCTCATAAACTATATAAATAAGTAAATTTTAAAAAATTAAACAATTGAGTAAGTTTGTTTTCAAACATGAAAGAAGTCATGCTTAAAAGCATAACTTCAGTTTCACATCATAATTTTTGTTTATATGAATGCAGACTTTTATTTGTATTAAAATTGTACTAATAAGTATGTTTTTGAATTTTCTTTTGAAGTTGTGTAATTTATTTTTCAGATTTATATTAAAGTCATGTTTAAAAATATGTTTTCAATTTATTTTTTTTATCTTTTTTATGAAGTTGTGCTTAGAAGCACATTTTTTCAATTTTTGTATTATTTTTTTTTTGTTAAAGTGGTTCTACAAAGTATAAGTTAATTTTGTTTTTCTTGGTGTGCTATTAGTTGCTTACCTTTTAAAATAAAACAAAGATTTTCCTAATGTAGGTTAATCTAGGCCAGATATTTGCATCTTCTACAATTTCCTCTCTTTAAATAAATTAAAAGTGGGAAGAAAGGATTTACGAAAATAGAAAATGTATATAAACAAATAAAGTATAAGAAAACTAAAATATCAAAATAAAAAATAATTGAAATTGAATAAAAGAACTGAACAAAAAATTTTAAAATTGAAATTGAAAACTACAACAATCCAAAATTGGAATTAAAATAATGACAACAAAATAAGGAAATTGTAGTAATGGAACAAAGAACAAAATATGTATTAGATGATTTAAATAAAAGACTAAGTGTAACCATCAAATAATCTAATGAAGAATAATTTACACTAACATATTTACACTAACACACTACACGGTCTAGATTATAATAAATAGCCAAGACAGTCTAACGTAGATAAATAGACCAATCTTAATTTCAAGATCATTCAAGAAATGAAAGAAATATTTTCAAAGAGAATAAAACTAAATCTTACAAGGGTTTACTTCACAATAGTAAAAAATTATTATGAAAATAAAGAGATGAATAAAAATGAACAATGGAGGATATGAGAATCAAGATATTCTCTCTATTTTTTTTTATTTTGATCAAAGGTAGAGGACTGAATATATAAAAGTAATGTACCCCATTCTGAGTATAGCTAAATAAAGAAAATAAATAAAAATATTACAATTTGATAATGTCATAAAAACAAATAAACATAATTGATGGTAATTTGATTTTATCATAAGTTTCATAAAGACAAAATCACACAATATTAGTTTCCTTCTAGAAACCTTGTATCCATATCTTTTGAAAACTCCCCCCAAGCTGGGGAGCGAATGTTGATGAGACCCAACTTGGAACAAATATTCTTGAAAGACTGAAGACCTAAGGCTTTGGTATAAATGTCTACTAATTGCTCTGTGGTAGAAATGGGAAGCAAATGGATGAGACTTTTTTTTCAATTTTTCTCTAACAATGTAACAATTTATTTCTATATCTTTCGTACACTCGTGAAATATTGGGTTTGTTGCAATGTACCTTGCTGAGTCATTGTCACAATATAAAAGAGATAGTTGTTCAAAATGAATTTTGAAATCTTGAAGAAGATAAACTAGCCATTGAATTTCACACGTAACAGTGGCCATTGCCCTATAACAGTGGTCATTGCCCTATATTCAGCTTCACAGGAACTCTTTGATATTGTTCCTTGCTTCTTTGATTTCCATGATATAAGGAAATTTCCAAGATACACACTAAAACCAGACACTGATTGTCTTGAATCACTGCATATGCCCCAATCACTATCACAAAAGGCTTTTAAATGAGCAGAACTGTTAGAAGAAAAAAAATAAGCCAAGACTTGAAGCTCCTTTAATATATTTGAGAATTCTAATTGCTGCGTCATAGTGTACAATTGTAGGCTTATCAAAAAACTGAGAAAGTTGTTGAACAGAACATGTGATGTCAGGTCGGGTATTAGTGAGATACATAAGTCTTCCAATCAACCTTTTATAGGCATGAACATCAATAAAAGACACACTTCCAGTAGAAGACAATTTAACAAGATTATCCAGAGCAGTTGCAGGTTTGCAGGCTAAAAGACTTGCATCTGTTAACAATTCCAATGCATATTTCCTTTGATTCATCATTATTCCTTTCTTACTTCTTGCTATTTCAAAACCAAGAAAATATCTTAAATCACCAAGATCCTTGATCTTGAATGCTTTATTCAAAGCTTATTTGACTCGGTGAATCTCCTCTTTATCATTTCCTGCCAAAATTATATCATCTACATACACCAATAATATTGTAAAAGATCCTTCAGAAGAATTAATGAATAAAGAATAATCATTCTCCCGCAGAAATAAAAAAGGATGACAATTTAGCAAATCATGGATACTGGTTCTCAAGTATGATTTTTGTATTGTATATTATTTTTATTTCACACTCATGATTTTATGGATATGGTTTGCGGCTGGAGGAACTTGTTCCTTGAGATTTCAAATGATCAGAAAAATGTGGGTTATTGGTAGGAGATTGATATTAATTGCTCATTTATCCTAACTATTCACTGCTACTGTATTCCATAGTAATTATATTATGAGTTATTGTGATTTTATTACGAATAAATTTAAGTAACATTTAAACTTTTTTTTTTAATTTCTTATATAAAAGACTGTATATCTCACTTTTTTCTTTATTTTACTATATGAACCTATAATATAAAAGAATGACCGCACCTAATCCTGCGACTTCTTTCACAGCAAATATAGTAGCTTTCTTTTCGGGACAGGAATGGAGAACTGATGTTGTGGAAGGATCAGTTACCTTTCAAGGCAAAGCTAATACCATATTTACTTTTGTGAATTTTGAAGATGTACCCCTTACACTGGATGGACCGGTAGTGGTGACTTTTGGCATACCATCTTGCCCTCAAAATAATCCCATCATCAATCTGTTTATGGCTCTTACGTGGTGAAGATGCAATAGTAATAATAATAAATTCAGTCTAATAGGTAAAACTTTTGTAGAAGATATGTATAATAGAATGGTGAAGATGCAATAGTAATAATAATAAGTTCTGTATAATAGGTAAAACTTTTGTAGAAGATATGTATAATAGATGGTATATGGATAATAATAATAATAGGTATTGTAAAATATGTAGTTATGTTGTAAAATAATTGTTGGAAATAAAGAAACTTCTGTTTAAATTATGCAGTACCATATGCTCATGTTAAAGAAAAGAAATTCTTACACTTAATATTTTACTATTAATAATAATAATAATAATAATTTTGGACGTCACATAAATCCTTTTTTAATTTACAAATTTGTCTCGGTTGAATAGAAGTCAATCCAGGAGGAGCAATCATGTATACATCTTCTTTCAACTCTCCATGTAAGAAGGCATTATTTGTCTAATTGTTTTAACTCCCAATTATATATAGAGGCTAGAGAAAGAAACAACCTTACAGTGGTCATCTTTGCTACTGGAGAAAAAGTTTCAAGGTAGTCAATGCCTTTTATTTTGTATCCCTTTGCCACTAATCTTGCTTTATATCTTTCAATAGTCCATCAGCATTATACTTTATTTTGAATACCCATTTGCAACCTATGGCAGTTTTGTTCTTGGGAAAAAGAACAGTCTCCTAGGTTTGATTTGACTCTAAAGCAGATATCTCACACTGTATAGCCTTTCTCCAACAATCATGTTTCATAATTTCAGAATAAGTGTTTGGCTCAACATGTGAAGAAATAGACATAACAAAAGATGAGTAAGAAGGCGATAATTTATTATAAGACAAAACTGAATTCAAAGGATATTTAACTTTTGAAGATGTATTGGAAACATTAAGATTACAATGATAATCCTTTAGATACTCAGGTGGTCTTTTTGTTTGGGTACTCATTCGAATTGACTGTATTGTTTCATGAGCTTCATTAAGGTTTTGGTCACTATGGGAGCAAATTTCTTCTAGAACCTCAATGTTTGATTCATGTTCATTATTACAATTGTCTTCTACATTATCACAGGGTGCAATGGGTACAAAAATGGCTTGTGATGGTTGACTCGAAACAGGTTGGTCTTCGGTAAAAGGATTTTGATCAAGAATATTAGGACTGCCAGTTTTATTGCTAGTATCCTCAACCTTTTGATATGGAAAAATATGTTCATAGAAAACAACATCCCTAGACACAAAAATTTCTCTAGATTGAATATTCAACAAAACATATCCTTTTGTTCCTGTTTTAAAACCAATAAAAACACATTTTGATGACCTTGGATCAAACTTTTTTCTATTTGTTGGTAAAGTACTAGAATAGCATAAAGACCCAAACAAACATATTTAATTGATTAAAATCTGCTACAATTTTGTAAAGCATCTCATGAGAAGAAAAATCATTTAAAACAGGTGTGGGAAGTATGTTTATAATATGCGTAGCATGTATCACAAAATATGACCAATAAATTTTGGATAAATGAGATTGTATCATGAGAGCTCTTGCTACATTTAAAATATAACAATGTTTCCTTTCAACTATACTATTTTGCTGCGGAGTATTAACACAAGACGTTTGATATACTATTCCTTTGTTGACAAAGAAATTAGTCATAAAAAATTTAGTCCCATTATCACTTCTTATTGTTTTTATTGTTGTCTCAAATTGTGTTTGAACAAAAGTGACAAAATTTTCCAAAATCTTGACAACTTCAGATTTTTGTTTTAAAAGAAAAATCTATGTGTACATCGAACAATCGTCAACTATGGTCAAGAAATATTTATTACCGTGAATTGATGGTATTGAGTATGGTCCCCATAGATCAACATGAATCAAATCAAAACATTTCTTAGATTTAGATGTACTAAGAGGAAAGGGAAGTCTTTTTTGCTTTGCAAAATCACAAACGTCACAAACAAAAGATTTGTTATATTTAACAAAAGGAAATTTATTTTTGATAACATCAATAGATTTGTTTGAAACATGCCCTAACCAAAAATGCCAAAGGTTTTCGAGATCACTAGCAGTAAAATTGAAGTATTGGTGATATGTGGAGATGTGACAGGTTTTATTTAAAGGTTTTGATAAGAAGAGACCTGAGTATATAAAGTCTATTTTTCATCTCAGCTGAACCAATCATTTTCAAAGAGTTTTTATCTTGAATGTGACAACCACTAGAGCAAAAGTAATTACAAATGATAAATTAGTGAACAACTTTGTTACTTAAAGAAGATTAAAAGTGAAATTAGGAATATACAGAGCATTATCTATGACATGATTTTGATTGAGAAAAACAGTTATAGAAAAATTAGCAATGACTTGATTTCCATTTGGTAATTTGACAATGATAGGATTAATTTGATTATATGAATTGAAACAAGTCAAGGATGAACAAATGTGGTCAATAGCACCATTATCAATAATCCAAGAACTAAAAGAAGAAAGAAATTTAGTACCCGTGTGTGTTGTTGTGTGGGAAGGAATGACAGAGATTTGATTAGAGACATTGTCACTGGATTTAGACTGTCGACTAACAATGTTTGATATTGCTCAGGAGTAAAACTAATTTGTTGAGAATATACTTCTAACCTTGAACCTTCATGATTTTGCTGGTTATTATGCTTTCTGATTTTCAAACTTGAATTGAAGTGGAAAATCATGTTTTCTATAACATGTATCAATCACATGCCCTGTCTTTCTACAACGACTGCAGACTTTAGAAGTATATCGTCTTTCGTAACTTCTTCTGTTAGTATCAATCATTTCTTTTGAATGATCATCAAAAAATTGTCTCTCTTAATGTGTACTAAAAGAACAAATCCTATGTTCTTTGGAAGTTGCAGGAAAAGTGTTTGCCAAATTGAAATGTGTATCAATGCTCTTTGAATCTCTAACTTCCTTAACTATTAAAATTTGCAAATAGTTGTAGATTTTCTTATTGTTATTTAATGTTATTTTGTTATAAAATCTCTATTATATTAGGTCTGACACTTATTTGATAAAATTTTTATTTTTATAACAATTTTAAAATTTATTAATTATCATGTTGAGTGTCTTATTTAGTAATTGAAAGTTAAAAATTATTACCTATTATATTGGGTTTAGAATTTATTTGATAATTAAAATTGTTATTCATATAATATTAATTGTTATGTTAGGTTTCAAACCCTTTTATAATTAAAATTTTAAATTTAATACTTAATTTGAATTATTATTCATTTAACAATTTTAAAACTAAAAATAATTGATTGTAATGTTATATCTAAATTTCTTTGATAATTAAGATTTTCATTTATATAATAATTTTAGTAGTTAATTAGACTTGCTTGGTAATTTAAGTTTTTAATATAAAATACTTATTAAAATAGTTTTGTCTTTAAATATAAAAATATCAAAATCCAATGCCTTGATTAGAAATTAATTAGAAATGTCACCGATTTTTAATGGAATACAAGGGAGGTCAACATCTTATCAGGTCTAAATAAACATTTTTTTAATAAAATTACATTGTGCTAACAAAATTCACACACACCATACAAATTGAATAGTAAAACATTACTTTAATTTAATTCAAATTTCATATTAAATTGAAATCAAACAAAATCTCGAATCTGATTATTTAGTAAGAAAATCGAATCCATGGCCTAACTGCGAAGAATCTAATGGATGGCGCCAGAATGAATTAGGAAGAAATTTATATTTCAAAAGATTTAATTCTACTGGCAATCCCAATTCTCCCTGAAAGAGTATATTACAAATAAATAAATAAATAAATAAAAATATCCATTCCCCGTAATGCTGTGCTAACACCATTTGATATCATTTAAAATTGTTATATTCCTCTCAAAAATAGTAAACAAATGCCACCATAACACCCCTAGTACAGAAACCTTTCCAGATAAGTCATCTGATTAGAATAGCAATGCAGATGAAGTTGAAGAGCTGGGAACTTGGATGATCAATTGATTGATTTTCCATAAGCTTCAGAATCAAAAAAGGACTACAAAGGAGTTGTAAATCGAATACAAAAAACCTTTGTTTCTTTGAATAAAATGAATATAACATTTTTCTACCATCACAATTCAGACTCAGGTATCCATATCAGAGTATATTCTTTACAGGGACTTGCATATGCGCTTTTGCTAGCAGCTACATAATCTTCTAAAGTTCCACGTGCTACACAGGCACCCGTCTGCCTCTGTAGCGGTCCAATAACTGCAAGTTCACAGAAAAAGCAGAGTTCCATCATTTCAGCATATTATGCACCCAACTATTCTTTATAGTTCGATCATTTCAGCATATTATGAAAACTAAGTTCAGATCTACCACAGTTACTAAGATTTGTTCAAGAATTCATGAAAATCCAGTATTGATATGGTAACATGCAGAAGTATAAGATATGATGATAGGAAAAAGACATTTCAGCGCAAATGCTAAAACAAATAGCTTTAATAAATGACATATATAAATGCTTGAGCAATATGATGATAGGAAAAAGACATTTCAGCACAACTTACCGATCGAATGTATGGTTGTTGAAACAACCAACCAAGAATAGGGATCTTCTGAATGAAAACAGACAGTGTAGGCCAGAAACCACTGCAAAATACCATTTCGTAAGCCCTAAGCACAAAACAGACTTAATAGAACAGATTTTTTTTTTTTTTTTACTAAACCTGAAGAGTACGATGAATCCATAAGACTCCACAATCATGCCCAGAATAGGCCACCCCAAGATAAGAATAAAGAATCCAATACCAAATGAAATGGTTCCCTACAGAACCAGTAAATATGTAAAAGGTTAGGGTTGAAAATGAACCGTGAAGAGACATGGAATGAAGAAAGAGAGAGATGATAAATGTATAACTAGTTTACCTTGAAATTACTACGTTTCATGAAGAATTGCATGGTGGATTTCAGTCCAATGGTCAGGGATACTCCAGAAACAAAGAGGATCTGATTTGAGTGACAAGTGTAATAAAAGATATTATTAAGTTGAGCATAATCACACAACTAGCAGAAAGATAAAAAATCACAAGCATGAAATTTGTCATCACACTTACATTTCCCATTGCAAGCAATCCCTTGTCAAAGAAGAACATAATACCAAGGAATGAGAAAAATATGCCAAAGCCCGTTAATCCCAATCCAATCTCTGTTTAATGTGCCAATGCAAACATTAAATTTCAGAAGACATTAGAATATTAAAAAAAAATATATGCCAGCAATATAACGTTTACATTTAATCTTGTCATTTTGTCAGTCAAGATTACAGAACAAATATAAAAAAGCAAGGGAACTAATAAATGTTTTAAAAACTGACATCTAGAAAGATTTCTTGCTCAAAGATACTGAAGAAAATAGGTTCAGAGCTGCTATAGCACTGTGCAAGACATATTGTTACTTCTACATCAAGAAAGGATTTCAGTATAATATTTATACAAGTAATGACTATTTTAACTACGTGATTCAATTATCAAAAGAGCTTTCAAAATAGGCAAAAAGCAAATATGTTTAATTTAGGCAGAAATCATGCTTTTTTTCTTTTCCTCTTATTTCACGGTTTGCTCCTATATGGACAAAAGCCACCATGCGCCCTGCATAATGCATAAACACAACACATGGCCCACACTAAGCCAAATTCTCCCCAAAGGAGCTTTGATAGAAAAACCAATAGTACTAATCACTTGCACACAAATTTTAAAAACTCTAGGCATTATAAAAAAGAAAGAAGCATTATGTACATGCAAATTTGGACTTGCTAAACGAACTTCGCTAACTCGAAAAAAAATGATTGGTCTTTCACAAATTATATGATTTAAATCCTCTATCAAACTATTAATAAAACCTGAAAGCGAAAAAAATACAGGGTAGAGCAAGAGAAGAAACCAAACAATTTAGCACAATCCTAATATAATTCAGAATCATTTCGACCAGATAGCACTTCTTCAAAATAAATTAATTCAACCACTAATTTATTTATGGAATCGTTGCAAACTCTAATAACCTCTACCCTCGTTCCATCATATACTTGCATAATAAAGACATAAAACCAAGTCATATGATAGCATTATTGCCAGCAAAAACATCAAATTCACTTACTCTTTCGATCATTCATTTCAAAGGAAACCATTTTATACCAATGATTGAGATGTCCAAATGTCTTGCTTTCACTGGAACAAAAGCTGGAAGAAAATAAGTCAGTTAATAAAAATCATATTAAATGCATACAAATATTCTTCTCAACTAGTTTGACTAAAGAACATACAGCAACATCATAGCCATAATAAATCTCAATCAAAGGAAAAATTCCAGGAGAAACGAGAGATAAGTATGAAAAATCTTAAAATATAATGTGCAATTCTGGTCCTTGGAAAATAGGGTTTACATTAATTTTCCACGTGGATGCCTTTTTCATCTCCCAAATCACTTTATCTCTGTTCCTCCTTCAGTCAAAGGTTCTCTAGTAGCACTCATAGGGAAGCCATTAGCACACCCATTCTCCAAACAGCACTTTTTCATACACATACACAAATACATCCTCCCAATCTTTTTTACAATCTTAGTCACTATGAAGCACTAATAGCAGGCATAGCATACACACACATGCATGGGTCTGACAAAATTAAGAAAGCAAGCAACAACCAATTCATTCTGTACAAGTTTCAACAGTTAACAGGTTGACAAAAACACAACAGAAAATTTCCCCATAGAGACCATCAAGGCTCAAACATCCCTCCATATAGTCCATACCAATGGTCAGAAAATCATAATTCCCGTAAGTAAACAAAAATCACTTGACTGACAAGTACAGCAAATCATTAATCATTAATACCAAAAACCCATTGTTTAAAATCCAAAATAACTCCAGCAATTACTCCTCAGGCAATCATCACTCATTAAGGAGTTAACCCAGAAATCTTTTAATCATTTATACCTGGTAGCAACTAGTAAACATAATTCCCAAATCAGAAATAGCAATTGTCCCCTCACCAAAATCTACAAGAATACCTAACTCCTCCTTCCAAATATGCATAAAAAACATAAATGACCACTCAAACTCAGCACACCCCTACAATCTGCAATCACGCATCAATTCCTTCCAAACTCAGGTACACAGCAATCAACCAATTACTGAACCAATTTTGAAACAGAATCCCATATGCCCAGCAATAGCTGTCAACACCCACAATCAACCCTGTACTGTCTGATACCGGACGAATGGATTTCACAGACCAGAAACTCAATCATCCTAGAAGAATCCATTCCCTTCTCTTCTGCTAAACCCTTTCCCACAGTCTTGCCTGAAGCCCTACACCATGACTGACCTCAAAATAGAAGACAAAATGCTACGAATTTAGCAATTACAGTATTTTCTTATTTTGGGGGCAAAAGCCCAAAGATTTCGATCTTGCAGTTTTTTTCTTTTAGTTTTGGCAAAGGAATTATGTTTTATTTCTAATTTTAGAGAATGAATTTTTCAATGGTGACATCCATGTGGATGACGGAGGCATAAATGCGCCACAAGAGCTCTTAACATGTCATTTAAGACTCTGTTAATTGGCATCCTAAACAGAAGGACCTATGCAATGCCATTAGCTAGTTTCTTCGTTTCAAGAATTAATAAAATAAAAATAGCCAAGTCCTAATAGTTTAAACCCTTGCAAAGATACATGGCAATCAACATGAATTAATGAAAACAAAATACAGTCAATTCAAATACATAAACTAGTTTTACTTGGTAATTAATAGCATGCTACAACATCACTATAGCCGAAAGGAGTGGCCTTAAGCTGCTATGGGATTCAAATTACAAAACAATTTTCGATAGTAGCTTTCCACACACTATATCGGCAATACCATGATATAGGCATCATAAACCCTTACCTTAGAAACAATGTTCCTTCACTCTATCCAGGACTTTATTATTTCCGTGTCCTGTTTTCTTTTTTTTTTCTTTCAGACTTCACATTCTGCTAATTCTTATCTAATGTGATATGTTCTTTTTCTATTAACTTCACCATCACCTTTGATTTTTATTTTTTTACTGTTCATAGATCAATGGTGATTGTGTATGCAAAGTGGCAGATTATTCATAAGGAAATTCTTTAATTTTGGACCCTTTTTGGTTTTCGAGAATTTACAATGGTGAATAAATTATTTAGTTTTTATAATAGCAGAACTTCTGCTTCCCACTCTCCCACTACAACAATTTCAGGGCTAGCCACAAAGCACCACTTCCAAGGATTAGAAACTATGCTATTATCGATCTCCATCAAGTTCTAACAACTCAAAATTTGCATAATCAGTACCGTTACACAAATTAAACTGCATCAATCAGCATCTATTTAAAGCCAATACAAATGCAATAGACGAAAAGAAAAAAAAAATGAAAATTTGAACAAGAAAACAGCAGAACTTAATCACCAAAAATCACACTAGTCCAATCCGGATAGAAAATTTACTTGCCAATGTCCCATTCCAATTAACCAAATTCAACAAAAAACAACGGTGGAGAACACAAACAAATAACACGGTTTAGCGACTCGTTACGAATTCTCCGCGTGGCGTTTCAAAAAACGCAAACACGAAACACAGAAAACACGTCCATGCCGCGAACTCTTGCTAGTTAAAGAGAGAGAGAGAGAGAGGAAATAAAAAAAGTCCTCCAACTTCGAAGTTGAAAAATTGATCCGAACAGAAAATACTATGACGCGTTTGGATCTCACATCGCATCGTAGTTTCGGCCAAGAAAAGAAACGGATCCAGCAACAGGACCAGAGCAATCTTCAGATTCAAAGAAAATTGATTACCTGTCAACCTAGCGCGGAGTCGCCGGGAAGAGGTGGAGATCGGCGGCGGCTACGGCGGGGGAAGTTGCGGTTGGACGGTGAAGATGGGAGTGATTTTATGGAGAGAAACGTGATAATTGAATCGACGTTGTTCAGCCAATAGTATAAGAGGGATTTTTAGTCTTCTCTGTTAAGAAATGAAGCTTTATTTCTGTGTAACTTACAGGGAAAGACTGAAGTGGGTTGAATTGCATTAAAATTAACTTATATGTAAATATTATTAATTAATTAGAAAATTATTCAAGGTGTTAAAACTAATTATTATGTTTAATTTCTTTTTAATTTTGATGCATTTTTTTAAGATACAAAATGTTATTTTATTATTGATAATTACAAGCAATGTTCAATATCTTCATGGATGTCATCATCCTGTTATCTATTCCTTCCTTCTCATAATATTTCCTTTATACAATAATAACCATAAATATACCTTTTTTTAAAATATTTTTTTAATAAATATATCATTTTCATTAAGACACTAGTGAGTAATTATTCAGAAATAAAAAAAAAATGATGTTTTATTGAACAGTGAAAAATATAAATTAATTTAGAATTTGTGTAAAAGTCTAAAATTGTATTCATTACGAAACAAAAGTATAATAAGGTTTAGAGATGGTTGTTGAGGATTGGAAATATAATCCTTTTAACTCTTTTGATGTAATTATAAATGTAGAAATATGGTTCTGAGTCTTAAACTATTAAAGTGTAGCAATTAGTATTGGTAATGTCCGTCCATTTGAATTATGGTTCTCGTTGTGAAATTTATTACTTCGTAATAATTAAAGTTGGGTATGCCTATTCATTTAAATTAGTATTAGTATAAATTCAAATTAAAAAAATATATTTGTCTTTACTTTTTACATCTTAAATGGCTATTTAAGACGTTATTTATTGTACAAATCTCTTCTATCATACAATGTTATATAAGTTTATTCAATAGTTTTTATTTTTAGTATTTGTGACCATTCAGGATTTTAGATATATAACAACCTCAACAATAGAATTATTAGATTGTATAGATCTAATTTTAAGTGGAAAGATGTAATGTCAAGATGTTTTCACAATATTTTTCTAAAGTTAGATTACAAATTAATAACATTAAATCTAATAAAGTGAAAAATAAAAAAAAATATATATTTGATATTTTTACAACAGTTTGTTTATAAACTTAGTATATCTGGTTATTGATTAACTTTGTAATGTTTTATTAGGCATACTATCGCTCTAATACAAAATGAGTGTTTTTTGGACAATGATTATTATTAACTAAACAACTCAAATATTATTTGAAATACAATTATTCTTAGTTAAGATTGAATATTTTTAAAAACACATTCATTCCTAGCTAAGATTAGGTATTCTTTGAAATATAATTATTGGTTAAGATTGAGTATTCTTTGGAACATAATCATTCTTGATAGTAACTTGGTATCTTGAACAAGAAAAAAACAATGAACCATAGTGTTTTCTACAATTGCAGCATAATACATCAAGTCAAAAGTTGTTCCTCATAACTTGTATAAATTAAAAACCAACTAGAAGATTATATCGTCTATGAAGGTAATATTTTTTATGTGACAATAATGTTGCAATTAGTCTCTCAAAGAACCTTATATTCCATTATAGGGCAAAACATTGCAATCAAACATAACTTTATCAAAAACCATGTGATGGATTCTTTGATGAAGAGTCAATTCCAATTGGTGGAATGGAAGAGTAGTGGAGGAAGCTTGGATGAATGGAGGTCTTTAAGTGAGAAAGAGTTGTGGAGAGGTGATTCTATGGGAGAGGTTCGACCAACTCGCAAAGGAAGATGCTAAGGAAGGAATGAGAATTATGAGAGTTATCCTAGGGAGATTCAAGAACAAGTGAGATGTAATTTATGTATAGTGACTCTACTCATTCAAAAGTGAAAAATACATGGAGATGGGAGTCCTATTTATAAAAGTTGGGGTTGGACCTTAGAGAGTCAAAAGGAGAGGGGAATTCAAATTTGAATTACCCCATGGTCTATTAAAGAAATGATGCATAGAGTGGATCAAGTGCTACTTCTCCACTTATGCTTTTCACATTTGAAGATGTGCTCAATGTGCAACATGTGTCTCTTTCCATATTATGGTCAACCTAAGATTTTCTTTGGGCTTGAATGGGCCTAACTGAAATCCTAAAAAGACTCCTATAACCCTAATAAGACTACAAATCTCAAATACAAGCTCAAATGTCTTAGACTACTTCACAAGTCTATTTATTCTTACTTTATACATTCTATTACACACTAGAGATTACCCATATTGAGAATAACTTGAGAGCCTACTGAGATAAGTTGAAGCCTAGTCGTCTTAGATCCTTATAATCATAACTTTAGTTGTCAATCTCTTAGCCTAGGGTTTCCCATCACCATGTTCAAAATGAAACTATGGATTTATAATTTGTACCCGTAAAATATTAGTTAGCTAATATTTTTACAAATCACTAACTAAAGAAAGATTAAATCATTTACGAAGTTTATTGGACATCAAATTTGTTGAAGAATTATTAGGATCATGTATACATTGTCTATATGTTTTGATGTTTTTTAAATAGTTTAGATAGATCACATACATATGATGATCATTTTATATCATGAATGTGAAACGTTCTTTGAATTACATTTTGTTACCTAAGGTCTCTTTTTGCCTTAAATGTAAAGAAATGATTATTTTACCAAGTCGTTATAAAAGTAAATCATTGTTAAAATCACTTATCATTGTTATCAAACTATATATTAAACGACTTTTAGGTGAACTTCCTAAATACATCCAATAAACCTTCTCTCTCACTCAATAACTCAACTTTTTGATACATGGAAACCCAAATCTTAACCATACTATAAGAATCCATGGCTCAATTTCTCAGAGCCCTTACCCGGCCTCACCAACAACAAAATCAACCTTCTACATCTCAACCACCAACTCTACCACCATAACAATGATGAACTTTCTTTTCAAACCCTTTATTGATTGACAAAAGGGAGAGAAAAGATATTTTGAATTTTAGAGTATAAGACACTACATTTGTGCATCATATATGTTTTATAACATGAGTCTTCTATGCATCTATGTTTTCATCTCACATCCATCTTTCTTACTCTGATACTTGTCATTGTTATACAAAGTTTTGTGCTTTACTTATATTTGTTCTTCCTTGTTCTAATTTAATCTAATACTCTTAGAATTTGTTATCATAAAAAGAATGAGAGGTTATCTGAATGGTCTACACTTGTCTAGAACCATTAGACTATCTCTATGTGGATAATTTTGATAATAACAAATATGAAAATATTATCTTACATAGTATTTATGAACCTTCTTATGTGCATTCAATGAAGTAAAGATTCTATCAGACCTTCCAATAACATATGGTTTAAAAAAGACGCTCTAATTTATTTTTATCATAATTGATAAATCTAAGCACATGTTAAAGTTGTAACCATACAAATTTTTTATACATAAAAATAATTATATTAAATAAGTTTAAATTAGCTTCAATAAGGTTAAACTTAGCACTCAACCTCCAAAGCACTATTTTATAAATATGAAAACAAATAGTTTCAACAATGCTTTAAAAATCTATTAAAAATCATTATATTGACAAACATTAACAATATCCTTTCATATATTAATGCACATATTCTATTAACTATTCTTGCATATTTCTTTATTGATCGCACATAATATTTATAAGGAAGTGCAATCTTCTATATTAGATTTATCCTTAAAGATTAACCAAGCATAACCAAGCAATGCTAATATTTTGAAAGACTTATATAAAGGACAAATATGTTATTCCTTCAATACACAAACATAAAATGAAACTTATAAAAACTTATAAGTTATGTAATGTTATAAGTTCGAGTGCACCTTTTTAGAAGTAATAAATATTTTGTATTCATTATGTGGAGCTACTCACCTTTAAGACATATTTGGTATATCTTTTCTTTTAGAATAATCCTCTTTACCTTATATCATATATCTTTGTAATAAGGATCTTAAAAAACTTAATTCTCAACCTTATGAAGGAATTAAGAAGTGATAACCTCAAATAATCTATATGCTCATCTTATAATCAAGTTTCAATAAATAAAATATATTAAAAAATATTTTAAAAAAGAATTAGATATAAGTTTATAATTATAACTTAACTAGACTATTTTATATCATTTTTCTACATGGTAAATAATTTAGCATTTTGCCCGAAAAATATTATAACTATATTGAAACCTTTATATCATCACATACCAAATCTCTCATTATTGAATTTAGTTTCTTAGTGCATGCATCACTTACCATTTTCTCCTCACTTGGTTCAGCTATCACATAGCTTGAATTGTATTTGTTAAAATAATTATTTTCAATATTCTTTTACCCAAATATTTATATTTGTATAAGCCTAATCTAATATGATTTGATATAATTTAATCTCATTCAATATATATTTTATGATGATCAATAATATTTCTATAATGATTAATATTCTATTATCAATTATCATAATTTATATTTATTAAGAATAATTCAGAAAAATCTTAAAAAGTCTGTAAATAGATAATAATTTTACAGAAGTAAATTCAATCTTATATTTATTTATTTATATTCATTTATTTTTATTATCTGACTTAATATTGGATAATCTTCTCATCAACTAACTTCTATAACCATTTTTAACAAAATATATAACTTAGTTGCTTAGTTAAAACGTAACTTTCTCAAAATCAATTATACTGTACTTTACAATACTCTAACTAATCCAATTCTAACAGGAACAATTCTCTTCTTTAAAATGAGTTGTTTGTTAGAAGGTTGTTATAACATACTTTCATAATTAATTATGCGATAATTATGAGATAATAATTAATAATCAATTTTTACTTCACTTTTTCACTTGTAGATATAATATATTTTTACATTTCTAAGTAAAATAGATTAATTGAGCAAACCTTTTATCATGAACCAGTTTAACAATCTCTAGTGTTTACTGATTTCCATGAGAAGAACAAAATTCTGAAATATTAAAAGGAGATTAGTTTGAATTTCGAACCCGATACAAATATAGGATTTTGAAAATCGAATCACATGAAAATAAATAGAAAAAGTGAACTTGTCTCAAATGGATATTGATAGATGACACTTACACTCTGAATTTTAAAGGATAAATAAATAATTTGATCACCTATAGACAAAAATAATTATTGTAGTTTTTGAAAGTGTAAAAAAACCTTCCAATTATATTCTACTGCTAATTTTTAAAACATTTTATCATTAAAAAGGAATTTAATTAAGTTTTATATTATTTCAAAGAGTAAGTTAACTTCTTACATATTTCTTATTTTATTGAATAGTTAATATGTAAACTACAACTTAAATCAAATAAATTAAAATTAAAATTAATATTTTAAATAGAAAAGTCAAAGAACTTTTTTTATAGAAAATTGAAAGATTTAATTATTATTCATTATACATTAATAATGAAAAAAATTATAATATCCCCTAATTATAATTTTTTATATTTATTGTAAATTTTATAATAATTATTTTAAAGGTTTAGGTATAAACCAACTCATTAAGACGTATAAGAAGAATTCAGAACTTATTTTAGATAAGTTCATTGAGAATGTATGTTAAGTCATGTGTTATTAAAATTCTACTAAATTGTCTATGAGTATCTAATCTTATCTTTAAGAGGGTGTGGTAAAAATTTCACATCAACTAAGAATATAATTAAAATATAGTATGCAAATGAAGTATAAATCTAATTTAAGAAATTAGTTATATAAAATTGAGTTAAGTATACACTCTCTTTTTAAAATATATATTATTATTAATGAGGAGCTAGGATTTTTTTATATTTATTTTAAAGACAGAAAAAACATTAATTTCATATAGTTAATTCAACTAATTTACACAATGCAGCAAAAATATACAAAATACTGCTCCAATTTCTATTTTCTGAGTTACAGTTCAGTTTGAGTCAGGCAGATCCAAGGGCTTGAAATATTTCCCATCTATTAGATAAGTTCCAATTCTGAGCCTCACAGCCCAAACATCTTTGGGTTTTCTTGAAACAATTCTGCACCAAGTAACAACCCAATTTTTTACTATAAGCATTTGATGCTCACAAATTTATATACCATGATCAAACAAATCTTACATTAAACTAACCTAGGCACCTCAATGGGTTAGATTTACATAAAGCAAAATTCTATTTCTATTATACTGAAACTTGTTGAAAAATATAAGTTCTGGAAGTGAGATCAACCAAACTTTTCATGTCAATGATACATAAAAAATATTTACTGACAACACTTTCACTCAAACAATCTCTTTCCAGTGTTAATCAGTGTATTAAATCAATTATAATAAAGTACTTTTTTATTAGTTGGTAGATTAAAAAGTTTACACTCTAATTGCATGAAATGTATGGAGAATTGAATTTCTTGATGATGAGATGAATACCTTCCAACATCACCAGCTTTGACTTGACCAGTATTAACCCTGAGACAGGGCATAGTAGCTGCAGTCTTAATCATCTTGGGAGCTTCAATGAAAATAATGGGAGAACCTATCTCCAACTTGGACCCTTTTTCTGGTAACTCTGAGGACTCTTTTGATGCACACTTTACTAAAGAAGAAACACCATTTTGCCTCACAACTTCACAATTCAAGCTTCTCTCTTGGACCCTCAAAAATGGCTTTGTGATTGCACAAGAAGAAAAGGAGAAAGCCATGCTCACTTCTATAGTCCTCCAAATTAAAAACTGCAAAATGCACCAATGAATGGCTTTTTCAAAATTGGTGTCTCAACATGGTTATGAACTGAAGTGGATATTACAAGAGTTGCATAACTAAACTGAACTCACCAAAACCAGAAATTCTACTGCAGGTTGAAAACTTTTCCTTAGAGCCTTTTCTCTTCAACTTAGAAACTATTTGAAGGTTAGAACATGTTTGTTTAGTCAATTGGGTATGGTTGCATTTTTTGTGAGAGTTCTCTACTCATTTGTGGTGCATGTTTGAGGAAGAAAATTTGGATAGGAAGATAATACAAAAGATAAAATATCTCTGGATAACTTTTTTTTTCTTCTCTTCTTCTGGAAAGTAGGACCATGTGGAAAAGCTCAGTATATGTTATGGTGACGTATAGACGTGTGTAAGTCTGTTCTTGTTGTTTTTTTAATAAAATATGTTTTTAAATTTTTTTGAAAAAATAAATTATTATTTTAAAACTAATAACCAATTGAGGAAGTGATATCATAGTCACAAAACATTAAAAAAAATTCTTGATTTACATTACGAATTTTTATCTATATATAAA
>Ga0123340_1000527_pt1 | contig 26056 bp, 7 predicted proteins | sample SirMexnodulemix_FD_89961 | JGI IMG/M metagenome (GOLD analysis project Ga0123340, IMG submission 89961) | Root nodule microbial communities of legume samples collected from Mexico - Siratro Mexico nodule mix | ecosystem: Host-associated > Plants > Roots > Nodule | place: Mexico: Nepantla...
GCCCTTTTTTTTTTTTTTTTTTGTTTGTTCCTGTACTACGTTATTATTTCTGGACCTGGGCCTGGGGCTGGGCCTTCTTAGTGGGTTTTAATTTTGGGCTTCAGGGGCCTCATCGCGAGTAAAATGTACGATACTGCTACTTCTATTGTGACCAACCTCATTTCCTTGGTAGAACAATATGGATTTGTTCTTAATGGTGCTAGAGCATACTACAGTAACAGGAGGTACTCTCTACACTAATTGAATTTTATTATTATCATTATTATTATTATATTTACTGAATTTTATTAATTGTTTCGTGTAAATTGGGAATGTTAACTCCTCATAAAATTTGGTGAGTTATATAGACATGTAGCGGTTTTAGATCGTGCAATAATTAATTTGGATTTTTTTTTTAGTAGGATTTTCTTTCATCTGTTAATTGTATCTTGATGAATAAAAGTTGCTTATATAGCTTTACATTTTTATACTATACATTGACGTGTGGCATGAATGAAGACGTGAAGTATGTCTTATATAGTGTCTATGCTGGTTTCATTTCATTATATTGCAATGTAAGTTTCACCCTTAAAAATAGTATTTAATGGCTTTTGTGTTTCCAATATAAATATTTTCCTTTTCAATATAACAAACTTTCTATGCTTGTCTTTTCATCATGTATTTATGGACAACTGGACATGCATAAAAATCTTTATAACTTACTAATAAATTTAACTCTTGTTATTGGCTTGTGTGGCAATTTCAAACTTCTATCATCTCTTACTGTGGTATGAAATAGAATAATGTTAATAGTATTTTACTAATTCTCTTACTAAATGAATAAAGTATGGCACACTTTTCACATTTATAATATATTGCATGCATTTATATATTTTAAAAACGTATTGATAGGATTTATAAGAAGTGTATTGCTACTCATGTCTCAACTTGGACCTTTCTTTTTTAGTTTTTGCTGTATGCTTATGATTTATTCACACGCATTTTCTTACAACGTTATCCATTTGTGCACCCAAATGATCAATTTTTTTTTCTAGTTGTATAATTTAAAACAACTTCACGAGTAGGTTTCGAACGGATGTTGTAGCATGATTTTACTCGTCATTTTACCTTCATATCATGCCATTCTCATTCATATCTGCACCGCTCCTTTTGAAATAAAAGGAATTTATTGTATATAATTGTTGCCCTTTCAAACTGAAAAGGTGACTGTAAACTTTACAATGATTTTATAGCCAGCCTCCCCTTTTAAGCGCTATGATTTATGAGATATACTGTACCACCGGTGACGTGGAATTAGTTAAAAGATCTCTACCTGCACTACTCAAAGAGTATGAATTTTGGAATTCAGGTATCAATTACTCTACAACTTTTGCCTCGATCACTTTATTATCTGCGGTTGGATGATATATTTGTACACATACCTTCTATTTTAGATTAGGTTTACCTTTTGCTTCATCCTGTAGATATACATAAGGTGACCATTTTGGATGCTCAAGGTCGCACTCACACCTTAAATCGCTATAATGCAATGTGGGATAAACCCAGGCCAGAAGCATCCATAATGGTGTGTGTGTGGTTTGTTAATAACAGTGGTATTACTGAAATGGAACTTAAAACTATAACTTTGGGTAATTCATGCCATAGGACAAGGCATTTGCTTCCAAATTCTCGACTGTTCCAGAAAAACAGCAGTTTTACCGTGAGCTGGCATCAGCTGCTGAATCAGGATGGGATTTCAGCACTAGATGGATGAGGTACTATTTTACGTACGCTAAGATTTTCGACCTCCTAAAAAGAATAAAATATGAAAATCATCTGAATATCTGCCCAGGAATTCAGATACACATAAAGTAACTCACGATGTTCATTAGGGGCTCCCAAGCCTAAGCAAGACGCTTTCAATCAAATGATTACCTTTCTCAGGAAAACACACATCGACTTAGTTCTAACATTTTCCCGTTTAAGAGTCATCAATACTTACAGTTCAATTCAATCGTATACGTTTTGATGCAGAAACCCGCCTAATTTCACAACATTGGCTACAACTTCTGTAATACCTGTTGATTTAAATTCATTTCTACTCGGGGTAAGTCTCAGACAAATGGCTAAAAGAAGACCTGAAATCAGTGTCTGTTGTAACCTTATCAATTCTGTGATGCCCATTGGTTCAGATGGAACTTAATATTGCCTTCTTTGCAAAAGTTGCTGGAGATAATAACACTGCAGAACGGTTCCTGGAAAATTCTGAGATTAGAAAGAAGGCAATGGACTCTGTTTTCTGGAATGCAAACATGAAACAATGGCTTGACTACTGGCTCGGAAATAAATGTGAGGTATTTCTTGGAACCACTATATTAATCTACCAATAGATGATCTGTCTTAGCCTTCTGTAGTTCTTCTGACTGTCTATTTGATACTTTCAGGAGGTTCATGTTTGGAAAAACGGGCACCAGAATCAAAATGTATTTGCTTCCAATTTTGTTCCTTTGTGGATAAAACCATTTTATTCAGGTATGGTTGATATGTTTCAATATCAACTTTACAAACGACTAATGAGTAAATTTAAGTACGTAAGCAGTTGTTGCAATCATTGTGGTATCCGTTTAAGTATCCTTCTTGTTTACTAGTCATAAAGCTTGAACTTCATTCGCACCAGGTTACCTTGAATACACACATTTATACATGAAGAACTAGCAACTTAAAGATCGGTTTCCGAAGTGTAAACAATTACACCATTATAGACTTCGATTTTCATCAGTTTCGTTGTGCAATTATAGGTTAGCAAGTGGCCTTACTGGTGTCGAATGCCAAATTTTAAAGTAACTGTAGATTTTTAAGTACTTACATTGAATAGTTGGCCTTTAAACAAATCGGTAGATTGCTAGACTGGTTTAGATTAGTATGTGATTTTATGAAATATTGCTAAAAGTCTATTAAGCAGTGCGACAGCTTATTTTCATTGGTGTCATGTATTAGTTTAAATAAGGATGGGACTCTACTGTATGCACAACAAATTTCTACTTTCAAAACTGTTTTTGCTTTGACGTCAAACTAGCCACCAATAAATAACTAAAATTTATTTGAACGTGGGTGATATTGATCACTATGATGAGTTTACCTTTGTCTGTGAAACATAGAAAAAAAAAACATTTTTCTGCATTTTAAGTTGATTACTAAATATGTTTTTATTTTTATCAAGACACTTCACTTGTGGGTAGTGTTGTTGAAAGTCTCAAAACTTCCGACCTTGTCCGTGCTGCTGGAGTTGCAACTTCTTTGACTGATTCAGGACAACAGTGGTAAGTGATAAGCAGGGTGAGGGTGGGGTGGGGAAGACAGGTAAAATGTTTCACTTATCAATGATCTTACATACTTGCAATAGGGACTTTCCAAATGGGTGGGCGCCGCTTCAACACATGCTAGTGGAAGGCCTTCTAAAATCTGGGTCGCAAGAAGCAAGGTCATTGGCTGAAGAAATTGCCATCAGATGGATCACAACCAATTATATCGTTTACAAGAAAACGGGTTTAATGCATGAAAAGTTTGACGTGGAGCATTGTGGAGAATTTGGAGGTGGAGGCGAATATGTGCCCCAGGTATCACTGCTCTTCACCATTATTGTTTTTGGTCTAGGAAACGTTTGAGAAAAATATATTCTGACTTGATAGATTGACTGGAAGAAATTTGACTAATATGGATTTGTTATTTTAGACTGCATGGAAGAAATTTTCTCTATGGATTTGTTATTTGATTTACTTCAGAGAGGAAATAAATAAATGACATCTCTACCATCTTCGTGTTCCACATCAATCTGACTGGTTGTATTGCAATGCAGACTGGTTTTGGCTGGTCAAATGGCGTTGTGTTGGCATTCTTAGAGGAGTTTGGATGGCCTGAAGATAGGAACATAGAATGCTGATGTGTTCAGAAATTGAAAGGTGGACGAAAAGTTATGGTGCAATAATTTACTTATATAAGATATTTGCATGAGCGGGTGAAGAAAACTGGGTGAATAAATGCGTCAATATTTTTTAGTATAAAACTACTTTTTAGCAGGATTTTCTCACCCTCTTTTCATGTTTCCACTCCTTAATTTTCTATTTTGTAAGGTCTCCCCTTCTCTTCCGTGGTTACACCTCCCTTCCCCTTCGAACATTCCCCTTTTTTTCAAAGTGTGATGGAAATTAGTTTCATTGTAAACATATATAGAGGCTTTCGTTGTACATCTTGACAACATTATGCTAAAATATACAACCAAAACTAGTTTCTATTGACGTGATTTTAACTATATTAAATGGAAATCAAATTTTACCAAAGGTATTTTTTGTAAAATAAAAATATATGGTGTGGGAAGATAAGAAAGGGGACGCATTCTTACTGCACCTCCATATTTTGAAAAATATCAAAAATACTCTTTTCGAATTATGTAATTTAGATTATATCTTGGATTGTATGGAATAATTTTTTTATTATATTGGACTGAATAATCTGAAATGAAATGTAAATTTTTTTCTATATTCAAGATTTTAATCCGGAATATGATTTTTATATTTTGTGTTATATAATCTAGAATATAATATTTTTACATTTTAAATTATACCATTTAAATTACAAATTTTTTAAATTTATTTAATTTTTTTATTAAAAATATATTGGTCAATGCGCTTAATCTGTAGAGGTGTCGGAAGAAAGTACGGTGGTGTAGGAAGAATGCGTCACGAAAGAGTCGTGTCAAACATGGGCCTAATGTTTAATGCTATGCCCATCATCAAACCTCAGAACTCATGGGTTCGGCGTTTTACCTGGCAGATCTGAGTCACAACCCTGTTTCTAAAAAACGTAACAAACAAATAAATTTGAGAATATCTTACATCTATTAGCAAATTTATTATTCCGTGACGATAAAAACGATCTGGTGACACTATATTTACAAAGCACAAATGTGATGTGTGTGATGTACTAGTGTTTAATATTTAGTAGTTGTCAGGACTCAGGTGGTAATTTATATTTTATTGAAAATATTTTGTACGGTTCAGGATTTTTTATTTCTCTGTGGGTGCTATGAAATACACTTTGAATCTGCAGGAACCAACTTGATTGGTTAGTGTATAGTGTGTCCCCACTTTGGCACTACTTTCATTTGATTTTTTTCAATCCAAGATATAGTACGTGTACCACATCCAAGAAATGAAATCTTCAATAAGGTTATTTGTTCCATCAAATTGCTTACTTTTGAATGTTTCCGTTAACTTTCTCCGCTTCGGTTCACGAGTCAGAAAAACTTCATTTGCGTTTCTGGCATGTGTCACCAACCATTCTCACTTTCCTTTAACTTTTTTGGCATATGTTGGTGGAGATTTGCCCCAACCTTAACTCACCAATCAACAAATGTCAGCTATTATTCTGTAATCAATCAAGGATTAGATTATAGATTAAACAAAATTGGTGGATGGATGATTAGTATCACTAAATCGTTTTATAGTTTATTTATGCTCATTAATAAATTTCAAAAACTTATTCCTAAAACCAAGGATGCGGGTCCTCCAAGATTCGACTCAAAACCCATGAAAGAGTGGCAATCATTGAAGAATTCTTGCATTAAAATGACACCACTCAATAATGAAAACAAGCCTAATGTGTTGTTTATGGGGCCTTTTATTATTATACATTTAGCCACCCCAGAATGAATGAGTGAGTGGGAAGTAATTGCCCCAAATACTACAATTTAATATGTGATTTAGTTAATGGATTTTGCTTCTCCTGACTCGAGTCCCACAATTGATTGGTCAAATGAAGATGGCTACAAATCACTAATGACCCAAAGGGGAAGATAGATGTATGTGGTTGATGATTGTGGCATATTAAACAATGCACATAAAATCTAGGGTTTGATAAGATGGGTTGTGTTTATATGCAGGAGACAAATCGAAGAGAAAACCACTTTTTTTAGGCACAACTAAACAAGTTCTAACCGAGGTAGGATTATATGTTGCAATGACCAACCATGTATTTGAGTCTAAGCAATTTTTTTACCCATTACCTCTAAAAATAATTTCATTGATACCATGGCTATTGCCAAATTATTAATTATATCTAAAAACATGCATAGCCTACTAGTTCATGCTGCATCCTATCGTAAATATATATAATGGGTCCTTTTAGCTCACAATTATTTGGTACCACATGAGTGTTTGAATTCATTGTATCAGCAGAATTCAAATCTCATGTTTTCATTGCACACAATGATGATAGAGAAACGATAAATGCATGCTTTGGTGTTGCTCCATAGTCAAATCGGTCTGCAAACTAATGCATATTTTAAGTGAGACGACTATGATTCATGTTACTTATGAACTCGATCTCTTAAACAGGTTTGACTGTATTTTTTAATTCTATCACCTTTTTCTATTCAATCAATCATTTCAAAATATTATAATTTCTTTAGCGTTTGTGGTATGTATTTGCATTTACTCTTTTTATACAGCCTTTTTATCACTCTTCTATTTTTTGTATTCAATGTTATTTTGTTTATATAAGAAATGTTGTACACTCTTAAACATGTAACAATATAAAACCAATATTAATTGACATAAATAATAAAGACATATATTTATTATCTAAGAACATTTTCGTTAGAGGTGATGATATGAATTTTATGAAACTTTTCATTATATTCTGTTGACATTATATAAAATTTAACACTCTGAATTTTAAATAAGATTTTGAATTATAAAAATTAAAAAAATATCTCCACAAAAGTTTATTAATTGAAAAAGTTTATTAATTGAAAAAGTTTATTAAACTTATTAATTAAAAAAATTATCAAATAAAATCTCTAAAATGTAATAGTGTTAATAAACTAGATTGAAATACCGCTTATTATGTCATTATTAATAGTGTTGTTGAAGCATTGTGACCACCATATAAATATACTTTTAAATTAATTTTGATATAATATATTTTTTTATTATCTGCAATTAAAAGAAAACGAAACTTGCAATAAAAATCATGTTAGAGTGGACACTGACTAGGTTCGTTTGTTTATATTTCATTTCGAAATAAATATGGTACATAATCTATTTGAAAAAGATTAACTATATGAATAGTATAAAACTTGCTTGGTTTAAGTAACTATACTTGATCTCAGATTTGAATTTATTTATTAGATAATTAAGTTTTATAATCAGAAAATAAATAATTAACTGAACCTTATAGATAATAACTGAGAAAGTATAAGAATAGAAAGAGATTTAAAAAAATATAATTAAAAATTTGTTTAACAGAAAGATAATGGAGGAGCAGTGATTTAAATATAATTAATGCTTAGCATAGAAATGGATAATTAATTAGTGTTTGAACAATAATGATTGACCAATAGAAGGTGGTAGAATCGAGGATTGACCAATGCTTGTTAATGTTAAAGTAAGCAACTCCCACTTATTCTCTCATTTCACCATTCATCCATTCATTTCATGCTTTATTTATTAAAGTCTGGTCATGTTCATGTACTCATCAAATCATACATTCTTAAAAAATATATTAATTCAACTTTAGACTTTATTTTATATTTAATAAATATTTACTCATGTTTTGTACTAATGAACATAAAATCATAAAACATAAAAGAAGATTAATTTGATAATTAATAATATTTTAAAAAATAAATAAATCATAATTTTTTCCACATTCAACATTTTCAAAAGATTTATATTGAAGAGATTAACTTATTAAGAATATTTTGAAATGCATCTTCAACTCTCTCATATTATACTCGTACACTGCAACTATAAATTTTCCAAGATCTTATTACTTTCTCACATGTATTTATATATTAGGTGAAAATACAAAAGAAAGTAGAATAATATAATTATTTTTTTATAAATAAAAAATATTATAATTTTAGTTTCTATAAAATAATCTTTAGAGAAAAAGGAAGCAAGTAGTAATATCAATTATTTGGCATACACACATAGATTCTTGTGCATTGGTTATCTATCTCTTTTCCCAATTCCTTGCATTTATTGGATTTCATTAATCAACCGACAACACCCATTACTTCTTTTGCCCTTTTCATCTTCCTTCCTCTCTATCATATAATCTTACATTTTCACACTTTCATTCCTAAATATTTTAGTCTTTAAATTATACAATTTAAATTAAAATATTCAATGTATATAAATATATGTTCTTAATTTTAAATATTTTTATTATATATTTATATTATAAATAAGAATAAAAAATGATTTCAAAAAAAATAATAAGAACTGAAAATAAATCAAAATGTGTTATTAGTTATGTAAAATAATTATTTGTAATTTTACTCTCGCGCTTTACTAATATATTTTCTGTTTTAAGTTACGAGTTTAATTTTTATTCACTGTAAGTTTAAACAGCTGCGACAAGAGCAATAAATTAGAAATTATTGTTTGTATAGTATATTTGATTGGAGTGATTTTCAGAGGAAAATGGTTGAGAGAATAAAACAACATTTACCTTTAAACATTTTGTCGTGATTAGGTTGTTTAGAAAAGGTGGAAGATGGAAGAAAAATAGTAGAAAACAGATAAATTTGATTTTTTTTTTCAAAATGGAAGAAACTGTTTCTACTATCATTTGATAAACTTCTACTAAAATTAGATTAATTTTTTGTATGATGAGAAATATCGCATTGATTGAGAAAAATTGGATTCCTCTAAGAAAGAGAAGCAATGAATTATGGTTTAAAAAGGTGAGTGCATGTATTGATTTAACATGCATTGGGGACGTTAATTATGAAAAAGTCAACGGGATCCCATCTCTCTCTCTCTTCACATATCTTCATTGATGTGGGAGAGAAGATGCCCCTAGATAAGGGTGAGGTTTAAGAAGATAGAATTTTCTAGAAAGAATGAAAATAGAAAAGTAAATAAAAATAAAAAATGTGGAAATATTACATTTAACAACACTCACAATTTTTTTTTTTTATAATTTCAGTAGAGATTAGTCTACACCAATTACGAAATGATTATGTATCATCAGTGAAGGTCTTAAAAGTACCGATTAGTATACGAAAATACATTAAAATTTCATAAAACAGGGCATTTCTTCTTAGTAAAAAAAAGTTCTTAGTTTGATAATCTGTGGTACCAGTTAAGATTTGGTATAATTAAATCATAACTGTAGTTTCTATAATATTTTTTTCTAACTTATTTACACACATGATCACTTTTTTAAGTTTTTTTTACTCTCTCTTAAAATATATAATTTATTGTATAAATAATGTAGGGGTAAAAGATGGGTAGAATGATAACCAGATTAGCCACGGTGACGAAAGGTTAGAGAGGTGCCAAGAAATAAAAAGCACTATATCTCATCGGTGTCTTTCCCTGGCACACACATTCCACGCAAAAGCAAAAGCTCATCCCAAACACTCCTGCACATCATTTTTTAAGATTAAATAATATTCTAAGATATTATTTATCGTTATTTTGACTATCAAGTCACATTATATATAACATTTAAATTAGGATATAAATAGAAAATAAGGTAAACTATTTTTTATTCTATATAGTACATTCGCGAGAAATGTGTCCCTGTATGTAGTACCTTGTGTTTGTTTTTACTTTTTTTTCTTTCCATTTTTTCCCCTCTCCTCGATTCCTTCTTTCTGTAGTCTACCTTCCTCAGCAAGTGTCAGTAATATATATAATGGTAAGTCCAAAAAATCTAATATATATATATATAATGTATATGTTTGTGCATCTTCTTTTTCATGTGTACCCTTTAACCATTCTGTTGGTGGCAGTATCAGTATCACGCTCACGCCTCTTTCCCTTTCCTCTTTATCATTCCCCTCTCACTTTTCTTTCTTTTTATTTTCCTCACCACGTACGCCAAACCTCTTTCGCTTCTCTCTCTCTTTCATTCACATTAATGCAGAGCTGTATATTGCAGTAGCAGCATCTGCTAAACCTGACAGTGAAAAAGAGTATCACCTTTTTTACAGTACATCCCAAAGTCAAGTCCTAAACCCCCTCTTTTTTCTCTATCACCACAAAAACAACCAGAACCAGAAGGATCACAACAACAATTTTATTTAATTTCCACCACTCACAAAACTCTTCGGAGTAACGTCCACTCCAACATTCACTCCAAATCCTAACATGATCGACACACTTAAATACCTTCTCGGCTCAGCCGGTCCAAGCGGCTTCGGCTCCAAATCCACCGCCGAACAAGTCACCGAAAACCGCGCCGATCTCCGCTCCCTCACCGCCATCATCACCGGTAAGTTATTTCCGTAACTGCTTATAATAATTAATGTATTCTCATAAGTAATTATGGAAATAAATTATATGCGATGTTATTTATCAGGTGCTACGTCTGGAATCGGAGCTGAAACGGCGCGTGTGTTAGCGAAACGTGGAGCGAGGCTGATTCTGCCGGCGCGTAGCGTGAAAGCTGCGGAAGACTCGAAAGCGCGTATAGTATCGGAGTGTCCTGATTCGGAGATCATTGTTATGGCTCTTGATCTCAGTTCTCTCAATTCTGTTAGAAGCTTCGTAAATCAGTTTCACTCTCTCGGTTTGCCTCTCCATCTTCTCATGTATATAAAACAATAATTTGTTTCGTGCTTTCAATTATTTTATTTCCATTTTTATCTAAAAAAAAAGGAAAAAATATGTTGAAATCACTCTCAGGATTCTCATCCCTGAATTTGAATGAATATTAGAAACAACGCCGGAAAGTTTGCGCATGAACACGCTATCTCTGAAGACGGAGTTGAAATGACCTTCGCCACTAATTACCTAGGTGAGAAAATAACTAAATTAAGTGTTAATTAAATTGAAGAAGTACTTAGGTGATTAATTTAGAAATAATTAATTGCAATAATGTAAGATTAATTAATTAATTAGTGAAGGAAATGCTTGTTTTAGGTCATTTTCTGTTGACAAAGTTGTTGGTGAAGACGATGGCGGAAACCGCGAAGGAGACAGGAGTGCAGGGTCGGATAGTGAACGTGTCGTCCAGCATCCACGGGTGGTTTTCCGGCGATGCGATTTCGTATCTGGCTCTTATGAGCCGTAACAAAAGGTGGCAATAACAACAACAGCACGAGTGTGTTGTTGTGAGATGTGACAATCATTTTTAGTTTCTTGCTTACAATACTGTGTTTTTTGAAATTAAAAAAAAAAAGTAGTCAATTTAAGTTGAAATGATTGAACGTGATGTATACGTGTTTGTGAACACTGCACGCATCTTTGGACTGAAATTTGTCTTGTGTCCCCCAGCCATTACGACGCCACACGTGCTTATGCTCTTTCCAAGCTCGCCAACGTTTTCCACACCAAGGAGCTTGCACGTAGACTCCAGGTAGAACAGACACTTGCTATGTTCATAATCATTCCTCTTTTATTATTTAATTAATTCACATGCAATGCAATATCTCTCTGTGATCCTATCCATCTCGAAAAGTCACATTTGTTTGTTTCCCTACTCAGTAATCATGTTTTTCCCAGGAATTGGATTCCTTTAACCCCGTTCTTGCTACTTGATTGGTTTATATTATATATTTTATTTGTTTGACACAATAAAATATTAATAAATTAAGTGATTTCTGCAGCAAATGGGGGCCAACGTGACTGTGAATTGTGTTCATCCTGGGATTGTGAGAACCAGACTAACCAGGGAGCGTGAGGGTTTACTAACAGGTTGGAACCTAACAAACAAGCCAATCTTGCTTTGCTGTTTTTTTTCCTTTTTCTCTTTTCGGGTGATAGATTTAGCTTCTATTTTTTGTATGATGATGGTCATTGATTTTGTCATTTTCCCTTTCATGTTCTAAAATAAATTTGCAGATTTAGTGTTCTTTTTGGCTTCCAAGCTCTTAAAGACCATTCCTCAGGTAATTAATTATATTCAATGTAAATTCAAAAATAGTGTATGCATGCATCATGACTCATTATTGCCTATTGTGCTGTCCTTCCTAATGAGATATTTTGATAATGACAATTGAAAATGTAATGTTATAAATAAGCAGTTTAATTCTTTTATACAAGTATTTTTTTTGTCGTTGCCTTTAACACTCTAGTGCTGATCTGCTCAACGCAAATGAAAATGTAGGCAGCTGCTACAACATGTTATGTGGCAACTCATCCGAGGCTGTTCGATGTCTCCGGCAAATACTTTGCTGACTGCAACGAAACCTCAACCTCAAAATTGGGAACCAACTCAACTGAAGCCTCAAGGTTATGGGCCACTTCTGAATTCATGATTTCTAGGGGTCCAAAAGCTGCCTTTGACCTACTCAAGCACCTTGAATTTTGAAGTTTCTTGGGACACCGCAAAACACACACGAAGTAAGTCTGGAGAGAGAGCAACCCTAATAGTGTTCTACTCTCTCTTGACAGAGTCTAAGATAATGATAGGAAGGGTTAATATTGCACATATGATCTTTATAGATATCTAGGGTATAATATAATTAACTATGTCATGTATAATTATTTTGATCATCACTTAGGCTAAACAAAAGGAAACTTCCTGGTTTTATTTTAATGTTGCAAGAAAAAGTCTAAATATGATTGCTTTAGATGCTGGTTAGATTGGGTTGCCATGATGATACAATGATTATGGAGCTTGGGTTATGTTGAACTTGGATCTTAGCTAGATTAGAAATGAAAGTGCCAGGAAAACTCTAATTGTACATATTGTTTATTTATTGTTCTGTTTCTGTGATGTAGCTGTACTTGTGTATCTGGGGATAATACAAAATTATACGAGAAAGTTCGATTGGAGTTATTATAAGTGGACAACAGAGTTTGTAAATAGAAGAAAACATGTAAGTAATAGAACAAGAACATGGGTCTGGTTGCCCATGTGGTGGTTGTTCTTCGAAGAGTATCTTTCTCTCATGGTATTTGCGTGGGACCTACTAACATGCTCCCAGTGGAAGAGAGAGCGTGCTTCTGAAGAAAAATAATTTTGCAACTACATTTTTTGTTAAACTAATCATAGCAATCCATGGACGAGTGATTGGTCACTCGTGCTATTCAACTAATCAACTTAGGACCATTTCACCAATAATATCATATTCTTTAAAAAGTCTTTATTAAACTACTAATTATCTAAAGAGATATGCTACTTATTTAATAAAAGTTATGTATTAAATAGTGTAAAATTTAATAACAACGTCGTCAGTATAATTACTTATATTATTGTTATTATATAATTACTTCTTTCATACATGATAAATTTCTTGATTATAATAACAATTAAAAGTTATATTTAAAGTTACTTTAAATCAGTTGACTTTATATTAATGATATACAAAAAATAAAGTAATTTTTGTAGTACCGTTTTTCCTTCTCTCTTCATCATGTCATCCCATCCCACCCTTTTGCCTTTTCTTTTTAATTTCTATTTGTTGTACAAACTTTTGTATATTAAAATTGTGTAAGTACAATTTGTCTTATTTAAAAAATAAATTAAAATCTTTAAGTATAAATTTAATATGTTGATTTAAGCTATTTGTTTATTGTCTCTCCTTATTATATTTACACATATTTTAAAGCATTTACGTCTTAATTACTAAAATCGTTTTATTTGTATTATCATGTAATAATGTAGGTTCCAAGAAATAATTTGGCGATGTTATAGAGAGGTTTGACAATCATAGTCGATTAAAGTTTATTGTTAAATAATGTAATAAAACATTATGATAAGATAGAATAAGACTTAAGATGATGCACTAGAAATAAGAATCCTTGAAACTGCTTAGTCATCAACTTTTAACGTGGGTTTTGCAATTCATATTTTGGAAGGTGGGTTAAGTTAGGAGGTGGATCCGTGCCTTGGCGAAAATCTTCCAAGGAAACAAATCAAAAATAGTGTAAAGAAAAAGGTGTAGTGGTTGGTTTTAGGGAATTCTAAACAAAATTGGCTTGGGAAAGATTTTTTGTGGGTGAGTGATCTTTGTCACTTTATCAACTCGTTATTATTTTATAACTTTTCGATTTTATTATCAGTTCTCGCGTCACTTTATAACCTTATTATTATTTTTTCTTTTCATCCATCACACATTTTTTATGGTATTTTACCCATAATACTTTAAATGAAATTTCTTATTCATTGTTCCATTTAATATTGCACTGCTTATTTTAATAAAATTATTCTAATATCACGATATATTTGAATTTTATCTATTTATTTAAAAAATAATTAATTTTTAAAAACATAAATCATGTTAAATTAAATTGTACTTCTCTTTTGCAAAATCATATATATATACATAATTGAGATATACAATAATAAATAAAATAATCTTTTTTGCCTATCGCAATAAAAAATGTGTATATATGTGCCTCAAATAGAAAAAATAAACAGGGTCTATATATTAGTTTCATTTAATACTTCTAGTTAAGTTAAGTTGGTGTATATAAATTATATGAACCAAACTCAATTACAAAAATAATCAATTTTAATGAAAATATATGTCAGCTGATCATTAAAGTTAACAAATTAAGTGGTAATTTTTCTATGTGCAATCTTTTATTAGATAAAGTCACAATCTACCTCAATATATTTAATCCTCTCATAAAATATTGAATTTAAATACATATGTAAGACAACTTAATCATCATATATAAAAATCATTTGTGCGAACTCCAAATCTCAATTTTTTAAACAAATTTTGGACCATGTGATCGAAGTCATAATTCTATATTTTGCTTCTACATTAAATATTACTACTACGATAAACTTCCTATTTTTCTAAATGATCTAACTGTTCTCGATAAGGACATAATATCATGAGTGGATCTCCTGCATTTAAATAACATATTATTGATAACAATTAACTAAAATCTAAAAGAATTAAAGTAAGTATAACAAATTCAACAATATTTCCTTTATACTGCCATGATTTGAACTTGAGTGATTCTGTATTATCGAATAGAAACACTTCAATTCAAACTACTCTCCTTGGATAACCCACATAAAAAAATCTAATAATATATTTATTTATTTTAATAATAATAAAGTCTAAACGAATTAAGACCGAAAGTTAGTAAATTTTGAAGAAATATTTTTCTTAGCAGGATTAGTTTTGGTTAGGCATAACTTCTACTTTTGGATAAGATTTATCCTTGAGCTAGTCCGATTGAACTCGCGATTTCAGTTATATAACACAAAATTAACATCACATAAAAAATTTTTAAAAAAATTATATATTTATTGGCTTGTGAAGAACAAAATTTATAACCTATAACTTGCATATACCAGGAATAATAATAAACATGAAATGATTTTGCTAAAATAATATCAATTTCTTAGTAGATGTATTCTTTTTATCTACTGTAAATATAAAGATTGATGCAAATTGGAATAAAGTATAAATAAAATGAGTAATGTTAAAATGAATCAATTAAAATATTTTTCAAAACTTGTGGAAGTTGAAGTATCCACTTGGATGGTTATGTTATGTTGGATTTGGCACCTATCCAATGAGTGCACCAAATTAGATTGCGTTATCCACATCATATCATATGATAGCACCAATACCTTCCATCAACCTCTTGTGGCCCATTTTTTTATGGTCCAACATGGCCCAATCTTAGATATTTATTGGCATTCTTGTTTTGTCTAAGCATATTATTTAAATCATTAATTTGGGCAATTGATTAATGATCTAGTAACTAAAATGTTGGTGGGAAAGAAGAATCTTTGAAAATAACCTAATATATTTTTTTATAAAAATGCATTAAAACGTCAACAGCCTTGCTTTGATTTTATTTAGTATTTATTAATTCTAAATTTAGCAAATATCATGAAGAAACTCATTTGCATTTGTTGGTTTGATGTAGGTTGGTTCCTCTCGAGTTGAGTTGTCCCATTCCGTGTTTTCTTTTTTTTTTTTTTAATTTCTTTCCTTTCACATAACAAAGAGAAGAAAAAAAATATTGTCCTATTTTAATATAAATTTTACCAATGGATACTTTGATTATTTAAAAATACTTAGTACATTTATTAAAGATGCTTAATTGTTTTTCAGACATTGGAAGATTAACTTTGTGAGCATTTTAATTTCTTTCTTTTCACCCTTTGTCTTATGATTGCTTATTATTTTTTATGCATATAGGAAGTCTAATTTAAGTAAATTATATTTAAAAAATGTATTAAAATTAGGTTATATCTCAAGTTTATGAATTGTTCTTGAATAAAGTTTTCATCTTAAATAAGACTTTACATATTTGTAAAATAGAAGCCTGGTTTGACCAACTAAACCTGCTTTCATAGACTTGACTCATTGTTTTGAACTTTCTTTTTAAATTCTTTCTTCAATTTATTCATATTTTTATCAACCACAACGAGTTTGAAGAAGTTGTTAATTAAGAAATATTAAATAGTTTTATTGAATATTTTCATAAATTTAAAAATATGAAAAACCTATATTTATTTAGAATTATTGTTAATAATTTTATTTTTACTTCTCTAGTAAAGATCGGATCCCTTTTAACAACCCATCAATTCTTACAACGTTTCTTTTAATAAATAAAAAAATAAAAAACATAAAGATAAAGAAAACAAGATAATTAGTAGAAATACCACTTTCACTTTATGCCTTTATATTCCATTAAGATGAGTGAAAGATGAAGGGATCTACATTAATGACTGTTCATGGATATGCTATGTATACAGTTTCATCCACTTCATTATTTATCTTCTTTTGCTAATTCATGGTATTGATTTTGTTGAGATGAGTATTCACCAAAATAATGTTATTGAGATGAACATTTAAAGTATTTTAATAGAGTTAACGATCTATATGAGCATGCTGTTTTATAGAATAAGGATGCAAGTGAACTATATATTTTTTTTGTCAGCAGTGAGAATCTTCTGACATAATGTAAATATATATTTTTATTATTAAAATTTATTAAAAAAAAATAAAATTATATCTCATCTTTGAGTACTTAATAATTTTATAAATTTCAATAAAATTTATTCAATTAAGACATTACAACGTATTATATGATAATATTATAATTATGTATATATATTATTATTTTATTTCAAATTTTTGTTTTAGTTTTTTATTATTACTTAAATATAATATTTTATTATTAAAATGGACTGTTAAGTAGTTGGTAAAAGAAAAGTGTTGGTGTCAAATAATAATTTTCCGATCAATAATAAGATGTGTCAGAAAAGTATATTTAAATATGTATCACAATCCCTATAACTCAGACAGTTGAAATTGTTTTTATAATTTTCTATACACATATTTGAAACACGGAAAATAAGGCGACGATTTTATAAATTAAAAGTGGAAAAAGTTTCTAAAAAAAAGCATAATTACGTATTTATATAGAATGTATAAAGGATGTATTCAAGTCTTTTCTTAGAACAAAGAAATTTACCCACTTCCTATTTGTAACTCCACTTGTTAATAACCTCACTTTTTTTTTTCATCCTATTTAATTTCTATCATAGTCCAAAACAAATCTTATTCTATTTCCTAATCATATTACTCATAAATAGTATTCATAAAATTCCATGCACATAATTAAATAATTAAAAAATTAACATACATTAAATTAAATATACACTTTTAATTAATTCATATACTTATATTATGTTGACGAGTTGCCATGACAATGACGTAAGGGTCCTCCCTAAGCGCGTTGCACATCATTTTCTAATTTATTAGAGAAGATTTTGGGTAAATGGATCTTTAATCCCATTAAATACAATAATAATTAATTAGTCTAAGTATTTCCTGGAATTTCATATTTCATACGACTTATATAAATATAGGAATTTAAATTCAAGTAATTGCTATGATAAAAATTAACTTAAGTAATTTATATTATATTTGTTATTTGGTTTGAAATTCCTAAGAAAAAATAGTATGAAACAAATTTGCATTGTATTACTTAATTTTAAACTATCATATATGATAAATTTACTGTTTTTATAGGAATTATTTAAAAATTCATACCAATAATGATTTTTTATTTGTTAATGATATAATTATTTAAATTAATAGTACATAGCTATTAAACTCTATTCTGAAATTACAATTTGGTAAATGATTATTAAAAAAGTATTTAAATTTTATTTTATAATAATAATCACAATTAAGACTTTTGGTTTCTTGATTATAATTTCTGTCAAATCCAATTTATATATACCATATAGTTCCTGATTACATATTTAAATGTGCAGGCTTCCCTTCCGCTGTATTAGTCCTACCAAATTTAGCATTAAAGTTGAATATCAAGTCAAATCAACAGGAATAAATCTTATTTATATCACTTTGTGTTTTACTTATACTAATCTGTTTTCAATTTAATTTCACAAACTGAATCGTAAAGTCGAATTAAATATTAAATGAATAAAAAATGATCAGAATAATAATGTGTTTGAATGTGTCCTCTGTACATTAAATTCACGTGAAAAATAAACAATAAAAAGAAAAAACAAAAAAGCAAGATTAAGTTGTCGAAGATAAGTCTGAACTACTCTTTAAAGTGCAACACAGTTGAACTCATTTATTACAAGAATAAAGTTTATCAAATGAAACTAAATTTAAATATCTGAATTGTCAAATACCATATACTTGTTTATTCACCACCACTATCACAGCTGCAAGCAAAGATTGACTCATGAAACAAATGCTTCCTAGGTCTTCTCAAGATTAGATCCACTTCTGATTTTTTGTGTTCCTTCTAAAAAAAATAGTATTTGGTTGACACTGCACTCATCAAATGCCACTACAGTTTCCATGTGAGCATAAAAAATAGGATAAACCATCAACTTTTATATTAGGGAAATATTGAATTCACAAGCATCTTTTCTACTTATACCTTATAGAAAGTAATACTAGTTGCTTAAAACAGTGTCATCCATTACGTTACATGCAATTGACATTTATCTACTTTTTTTATGCAAATGACATGTGTCTCCTGATTATAAGTTTGCAGTGGAAAACAACTATCACAAGAATTTTATGCACATCAAAATGATCCAAGGGACAAAAGGGTGACAAGATCGTTCGTTAAGTTTTTGTGGCGGAAACTAGTATTAGAGACAAAATATTATCCATGTTATAACTTTTAAACCATTCACCCCTTAGAATCTTCTTTAAACAATGTCTTGTCTTCCAATACATATCTAGATATAATGATGACATTTTAGTTTTATATGACGATTTTTCAAATAAAAATAAGATAAATGATCAAATATAAAACATTAAATATGAGATCAATTACTACAACTTGCTACCTTTCAGGCAATTAGACACATGTTTGGATAGCAGTTCAAAATGCTGCACTTTAGTATTGAAAGAAATTTCAAAGAAAGATAGTCTTCTGTGTTTTTTCATTCTGGCTATTTTAACATGCACAAACTCAATATGCATTTCCTGAGTTCAGGTTTTGTAAACCAAAAAATCTTGTATAAATTAAGATAGAATACAATCCTCTGTATATACACATGGTCATGAATTACATTTCGACCAGGACCATCAGCAAAACTGAAACTTACAATTCTCTCAACCAACAGTCCTTAAAAATTAAAGAATCATATAATTGATATTGACTTGGTATAAAGAATACTATCATGTGAAGGCAATCCCCAATCAGCTACTGAAGCATTGCCCTGGCTGCTATACTGTTACACTTGAAAACAATGAAGCTTTGCATTGTAGCAAATTCCACTGCGTACAAGAACCCTCTATTGCTATGTGAGCATAGCAACTAACCTTAGAGTGCACCAACAAATGAGCCTAAACCAACCTTGTTTTCAGCCACGAACAGGTAATCCATAATTCTGGTACACTCTTATGCATCCATCCCAACCTGCTGTCACAATTACTTGGCCCCACAAGTGGGAATTAGACATTCCCTTGCAAGCACTTCTCAAGAACTTGTACTCTGATTTACACATTGTAGGAGAAACAACAGTTTGTGTTTGGCTTGAGTCCACAAGTGTCTCCTCAGGCCATGTTGCAGAAACCTTTGGGATCAACTCTGACAGAAATCCCCTACTCAAGAAGAAACAATCCGGTGAAGGCAGTGAACACCTCTGATTTGCATCCTCTCCTAGAGAAGGGGATAAGAGTGTTCCTGGGATTGACTCAATGCCACACCAAGGTACAGCGATTGCTGCGTTGTGGGAGAGAAAACTCTCTGAAGACCAGATTTTCTTTGCTTTGGAAGTACTCCTATCATGGCCAGTGTAATTCCAGATACATACATTTGAATCCTCACTAACGGAGATGATATGTTTCCCATCAGCGGTGAAGGAAGCATGCATCTCACCTGCACTTCTTAGGCCTGCAGGCAAAGAAGAGGAATAAGTAATAATTCATGTACTATATTTCCCAAATGCACTTCAGAAAGATTTTTCAGATACGGTAAACATGTATAAACCTACCCTTGAATTTGTAGATTATGTCAACTCCAGAAAGTATACAGACATGTGAATCAGCAGAAGCAACCAATAATTTGCTTGGGTCAGTTGGTGAAAACTGCAAAAAATATTCACATATTAAATGATTAATAATGATCAGTATTCAATAATTTGGTATAGGGTGGCACAGAAAAGCAGGTACCAAACCAGAAAGAGAGTGAGAGAAGTAACCAACCTGAAAGCCAGTGATCCTTTTCCCTGATGTCTTCTTTTTTCCTCGTAAACACAACTGAGCATCCAATTGCAGATGATTATCTAGACAAGAGAATGCAAAAATATAAAGATTGTTAGAAGCTGCTACTCATAGTCCTTTTTGAGAGCGATGGTTTAAGTGTGGACTCTCTTCTATATACCACAGGCAGAATCTATCATCAAAATAATCAAACAGTAATTCATAGTTTGACCATATGCACATCGACCTCATAGTTGTCCAACCAGTGTAAGTCCATAATTATATTTTTGTGAGAGAAGAGATGTATTAAGGCTGGGAGAAAAACATAACAAAGGGAAACGAGGATAATTAATCCTTAAAAAGGATAAAAAGAGATATCAACAAAATAAGTTTAACCAATCCTCAATACAATGGAGCTACTCAAAGTAATATTGACCTGCAGGCCTAAGAATATATACAGAACAAAGAGCAATATACAACTAATAATCACTCACACTAAACGTAGACTGAACCAACAAACCAATAACCTAAATAACTTTAGCTAATGATCACAATACGTGGAGAGCATTTGATAGTTGACGATGCCCCTCTATGTCCACAAAAGACATTCAGTGAATTTGACGATCAGCAACTAAAAATTGCTCTCGAATAAAGGGGAAACAACCTAATAAATGCCCAAATTAAATTGCACTTTTTGTTATGGTTCTAAAAGACTTCAATTTAAAATATTAACAGTTATCGATCCCAATATGTGCATACCTTGGATATCGTAGAAACGACAATTGCCTGCCATGGTGCCCACAATTGTGCCCTGAAAGAATGAGAAAACAAATTTGAGGAACAAAACAGAAGATATTTTCCTGCCACAAATTTTCACAGTAAATGTATAGTGAAACAGACCTTTCCATCAGGACGGAAGCACACAGCTGTGACTATCTCTCTGATATCAATGTAATCACTGACCCTACAGTGAACAACTTCCCAGATGCGCACTTTTCCATCAATTGAGCCGCTGATGAAAAAATTATCATTGATGGGATTGAAATTGACGCATGTCACTGCATCAAAGGCAAAAGTAAGAAACTATTATCAGCAAAAAAATGAAAAATAGAGGAACACATTACAGAACAACCAATATTATGCAAATCATGTATCAGAATAGAGACTCACCATAATTATTGTGGGAGAAAACTCTAAGACATCTGTCAACTCCCACATGCCATAGGCGCACTGTCTTATCAGCAGAGGATGACAGTAGAAACTACAACATATAAAGAAGAATGTATACAATAATAAGTTCGATTTTATATAAAACTAAATGATAAGCAAGTTTAAAGATAGCGCAAGATATAAGAATACAAATAAGATCATGCTTTGTATGGGAAACTAACCCCTCTTTTGGACCAAGCAAGATCCAAAATGTCACCACTGTGACCTTGGAACTCGTGCAAAGGTTTTGCCGATATACGGAAGGTCCTTGGTGGGATAATCACACAGGTTGCTTCAGGGGATCTTCTCAACTTCTCCGTTTTCACTAATTTATCTTTATCTACACCAAGGGGAGCAACACATGAAAAATTATTTATTTTGAAATATATATTTGACGGATCATTGTCCAGAATGTCCAGTTCACTTGATCTCTCATCCTCAACCACCTTCCACACACGTACCATGCCATCTTCACCACCACTAGCCAGATATTTTCCATCAAGACTGAATTTCATTGTCAAAATAACACCCTCATGTGCTTTGAACTCTTGCTCGGTGTAAAGGGATGAAAGCTCCTTAAACCGCTTCCTATACGAATGAACTCGAACTCTTTGTATCCCACTTTTATCCACTGAATCACAGTCTTTGCATTTAGTTTCATCAAGCCCTTGATTATGAACAAAACAAGCAATAGAATCCAGTTTCCTTAGCCAACCCCTCTTCATTTTTCTTTTTCCAACTCCCAACAACCTTGTGTTCTCAGCATCTCTCTGCAAATGTCTACGAACCATCGATGAAGGCAAAGTATTTCTCTGAAACTCCTCCAAGCTAATCAATTGGTTTGAACCCAAAACACGCAGGGTACTAAGAGTTCCATCCTCACCCAGCTTATCCACAATATACCGTGTTCCATCATCCAAATTCCTAATCATACACGCCGAATTCTCGTTATTTTCTCGGGAACCGGAAGCCTCACCAGACAAGGAATCCAACACAATATGGTTTGAGGTTGAGGGAAGACCCTCCTCAACAGCAAGAGAAGTCCTCAGCACCGCCCCACTTGTTGCAGTGATTCGGTCAATCCCACAAGGTTGATCTCCAAACTCCTCTCCCTTCTTGGTTGAATCATTCAAATCAGACTCCAAATCCATCCATCTCAAGAAATTGAGGCGTCTCTGGTTAACACTTTCAAGGTCTTTTACCCAAACCTTGTGCCTAGTAACATGTCCGTTATTACCAGAACTAGATTCATCTGATTCTGAACTATCCGAACCCCCATCAGAGACAGAACACAATTCCTCACGAGTATCATAAAATTGATCCTCTCCCCCTTCCATATCCCACCTTTCCCCTTTCCCACTTCTAATCTCAAGCAGATTCTTTTCTTAATGAACAAACAATTCTGAGTTGAAGGGATGAATTTTACTTCAATTGGGGGAAAAGGGTATCTGAAAGCACACAAATCAGGAACAGTTATGGCGAATCCAACAGAAACAAAAGGGGGCCTAAGAAAGAGAGAAAACATGGATTTGGGGAATGAAACGTAGAAAAGCGAGAAGAGGCAAAGAGGGGAAGGAAAACATGGGATGTTTGCTGACCTTGGTTATCTTCAAAATAGGAGCTTGATCCAGAAATCGAAACAATTTTCATAGGGATCTTCGCTGTGTTTGTTTGTTCAGTCTGCACTGTGCATCCACAGGAATACCTACCCACACCCACCACTTTGTGGTACGGCAAAGAAGGTTAAACAAACTGAAAAAATGAAAAAAAATATATTATTATTGTTATTTAGTTAAACTAAAAAATAATAGTATTATTAGAGAAGAGAAAAGAAAAGATTGCCTCGTTGTGTGCGTGTCCAAGACTTGAATGAATGATGAGTTTGGAATTTTTTATGAAAATTACAATTGACTGAGTCTTCTCTTACTTCCACTCTGTTTGTTTGATTCCAATTCCGTGCTAATGAACGATAACTAACACACCATTCTCTGTAATTGAATCAGATACCTTTCTTTCCACTTTCGCTCCACCTTCATTGCCTTCCACAATTTTCTTATTCTAATATTCTCCTTCTTCTTCTGTCAATCACAAATATTTTTCTTTTTTTTTTTTCTACACTTCAATTACTTACTTTACGAATATCTAAAATGACAATTCTCCTATTCCAATTAACCATACAAAAATACGACAGAATTAAGAGTTTGTAATAACAATAATATAGTCATTAATTAAAAGTCTCCTGCCAAGTTTGATTTCAGGTTATTAATATATCATATATACCTACTTTTGTATGAAAAAAAAAATCAAATCAGTTCTTTTAAGTGAAAAATACAAATATATTTAATACTAACTTATTATCTATTTGGCTGTGAATGAATAATAAATACATCATTTATTATTATTTTTTTTACTTTATATATTTCTTTACTTTCAAAAAGTCAAATACTTTAATTGCAAATCTTGACCGTTATATTTTATTTATTTTATATATTTATTTTCATTCATAATCAAACACCAGAACACAATGTGTAACGTCCATTTTATCTCAACGTACTTTTAACACTTATGTTACATATTAATTAATTCTATTTGTTATCATTTTTATTTATTGTATATTTGATATCTTATCTAAGTATAAATAGCCACAAAATAAGAAAAATATAATTATTATTTTAATGAAGATTTTAATTTAACATATTTTGTCACATATTAACATTTGGTCTAAATTTCTTATCATCTATTGTCTTAGTACATATATAGTATATATAGTGATTTATATCATTAGTGGATTAAGAGAGTGTTTATTATATAGAAATTTATTTGCTCCATACTTATAATAGTTAATTATCCTATATATAACACTATGCCTTAAATGAAATCATATTTGCATAAGAACTGGTTTAGGTATTTACATAATCGCTTAAGCAATAATCCCAACAACTTAGTATTAAATAAAGATAAACAAACAAAAATTATAAAAAAAAATTGACAACTCATTCAAGATTAGGTCCTAATCCTCTAATCGACCTATCAAGTTCAAACATAGTTATTAGCTCCATGAAATGCACACATACTCAAAATAATTAAAGATAGTTCAAAACCACAAATCATTAACATTTTTTCAGATTAATTTCAATACATCTATCAGATTAATAATATTAAAGCACGCGTAGAAGCTAAAATCGAAATTATCATATTACTAGGTTTCATCGATCATTCTATTTTACTCTCTCAATAAATAAATAAATATATAAGACTTTTTTTATTTCCCAAATTTATAGTAAAACAATAATACTTAAGTACTATTTATTTTCATATTATTTTTTTATAGTTTTGATTTAAGACAATTAGTGATGTTTGTTATTGATAGATAAATGTTCTATTTTTATAACGACCATTTATAGAGTTATTTTAAGACAATAATTTTTAATATAATTGTAAAATCAACATATGGATATAAATCAACAAATATTATCTCCTTTTCTTACCATTCTTTTTCTTTTTCTTTGTAGCAAAGAATCATAATATTCTTCTCATGTGTTTTTGAAAAGTTGAAATTATTGTTTATTCATTATTCTTTTATTTAGTAGATTTTTAGAATAGTGAATGAAAGTTTTCATGAAATATAATCTCTATATATCAATCTAAATTACAAATTTACTAACATTCTTAGTTAATCGTGAAACCAATAACCTGTAATGTTATATTTTTTTAAAAATATTTAATTATTTTTTAAATAAATATATTTTTGAATTTGTATACTTATTAAATAAACGATACTTTTTATTATTGACCTCTTCTAGACTGGAAAGGTAGCTCTGTCAGGACTAATATAAAATTTGATTTTAATATTTATGTGAAAAAAAAAAAAAAACTTTGTTAACGTTTTGTTTGGTTCCCAGGAAGACATATTTAGGGGAAAGGTGAAAAAGACGGTTTGCAGTTTCTTTTATTTTTGTTAAAAGTGAAAAAAAAAATCGAATTGTGAGAATAAGACAAGTCAGACGTTTCTAGAATGAAAAGAATAATAAGTGATATTGACTTCCTTATAACGAATTATATTATAAATAGTTTATTAATGTTTATATCATTTTTAAATTCATTTATTATAATTAATTGTCAATAATTTTTTAATATCTATATTGATTTTAAAATTATAACTAGCGATTATGTTTTGAATATAATTTATTATATTGTGACTTTTAATTTTATTATGATAACAAC